>Ga0116229_10004289_pt1 | contig 23395 bp, 20 predicted proteins | sample S1TSphgellanicum_3_FD_87313 | JGI IMG/M metagenome (GOLD analysis project Ga0116229, IMG submission 87313) | Host-associated microbial communities from peat moss isolated from Minnesota, USA - S1T2_Fc - Sphagnum magellanicum MG | ecosystem: Host-associated > Plants > Peat moss > Unclassified...
TGGCAACTACCTCCTTACTATGAGATAAATTGCCACATGATTGTTTCCTCCATTCCATGGATGGATGACGGGACCCCCACCCCCAATAAAAAAAAGAAAAAATTTCTCCATTTCCCCCTCTCCCCAAAACCCAAAAAAAGGAAAAAATTGGTTGCATTGATTGCATACCGAGCCTTCCTCAGTGCCTGCCTGAAATTTTTATTATGGGCCAATACCCCTTCATAACAGATGGATACCTATCGTGCTATAAATAGGGCAGAATGGGCAATTCCTTGAAACAATGGAGTTTTGCAATTTAAGAAAGGCCCGCGCCCTCCCTTCTTTGCCTTGGATGGATGGAAGGACGGATGGATGATGGGATGAACGACGGGACGGACGGATGGAAAGGACGACCACCCAAGGATATTATATAAGTAGACTAGTGGGTACCCGTGACCTTTGGGCACTGTGAAGTCCCTCGGTTTTTTAAAACTTGGTTTTGACAACCTTGGTAAAGCAAAAGTAAAGATTTTATAACAAAATTGACAATAAATAACAAAAAATTCTGCAAACTACATTTGTTGTGAACCAAAATGTGTAAGAAACATCACTTGGTGCATTTTGCTTGGAATTTCACACGAAGTGGGATTTAGTAGTCTATGTGGTGACCACCTATCATGTTCTTCGCTTTCCGGATGAACCGGAAGTAGTTCCAGTTCTTGTCGTGCCTCCCGTCCTTGTGCCATAGCCACCAGCTCCAGGACCTCTTCCAGCACCATAACCCCCAGTTCCAAGACCTCTTCCAGCACCATAACCTTCGGCTCCAGGACCTCCTCCCGCACCATAACCCCCGGTTCCAGTACCTCCTCTGACACCATAACCCCCGGCTCCAGTAGCTCTTCCGGCACCATATCCACCACCAGCTGTTGCTACAGTGTTTGGACAAGCTCCAATACCATATCTAGCTCTAGGTGCTGTAGGTAGGTCCTCTGTAGGTTTTAGCCATTAACCGAGGCAACTTGTCGCCGTTAGGATTACCCAAGACAGTCCTTAAAAACTCCTCGCCACTCAACTTACGACACCCACATGGGCCTGCATTTGTGTGTAATGTGGACAGAGGACATGTGGGATGCATGGAGAGGTGCATGCCAATCAACTGTCCCAAATATAGAGGAAGAGGCATGCTCATCATTTTCAAATCACTTATCTGCAAGTCACAGTACCCAATGGCGTCTTGTTTCTCTCACCACTCTCGGTCCATTAGGGAATTGAAAAAAAAAATAAAAATTGTTGTAAAGCAGTGCTTTTTTTTTTTTAGCCCAGATTTGTACTATTTAAAAACTCTGGCTACCAATGCAAAGCAGTCTTTTTTTTATTGGCGATTTATCGCCAAATTACGAAGTGTGACAGTGACCTTGCGAAATTAACTAATGAGAGATTGTAAGGGCGTTGTCAGCTGAGTACCTTTTTCACTGATCTTGTAGCCAGTACCTCATATTGGGTCATGTTGCAAATATTGTTGCAGCCATTAAGTGCACCACATTTCTTGTCTCAATATTTCTCTTATTGCCATAAGTGCACCATATTTTCATTAATGATCACGGCCTGTCCGATATTCTACATTTCCATTAAAAAAAACTCTGAAACAAAGGGAAAAGGAGACTGATTTCCATGTAAAGTAGCCTAAAAGGTGAATGGAAATTGTGTTTTTTTGGGGAAGGTGTCATCACATTTATGTGTACTGGCTGCAATTTTAAGAGTTGCTTGAAAATAATGATGTCAACTTGTGAAAACGTGTATGAAGCTGCCTAGGGATGCTCTCCACCCTACCTCCATCATCAAACTAAAAAACAAAAACGTGCGAAGGTCATACGTAAATCCCCCGGTTTCTTTAAACTTGGTTCATGTTTTAGTTTGTTTTAGAAACTGGCCGTCATCGAGATGGATGAGGGGAGGGATGATGACGAATGACGATGGGACAGATGGATGGAAAGGACGACCGCCGCAAGCCGACAAAACCACTGATATTATATATAGAGATATAATTGAAAGAATTTAGTTGAAAAATTTGCTAAATATTTTCGGCATTAACAATGTTTTCAAGTTGAACGCCTAACTATGTTGGTAAACAATGTGAAGCATGTTTCAACTAAGGGATCATTTTTAGAATATTTTTAGCATCTACGATTCTCTAGTTGGCATGAAGTCAAAACATTGTTTAGTGTTCAACTATTTTGGTGACACCATCAACACACATGTATATATGGATGATAAAATGTATTAAAGGATGGATGAAATGTAATTTTGTTTGAAATTTTGTTACAATTACTTTTCTCCACTAAATTAAACAACTAGTAGGAGATTTCAATTTTATACATATAATATTTTAAGATATATTTGAAATTATTATAAATTTAAATTACATGTAAACTTTACTTGTATAAATGAATGGTTTTTTTGTGCAAGTAAATGTTAAATTTTAATTTCAAAATAAAGTTTAAGGAGATACACTTTGCATTTTTCTTTCACCGGTAGCATATGTACCTCCAAGTATAATCACTTCATAAAATTGGGTGTAGAGCGATAGAAAGTCACTTCATAATATGTGCAAAGGCATATTAAAATAAAAGTTGAAAAACATTTCATTGAATAGGTTCACTATTGTGTTTTTGGTTAATTAATTGTTTTTATATAATGAAAATATTGAAATGCCATAACCAATTAATAAATTGCATGGATGTTCATAATATTTTTTATTAATATTTTTCACTATTAATAAAACGTATGGCCATACATGATATTTCATTTAAGATGGATTAAACTATTTATGTTAGGTTTTTAGTTTAGGTTATTTAATTTAAATCCTTTAATTCAAATGGTTGAAACTGGGTTTTTTATTGAAATTTTGTAACCCAAGTGACTTATGCTAAATTTTTAAAATCTTGTTTTTTTTCACATGACATCACATTATTACATAAAAAATATAATGTCAAAATTTTAGGTTGTTTATAAGTGATTAATATTTTAAAAATCTAGAATAGGTAGTCACATGGTAATGAGAAATTAATTTTAAAAATTATAATTTATATTAAAAAATAAATGTGAACTATTAGATTTTTTTTTTCATAATTATAGATCAATTAGTATTATAAAAATTGATGAACTTGATAATTTGATTTTTTGAAATCATGATCATTTCATCTACGACTATAGTTATAAAAATGATATTGAATGGCATAAATGATAACAACCACAGTTATAAAAAGATGAGAAATCAAAATTTGAATTAATTATGTAATTGTTGATGCATATTTAATAAAACTTTATAATCATCGATGAAAGTATAGATGCCACCTTTTTGGGTATTGAAAATAAATGATAAAATGTTTTCATGTTTTTTTTTCTTTTTGGTTTGAGATATACATAATCACTATACATATCCTTGTAAATTTTCTATGTAATTATTTGATCAAATCATAAAATTTCACTAATCTATAATATATATATTTATTTCAAAAAACATTTGGTCATAAACTTAATAATATGTGAATGATAACATCAAAGTTGTTTTATAATAATCTTGATATCGTCATCTTTACTTCACAATATAAAATTTAAAAATACAAAGGATACATCTTTAAATAAAAGTTCAATGGTAACTTAAATGTAAACATTGGAAATGGAATTTTACAATCTAAATTGTGATTGTCAACAAAATACTAATGAATTTGTTAGATGAAACTTAATATAAAATATCATAACTTTTAAACCATACTTAATTTGACATCTTGGATTCGATTTTTGAATCTACATGTGTTTGATATCACAAAATGTTGCTTTATTCCCTTGGTCAAGCAATACATTTCAAAATAATCACCTATGTATATTTGAAATAGAATATTTAATTAATTCCATATACAAATAATACATGACACAATTATCAACTATATACATTTTGAATAAATGTAAAATTAATACACTAGATCATTAACCACAATATATTGATATTCATTAATTGAAAATGGTCAAAACAAGCACCATAAAATGATGCAAGTAATTTATGATAACTTCCAAAAAGGGTAAAACCTTGAATAATAATTTCCAAATTTGTTCCACCATCTCTCATGCAACAAATTATCTCATCTGAAATGATATAATTCTCCAAGAGATTACACTCTTGAATGATCAAATGGTTTTTATTATTTGATTAGATTAAAAAATTCAAATAATGACATGTCAATTAAAAGTTGGAAAAATGAATCACAAAAGAAAACTACCATACTCTTTTATCACATTCAATAACTAATTGCCAAATAATTAATTAAATTCTAAATTTTAACTTTTGGTTTTTTAATTTTGAAAATTTTGACAAGTAATGTTTATAGAAAATAACAAACACAACCTTTTTAAGTTTATGGGAGAGGCTACTATGTTTTAGGTTGTCTCTAAATTTAGTTTTCAAAGTCTTCAGTTCAAACTTGCCAGTTGAAATCTTGTAGATTCCTAATTTTATAAATTTTTTCAAAAGTTTAACAAAATGAAAAAAAAGTAATTTGTGCTGAAATTGTTCAAGTAATATATTTACTCCCTTTGGTCTATTCTCAAATGAAATCCAGCATTGTAATAACAAACAATGCAAAAAGAAGATGAACATACAAGTTCAAAGATCGATGGCACTACTAAGTCATTATTATTGTTTAAGAATGTATAATCCAAAACATTCTTTCACAATTATTAGGATTGAAAAACTTTTGTTTCACCACTTTCATTTACATTGTTTATCTACAATTCAAAAACATTTATTCTTCAACTTCAAATCCATATGGATATTTCAAGAAAATTTCTAAATTCTCATACTTCACATATTTTATTACAAGTTTTTGTTGCATCACTTTTCTTTGTGTGGTTGATTATCTAAAATTGGAAAACATTTACTTTCAACTTAATATCCACACACACACACACACACACACACACACACACACATTTCATGAAAGTTTAAAATTTTTCATATTCCATGAATTTTACTACAATACATCAATAGTCAATGACTACATCAAAACCACAAAATCTACATCAAACCTATGAATAAAAAACACAAAAAATCAAAATTGATAGGTGTCTTCATAGTTGTTAGCAACCACTTTATGAAATGTCCTAATTTGTAGATTAGACAATTAGCTTCAATCACACATCAAAATTGAGGTATGGTTGTAAAGATTTCTTGCATAGTAATTGTCATGGCTCCTTAGCATGTAAACTACATATGCATTTAGATCTACATCATGGCAAAGGTTTCACCCCTAGTGTCAAACTTCATTTCTTTTGTCATGAAGTACTAGATTAAAAACAACTTTGTAGGAAATGACATTTTAGGGATGAAGACAAGGTTTCCATAACCATTGTTTTCCACTACAAACATATTGTTCTCATTAATTTTTGATCAATTAAAATACTCAAAGCATAGGACCATACAGGGAATGTGCAATCTCAAAGTTTGTACTGAATTGGCAAGGATTTATCTTCATAAGTCCCATCAATTGAGGACTGCTTTTAACACTTACTAACAATCATTTGTTTTCCATATTCCTTGCCTGAAAAATGAAAAGCGATCTTCTCATGCATGAAAAGAGGTTAAAAGACTCACATTTTACATCTGCCACTGAAAGCAGATCAGCTCTGATATTGCATATGGGACATGGGCCTTAGTTCTGCTGGCTTCAGCTTGCACAATCTTCTTGAAGTTTCACAGGAAGCCCCTAGGGCTTACTACATGACCCTGCTCTCCTCAGGTCTTTGCACAATAGGAAGCTGGCAGCTCCAGTGGCTAAGTCAGCAATTTGGTTTTAGCATCACTGCACATCCCTTAAGAGTTGGCTTCAGAAATCACTCCATCAGCCAATGCTGTGTCATAATGGTTAGATTTACATATGATCATGCACCCACATCACTTGCTTCATCTATTAAGTTGTAGAAAATCTAAGAGTTTGCATTTGGAGTAATATCTACATCAAATTAGTTATTGCTGCACAACCAACTGCAAGCCAAAACTGTGCTGAGGATTCTCAATCTGACATCCTGCATCCCAATACAAAAATTCCTATCTACTACAGATCACACCAAATGCATGAGAAGAGATCTGGCTATGTACTATTTGCAATTGTCAAGTTACCTTGAGAAACAATGAGCTTCAGAAGCCACACTTTCACTCCCTTCATTATCTCTGCAGTAAAGCAGGTTGGGAGAATGGTCAGAGAATGGACACTGGCAGCTCTACACAGGGGTGATAAAAACATCTCTCTTGAAGGCTTGAGTTCTGAACATGCACTCTCCAAACTATGATGTAATCCATCATAGCTTTCCTCCTCTGAACTGCCCTGGCATAGACCACAGACACCTTGGTGTCACCTCTCAAGTGGAAGCTTCTGTTCCACTGTTGCACTTATGATTGTGGATACATAAGATGAACAGTCACAGAGCCTACATAGGTGTGTCATTGCTGAGACTTCTAGTGCTCATTTACTGTCCTTACAAAAAGACTGCTGCTAATTTGCATCATCTTTGCCTGGAGTACAGTCTGACCACCTTCATTCAAGGTGAAAGAAACTCCCTCAAAGAAACTCCCGTATATCATACCCTTGAACCTGCATGAGAGAAACCACTATCAGTTGGTAGTCCAAGCTTTTACATCAACAGGTGCAGTAAATAGAAGCTATGTGTAGCAGACTCACAAAAGATTGCCAAAAATATATATCAACAGAAACAGATCCAATTCCATATATTACCCTTAACAATGTCAACAAAACAATAACCCCTGAATTCCATGTGGCATGTATAAGGATTGGGGTTATCAAAGTACGGGTCTGTGCATATGCTAGTCCCAAAATCACCCCTGCAATTCACACCACTACAGCATGTCAGGAGTTTGATCAAATCTAGCATTTGATACAAGACACAAGCATTGGCAGCAGAGGTTCAAACTAGACTACTTCTGTCCTGCAAGTACTTCTTGCACATTTGAGCAATCCTGACAGGAGTCAAGAGACATCTTTGGAAAAACTATCAGTACCAAGAGCCAGAAGTTGGGGGAATTCTCCTGGTGTTAGGTGGGCCCCAGCAAATGCACATGCACTGATCACCACTGCCACAGGTGTTGGAACCCTATCACCCAATCCACATTACTTGAATTGTTGCATCTTAGTGATAACACTAGAAGCATTGTGGGTCTGACATTAATCACATGATGGCTTGAAGGTAGACAAATGAGAGAGGTAGAACAGTACCATTTAGTGAGAGAGGTCATCAGGAAGCCACGGAACACAGATTCTTCAAGGATTGGGGCCAGGATACCAGTGACAGCTATTAATGCTGCAGTACTGTCCAACACCATCAAGCCACACAACAGAATTAACAAGTCTGATTTTCACAACAGGCCCAGTTTATTCATGTCATGCTATGTGAAATAGTGGATAACACAATAAGGTCACTAGAATGGGGCGAAGACTGTTTGAGCAACCTGGCAGGTGATGCTCCAATGATAGGCAGTAGCTGGAGCAAGGCATCTGCCTCCTGCAGTGATCATAACAAGGCACGAGCTTACTGTTTTGTGGCTTGAGCTCTTAAAGAACAAGCTGTTTTCCTACTACAAAACACAATCCAGAAAGGTCTAGGTCAAAGAACATTGTTAGTAACTCCCATAGCCACCAAAGAAACTTGAACAGCAGCCACCTTAAGGACCACATAATATCTACCACATCACTGTGAAATCAGAGCCCTTGAAGATGAGAGAGAATCAATCAATTGAAAACAAAAGCGGCCTTCAAGAGAGCCCTAGGAAACACACCTCTCGTGGTGGTGGTTGACCGGTTACTGTAACTGCAAGAGTACTAACTGCTACTACAGCTGCTGCTGCACCTATGACACCAATCCCTCCATAGAGTAGCCATCCTCTACGGAGATCTAATGGTGAGCTCCAGTCTGTTCTCAACAACAAAAAAAATCGTCAACCAACAGGAAGGCAAGGAAGTAGCACATTTTGTATAATTCATAGCCTACTGGAAATTGTGCTCATCCCTTGACAAGTCTGTCACTGTTTAGAGCACAAGGTAGGGATGATGGAGGCTCTGACAGTCCCACTATGAGATCTAGAGGGAATGAAAAAAGCACAAAATCTGGACATTTGCATGGACATCCAAGAAAGTAAAAGTTCACACACCATATGAAAATAGTTGAGGAGGGTAAGGTCGGTGTGGGGCCAGCACCAAATTCAGTGCGCTGAGTCCTGCAATGGTTTGTGCACTGAAAAACAATCACTAATCCATCAGCACATCATGCCCCTCTCCTATTCACACAGGAGATGATTTAGTCGACAGATACACATCTTCTTGTGCCTATCACTCATGAAACTGACACATTAAACAAAATCATGATGCGTGGAAGTGAAAAACCCATGCTTTCCGATTCATGAAACATGGTTGAGAAAAAAATGCAAACAAAAGGAGGGTGGATTAGACCCACAGCTGATGAACAAAGATGAAGAGAGCTTGCTCATCCAGGTCCATAACCTGTCGTCTGCTTATCCCAAGGTATGCTGCAATGGCTGATACTGCTATTCCTGTTGTCAGAAAGCTGTCCTTCCATCATCCAAACTCCCATCAAACAGTTATGTACAAAAACCTGACACCACATCTTACTGCCAATGAATTCCCTCATTTCTTTTGTTCACCTGAGCAACCATCAGTCTCAAGATGAGACCACTTAAGCCAATTCCATTCTGAACACTATGCTAAATGCAGGTAGATCTACAAAGGGCAAATCAAGGACAAAGATGTGGAATAAAAGCACAGCACACTTTGGACACAGATGAGGAATACCTGAACAACCAAATCGCCATTCCAACTGCTGTCACTTTGCCATCCCATGGTACATTCCATCTCTCCAAAAATGGCCAAGAGGTTCCTGGCTCCTGCAAAAAGAAATTGCATGAACCCCCAGCCACCAATTTCCCCTTACGATTTTCATATGCCCTAATTGATTGCATGCATCACTCTTTTTCTCACGCTTTTCATTGTGAGGCTCCTCTGTGCTGCAAGAGGGTTGCCACTGGGCACTGCCATTGTCACTAACTAGGAGACCGAGATTGAGAAATGGGTATAGCAAAACTTGACTCCAGCTCCTCCACAAAAGAAGGAACATTGCAACCACCGTGGCAGTGAAGAATTGGTGACTGCAAAGAAGAAGTTTTTCTACTGCATCTTTTGAGGTAAGTATGCAAGAGGAAACAAGAGTTCACCGGTGTGGGAGGACCGCCGCCGTCGTTCACGACTTGGACAAGCTCGTCATCGTCTTCGGCGATGGCTTTATTGCGTGCAAAGAGGCAGCGACTGCTGCTCTTCTTTCTCAGTAATGAGCAGGGTAACAAAGCTTGTTGTTGCTCAGGGATAGAACGAGGACCAGTACCAAGCCGCAGAACTCGGAATAGCGGCCGAGCTTCAGCTATGGAGGCTGCTGCTGCTGTTATTATGTTGTAGCGTCGTCGAGATCCCAGTGTTGTACTAATTTGGTGCAGCAGCGGCGGCGGTGTTGTTGCAGCCAGCTTGCTGCCGGCTGCTGCTGTAAGAGATGCCATAGTCATCCCTCCTCGCCCGACATCAAACCTCCAAAAAGTCTCAGTACAAAAGAAGTTGTTATTGTTGTTGCCGATGCTCACAGCAATCCCCGGCCTCGTGACAAAGGGCTTCAGCAAAACTGCTGAGGAGGATGAAGATGGCGATTCATGTACAACAGAAGAAACTGTACAAGCGACGCCGCAGAGCCCTTGCATTGCTGACGCCACAACCATCCCCTCCTCCTCCTCTTCTTCTCCTCTTCCTCCTCCCACAAGAAACTCCAAAAAACAGAGCCAAAAAACACTACCTCATCCTGAACTCTAGAACTGAAATCCTAGGATGCATGCATGCCAAGAGGAACGCAATTGCAACAACAATCTGGCGATGGAGTCAAGAGCAAAAAAATAATTACCGCGAACAAGAATCAAAAGCAGCAGGAGAAGAGGATAATCCAACAGACAGCAACCGCAATCCGAAACCCCCTGTCGTCGCTCGTGTACCTCTGTTTGTTTGTGGTTGTGCACGGGTACGAGTGACGTTGTTTGCGGGCGAACAGGAGAAAAAGTAATCAGAAGAAGAAGAAGAAGAAGAGGCAAGAACAGAACAGGGCCCACCGTTTGCACATCTGCCCCCGGAGGAGAGCCGAGCATCACCCGAATCTCTCTATTGCTTGGCAAGCGATTCTCCTACTCCTTGAGCTCCAAACGTTTGCATGCAACGAGTGGTGAGAGATTGTTCGAAAGAAGCAATTCGGATCTGCAAAAATGAGAGCAAGATCGTGTGAGTAACCGTGGACAGATTGCTTGCCTTATAGCCTGGTAGTACCTTTGATTGCTTCTTCTTCTTCTTCTCGTGGCAAGAGACATCTGCAGACTGAATGCTGCGGGGCGGAGATTCGTTCGGGTCTCTTGAGGAAGACAAGAAAAAACATGAGTTCTTGAGAGAGAGAGAGATTGTATACAGTATCATTGTACTTTGTTGTTTTGAAATGGAAGTCCGCAGATGGAGGAAGGAATACAACACGTAACTTCTGCAAGAAGAATCAGATCGCGCAAAAGCAAACAGCTCGGAGAAACAGCACTGAAGAAACTACACAAAAACTCTCTAAATTAGGCATACGTACTCTTCATCTCTCTCTCTCTCTCTCTCTCTCTCTCTCTCGTGAACAAGTCTGCAGATCTGCAATGTGCATCTTCTTCACTTGATGGCAATAACGGCAGATCTGTTTTTCTTCCCACAACTTACTTGGACCTCGGTTTTTTCTGATGATAATTTTGTCCATCGAATCGAGCAACTTTCCTGTAAATTTGTGCAAAGGAGGCTTTTGTTTGTGTCTTCGAAAAGGCAGAAAAGGTGCGCGCAAAGCTTCCGCAATTGCATGACCATTGACGTCATCTTTCACAGCTAATTTTCTTTGCCATTCTGTCTGTGGCAAACACAATAACAATGCTCATCGATGCACACAAATACACAAACACGTTTTCCCCCGCACTATGCTAATTAATTTCGTGCTCTGGACTCAATCCTGAAAATGAAGATCATGAAGATCTGTATTCTCATGCTGATGAAGATGATGATGATAATGCGTGTTGATCAACTCCGAGTTCCTCTCCTTTTCCTCTGAATTGCACTGATGAGAATGCCAAGCTTGTGAGAGATGGACATATTGCAAATAGATTCAAGCTTATCTACGTTAACTCCGCCCTCGATTCACGGGGCAAAAGGCACTGACAGCAATGCCTTCTGCCCTGGACCTCGGGCTCCTTGGACGTCCGCCCTTGATTCACAGGGCGAAAGGCACTGACAGCAGCAGTGCCTTCCCCTTCATAACATCCAAGGACATTGATGGCTGGCATTACCTTACGTGAATCTGTTTGCTCTCTTATTATGTCAAGGAAGTTCAAGTCTTTCAGCTATCTTGAGTGAAAGTGCTGCAGAATAATATTTGCACTTGTGAGAAATTTCAGAAAAAAGAGTTTGTCCAAACAGAAAGTTGCATGCATGATGCAGAAGCTAGAAAATGTCATCCCAATCAGTTTTGTTGCCAGCGGTGTTAGCTGCAATATCATGAGGATCGCCTGAGTCCACAATAACACAGAGCTTCCTGTAGTCACTCACTTTGGGAGGGACCATCTGCAAGAATAAACAAATGGCATATGTTTTCCCATGTCAATTTCTTTCTTGTGGATTATACAGTGTTTGATCTGTTCCTGGAGAGGAACAACTGATACATTCATCAGGAACTCTAGATCATCTCACACAAGAGCTGAAGATGAAGAAGAGATTTATCCAAAGAGATGTTGCTACTTCTGGTTTGATTATAAGAATATGTTGCAAACAAGTCTAATAATTGCAAGAGATTTAGTGCAGTATATATATCTTACAGGTGCCTCCTCCTTTTCACGAATGAGAAGTTGGAAGTTGATGACTTTGTTGAAGAATGGGTGTTCTTTGATCTCAGCTGTACCAGACTTGCGGCATCCGAGGCGCGTCTCAGGGTTAGGATCCAGCAGTTGCTTCACAATGTCAATTGCATTGGCACTCATGTAAGGTGGAAACCTGACATTGCCTTGAGTGATGGTACGAAACACAACCTACACCCAAAACATACAAACACCATCATGAATCCCTCTTGCATGCATTTTTAGGCTAAAGGATTTTTGGACCATACACAAGATGTATTTGTTGCTTTCTTCTGATCTAGATCCTCAATTGTGTCATTTCTTGAACAAAGTTCTTCAAAGTTTTTCTTTACTAGGTAAGTACCTGAGGTGGATCATCACCCTTGTTGAAAGGGCTTGTATTGGTAATCATCTCAAAGATGAGGCAACCGAGCGCCCAGTAATCAACACCTTTGCCATGTCCTTGACGCTTGATGATTTCAGGAGCCATGTAATCAGGTGTGCCACACATGGAGAAGGTGCGGCGGTTATGGATGCGCTTGGCAAACCCCATGTCAATCAGTTTTGGATATCCACTTTCACTGATCATTGTGTTCTCAGGCTTGAGATCACGATACACTATTCCTTTGCTATGCATGTATTCTAGTCTGCAACAACCCACAGCACCCACTAAGCTTTTCTTTGTCAACAGCTGCTGCTGTGTAGCTTTACATTAGAAAGAACTGTTGCATGTCTTGCAGGAAGTATGTACAAGAAAGGTGATGTATAGGAACGGACAATCACAGAGCAGTAAAGCTTAAACAGATCTCAGGTGCTTTGTAGCTACAGAGAATCAACAGATCCAAAAGGGGGGACATACGCAAGAAGAACACTGCCTGCGTAGAATGCCGCCTCCCATTCTTGCAAGCGCCCCATTTTCTCCATGAACAAAAACAACTCCCCGCCTGTGGTCAGCTCCACCAGCAAATATACCTGAAACAATGAACAGCCCCCAAACAATCTTTTTCTTAATCAAGAAAGAGAGGAGACATCCTTGCATTTTCCCTGCTCTCGAGATTTGAGTAATTGTGATTAGTCATCAGGATTGCAGAACAATCCAGGTGTTGGGGTTTCTCTGTCAGGTTGTTGTTGCTCTTTCATGAACTGTTCCATGGCTGTCATGTGTGATGTTCATGATATCCAGAGGCTGGTTAGGGTAAGCAACTGCTATCTTACATTTCTTGCATCCTTGAAAGTGCGGATAAGCTTGGTGATGAAGGGGTGATCCAGGTCTGACATGTGAATCTTCTCATTTCTCAAATGCTCCTCTTCTTGCATTTTTACTACCTGTTCAACAAAAGCAACATCCATCAGTCCATTCTCTCATTCAACAGATCTAGACATTGCCAGAAACCAGCCATGCTATGTACATATTCTGGGAAAGTGCTCAAGGAAGCTAACATCCAATGGGAGGCCAAACAAGCGCAGAAGAAAAATGTGTGAAGAGGGAGGACCTTGGCTTTGCTGACACATTTCAGAGCATAGTGCTCTTTTGTGTGATGACTGTACACGAGTTTCACTTTCCCAAACAAACCTGCAGCGAGAGATCCAGCAGTAAAATATCACATTATAAGTGAGTGTATGGGGGTGCCTGCCAGCAAGGGGTGAAGGAAGATGGAGTTTTTTTGCATATCAACTAAAAATTAAATCCAAAAAGGTGGGATGACCCCCCAAAAGAATGAACAACAAATTGAAAGCAGGGTTTCTAGGGTGATGCAGGAGAAACAATAACCAGCTCCAAGAACTCCAATTTCCTCAAGTTCCTCAAAAGTGATATTCTTCACAATCCCACGCTTCTCATCTTCACGCCGCCGTGCCTCATTCAACTCCTTCAGAGGTCCAAGATTTGCCTCCAGCACTTCCCTATCCAGATAGTACAATTCAGCACCTGGCAGCAGGCCAAGCAGTCGAATTTCAATTGTCAGTCATTGTCAATCTTATGAAGACCATCTATAGTTTTCGAAAGACTCCCAAGATTCTTGTGTTTCTCCAAACCACAAAACCCTGAACTTGCTGTAATAAGAATTCTGTACAATATTGTGTAACTGGACCATGAAGTTTGCAATCTGTTCTAACAAGAAACACATGATGCGGAGATCCAACAGATTTCTTGGTTGCACCTAAAATGGAGGGAGGGATGGAGGGAGGGAGAGAGGCCCACGTTGTCCTGCAACCATGGTGGATAGACATGGCTCATTGCTCATGAGAGCATCTTCTCCAAAGTAAGATCCTTTGACAAGCACAATCTGGTCGGCCTTTTTGTCATGTGGAGTCATGATGACTGTCCCTCGATGCACAACATAGAGACGATCGGTGAGTTCTCCAGCCTTATAGATTGTCTCCCCAGCTTTCATTCTGTGGACACCCATTGAATGTGACAGCATGCTGATCTCTGGGCTCGTGAGATACTCTAAATACACAAGCTTTCTGCAAAGTTACACACAATCCAAATAGATATTCTTGAGGGGAATTATATGCCTGGAGACTGTACAACATTTTTCCTCACAATCTCTCAACCTCTTGTGGGTGTGTCAGGATCATCCAGATCCCATGTGCAAACCACGAGCCACAACATTATCATATGACTGATCAAATTGAGAGTGTAATACATTGGGGCAGAGCTAATAGCACCACCTGAGGACCTTGAGGTTCACTACACGTGAGAGGAGCTCTTGAATGGGTCCCAAGATCAATGTCACTTCTGCCAAGGACACTGACAACACTACAACTCCTGCTTTGGATTCAGCTACTGTTGTTGCTTGACATGGAGTCCCATGGCTATTCTCGTCCTTCACAGTGCCAAGCAAACATTCATCACCAAACACACCATATGTGGTCACAGTGAAAGGACCAGTGCTGCAAACAGTAAGTTAAACATTACTGTTAGATAGCAACTGATGCCTTAATGCTGGGCAAAGAGATTCTGTTTGGCTGAAAAGCTAGCTTGGGATGAAAGAGGAAAGACACTGAAGAAGGACCCAACCCTTCCCTGCCTTCCTTGGCAAGCAAACTGCTTTGTTTGATCCATTACTAGTCTTCCGCAGAATTCCTCAGTGTTGGAGATGCAGTTCGAAAACCTTGACATGAGAATCTAAAGCTACAGAGAACTCACATTGAAGTTTGGCTGATGTTTGACCTTGTCTTATCTGTCGGCTGTTGCTGCACAGCCTTGCCAGATGCACTAGCTCTTGTTTGAGATTCTGATGATTGAGTCAGTGTTGACTTGGTGGATGCTGCTGATGGAGCTGGCACTGAGGCAGGAGCAGCCACTGCTGACTTAACCTCACGTGTAGGTTTCAGATCCTCCTGTGTACTGCTGCCACTGCCTAGCTTATTTGATCTCAAATGTGATTGTTGTCTGCCACCACCGCTGCCCTTTTCGCTTCCAGATGTGATGATGCTACTACCTGAGCTGCCCTTGAGAATTGAATTGTGTTTGTTTCCTGCACTACTACTTGAAGAAGTAGTAGAACCTCCATCCCTCTCCCTACTACTTGTCTCACTCTTGTCCAGCTTCTTGTCACTTGAAGGTAGCTTGTACAAGCTCACAGTACCTCTTTGGACCACAAAGATACGGGCAGCTGATCCATTCATGTCACCAATCCTGGTGATTTCTTTCCCTGTGAATCAAGGAAAGATGGGCACTTTAGAAGAAGGGCCATGTTTGTGTGTGCAAATCAAGAGTCTGGAATGAGAGTGGAAAATGGAGCTGGAAAATTGGACATACCTTTTGCATAGACAGTCTGGGAGAAAGTTTCTGCCAGCTGAGAGAGTTGAGTAGGACTGAGCTCCAGAAATGCATGTATGCGTTGTAGAGCACAAGTGATGAGCTGATTTTGCAATCCTTTTCGAATCGCTGTGAGCATATCCTTGGTGAAGAGCTCTCGATTGACAGTAATGATGGTAGTCTGCAATCAAATTACATAGAAATTAGACACCCACCACTCTTCAGAAGAAAATAATGATATCAATAGTTTTGATGGTTGGTTCTAAAGATCCTCAGGAACTACATACATACCTACCAACCTACCTACAAGCCACCACCTGGACAAAGCAATGTCCCAACCTACCTCATCTGATGCTGCATTGTAATTGTAAGGGATTGTTGACTCTTCATTCAAGAGCAATGCTTCACTGAGAACTTCCAAGCGGCTCAACATGGTCAGTGTCTCGCCACCACCTTCAGCCCCTCCTCTCCCTACCACAATTTGGTTGCCCACTGTTTTGCCCCAACTCACCCATACCTGCCCCTCTTGCACTATACAAACCTAACATGCCAAATCCAGCCACAGCATAAATGAGAACTATATAAACCCCTGCCACAACAGCATCCATTCTGTCACCTAATTTCTTCTGTGGACTTAATGTTTTTGTTCTTGGTCTAAAGAGTGGCTTGGGAAAAAGTTGCAAAAGAGCTGATCAAGAAGAGATTGATTCAGAAAGAGATAAATCTGGAAATTCAGAAGCAGCAAGAAATGGGTCCACTTATATGAGGACATGCCTCCAACAGGGTTCATTGAGAGAGTTTCTGATCAAAGCTAGAGCATTAAATTATTCCAGAGGTTTGTGGATTGAAATATAATCAGACTTGCACAAGAGTCTCTCACATGCTCTTTTCCATCATGATCATCTTTAGTTTCTTTGACGTATATACCCTGTCAAGGCTTGACCCAGCTGTCAAAATTGGATCCCCACGTCGGTAGCTCATGATGCTACAATTGTTGCCCAACATCACAATCTCCTTGGTTGATAACTTCTTCAAAGCAGGTGCTTCCCTCAACACCTGTGTGGCAACAAAACATGATGATCATGATGATGATGAGGGCTTCATGAGGATGAGAGGCTAATAATTCCCAAAAGCTTCAACCTCAATTTTACAGTCAGTACTCAATCCCCTGTCTCTGTTTTTCTCTGTCTCATCTCTTGGGCATGTCTCTCGCACATGCTTGCTTGCATCAAGGAGAGGAGTTGAAGAAAAAAAGAATGGTAATCTTGAAGCAGTGGGTATCATCATCATGCCAGCTACAATTAAGAGCTGAGCAACTATGAATGTGTGTAGTGTTTTTCAGCTGTACAGAAAAGTAACCTGGGCATTTGAAGATTCAGAGAGATGTCGACCTAAGATAGATTTGAAGGTGATGCGATTGACAGTCCACAAGAGGGCATGTGAAGTGGCCTTCACTGTGGCATTACGCATGGTGTCATACATCATTGCTAAATCCCCAAAGCTCTCTCCAGCTCCTCTGGTTCTTAACAACAAAAAGGGCTCATTTCCCTACAAATGTTTGACATACACAACTGATCAAGCCCTTTCAAAGAAGCATCCCCCAAAGCTTGCTTGCATGAGAGAGACAGACTCCAGAAGTGCAAGAAGAAAACCTTTGAGATCATTGGAAATTGAAAACTGCAAAACCGATTACTGTTTTGCAAGAAAGCAATCGAATCAGCAGTGGAAATGGAGCTTCACTCTTACCTTCTTCACCAAAATTTCAAATTCGCCCACATCCTGCAAGGCAAAAAACATGGTCAGAATTTCAACAATGATTGATGCCAGAGAAAGATGTCAAAACAGATTTGAACATGTATAACTAAGATCAGCAATTAGATTGTGTGTAACATGGGCAATTGCCAGATTCTTCTTACAATGATGTAGAAGTAGTCAGCAACATCACCCTGCTTGATTACTTCGGTACCGGGGGAGACTCGAACATCCTGGAAGGCATCAATGATCTCCTCTCTCAACTCCTTCTCTAGATCTCCAAATATGAAGTGATTGCTGCAGAATTTAAGATTCGTGAGTGCTCAATTGACAAGAGAGTTTTGGAAATGTCAATTTGATGAGCAAACACAATTTAGCCTTTGATGGATTGGTTTCTTCTTACACTAACCGAGAAGTTTAGAGAGACTGATCATATCAAAAGACAAATCTCATGGATCATCATCATCATCATCACCATCATTATCATCATCAGTGGCAGCAGCAGAAACAGAGGTATGCAATTGTATCTACCTGAGTATTGTCCGTAGCCGCTCCTTTGTAGTTTCAGACTTTGGCACTACTTGGATTGGCGGCAGACTTTCACTCATTGATAGATCTCTGCCACTGTTCACCCCCTGTTTCTTGTTAATCCTTAGTACTATTGCTTAATTTTGTGATTCAAGCTAAAGTCAATTATCCAAATCAGGTAGCTGGTGTCCAATCAGCAAGAACCCTACCATATCCTCTGACGCCGATTTTTAATCATGCCACCCACAGCTTCACTCCATGTATCTGACCAATCATGTGATGCTGAGTTCAGCTCACTGTCAGGACCACACATGCCCCACTACAGTTTTCAGCAACTGATGATCTTCCTCATACATACTTATCCAAAAAAGAAAGAGAAACCCTACAAGGATCAAACTGCAATTAGACAATGATGAAGACCTTAACAATTGTGATGGTGGTGATGATGATGACCTGTGGATATCACTCCCGGATGTGGTTGCCTGGTCAGAGATACTAGACCCATAAGCATTGGGATTCACATGATCCAGCTGCTCAAGGTTGATCACTCCTTGCGAATTCTCCTTCACATTGTGTGTCATCTGCAGGGAGGGACCCAGAGTATTTACTCTTGTGAGCTCTTCTTTCTGACTGAACTCTGTTTTTTTTCTGTAGACATATAATATACTCTTGCAGGATGTTTGCAGTGCTTGTTTATGAAGGAAGGAACCTTTTCAACATTTGAGAGGTCTGTTTTCTGGATGCATTCAGCATATCTGTTCAGTGACATCTTGACTATGGAGATTTGCTGGGAATTGAAGTTTGCCAAAAGCTCCTCCAGCTCCTTGATCATGACTGTAATCCCATCCGGCGTCATGTCCCTGTCAAACTTCTGCAATTGCAACCACCAGTTCAGTTACAAATTTTTGTATCAGGATATTTTTCACATGCATATAAAACAAACAGATGTTCAAACAAGACTGAAAGAGAAGAGAATGGAAAGGAGAGTTTTTGGAATCTGGAACTTGTTGTTGTCAAACATGTTTGTGAAGAAAAAGGGCTTTTCAAGAGCCATGTAGGTCATCAAATCAAGAACATGTGTATAATGAGCAGGAATATTCCAACAGACCATCATCACAGTTTTCAGCACTTGAATCTTGGCAGCAGCAATGGCGGTCCATGCTTGTTCCATGTACTTGATAAGATCTGCTTTGGCTGCAATAATAGTAAGACACAATTGAGATCAGCATGATCAGCTTGCATTGAAGTCTCTCATTTGCTTTGAGCTTTTCACTGCAAAAGTTCTTGGAATTGAATTCACCAGCTGGCTCATCTTCTTCTACTAATCATCCAACAAGGTGCAGCTTGGGTTTTCTTGTATACAATTTGAATCTCATTGCAAATCAGTAAGCATGAAATGGGTTGTGCTTGAAGTGCATTGGTAACAATTTCCAAAAGCTCACAGCTGGCTTGGTTTTTTTGGTTTGTGGAGAAGTTCCAGATGCTGCTACTGATCAGAGAAAGAACTTGAGAGAAAAGAATGGCATTGATCACTGCAGATGCCTTGAAATTGAAGATCAGATCAGAGAAACTTGGAGGGGGGGCAGGGCATAAGAGATGGATGGAGTGTACCTTTGTCATGGGTGGTGGTGGTGGAGTTGGCAGCAGCAACAGCACATGAAAGTGGTTGACCCATTGATACCTCGCTCATTATTGCTCTGTCTCAAGCTCCACTAGGTATTATTCTATCTCAAACTTTTTCTTCTTCTTCCTCCTGCACTGTCAGACAGACAGACAGACAGACAATAATGCCATTCATTAGTGCTGCTGCATCTTTGCAGAGAACACAATTGCTTGCTGCAATTGTATAAAGAATTGCAGTGTGTGTGTGTGTGTATGACAAGATCCTGCATGTACAACACTCTTGATGAAGAATCAACACGCCATCTTGACATGTACAACACTCGTGGTGAAGAATCAACATGCCATGTTGACATCATTGAAAAGAAAAAATGGGAAGTTAGTCTGAGGAAAATGCTTGAAGAATGGAATGGCAGGAGAAACTCACCAATGATTTTTGCTTGAAGAATGGAATGGCAGGAGAAACTCACCAATGCTTTTGCTTAAAGAATGGAATGCTGGGAGGAAATCACTAATGCTTTTGCATGAAGAATGGAATGCTGGGAGATTGGAACTGACGTGAATCATGAATTTGTTGTTGGGCATTCATGCAAGGGAGTGGAGATCTTAGGATGCAGAAAGGAGAAAGCTTGTGTGCACAAGGAAGTCGCCACATTATTTCCAAAAATGGCGAAAGAAATCCCTAAGAATCACAAAATTTTCATGGGTTTTGCTCATTTTCTGAATTTTTTTTTTTACAAAGTTGCGAAATTTCGCCCCCAGACACAAAAAAAATGAAAACACATACATGTTGCAAAATGTCGCCACATTATGAGGACAAAAAAGCTGAATTCGCCATATTTAAACAATAGGTTCCAACATGTCGCCAAAATATGGATAAATCTTAAATTTGTTGAGCAGTTATAGTCTTTCTTTGTTTTTTCATTCTCTCTCTCTCTCTCTCTCTCTCTCACACACACACACACACTCTTTCTTCTTTCCTTAGGGTTTAGGACAATTCCAAAGCTCAAGCTTGAAGAATCTGTCTGTCTGGTGCAATCTTATGCAGCAACCAACCCAGAGAAAATTTTGTACAACAAATATTTCCATGGATCATTGCTTGAGAAAGAAACAAAGTGGTCGTATGGATGGTTGAAGCACCCAAGGCTTTCAGGTATGAGAACCCCTGCAACAACAGAAACAAAGAAATGGAGGTGCAAAGGTGGAAGAACCCTGCAACAACATCCTTTTGAAAATCTGCAACATCAGCGACATCTGTAACTTGATCAATTGGATTTTGGAGGAATCTGGGTGGACAAACACGGCAGTATCATTCCAAAACTCTGCAACATGAGTCAGCATCTGTGCGTGATCACATTGAATTGCTTGATTGAGAAACAAAGTGACATTGGGTGCGGTTTGAAGCATTGGCTTTCAGGTATGAGGTCAGCTACAACAACAGCAAGAAAGAAAACTGGGTCCTAATTGGGTCCCTGCAGTGTATATCATCCCCAAAATCTGCAACATCAGCAGCATTTGTGCTTTATCACAGGAATATATTGCTGTGCAGAGATCTTGCGAGAGGAGGAGGTTCATCGTTCATGGAGTTATGTAATCACAGAGTGTGTGCATAAAGCCGAGGTTCAGCGATTGCATCGCGTGATGGCATCACATATCCACCCAATTGATGTAAGGTTTTTCTTAGTGGACATATCCATTGCATATCCACCCAACAATTTTGTGCAATTAGAGATGAGGATCATGTTTGTTGTCCCGGAGAAAAGAGAAAAGCTCAAGAGTACATATCTGTATAACAACACAATTTGATATGTACCTCGATTTGTGAAAGGTGTTGGTAACATGCAGAATGTTGGAGAGGGAGATGGGAGCTTTCATCACACCAAATACCAAGCTACAATATTGCAGAATTTGTGATCCTTGGGCTCATTCAAAATTGGCGTTCCATCCTTAGAAATAAGGACTCCATGACTTTTTGTATAACCTTGCATCCTTGAATCGATAACCATCTCTCAGCTAACCTAGCCTCCTTCATCCCTGGGGATCATACAAGAATATTCACCCGTTGTCCATTGACTATGCCTTTCAGCCTGATCTTAGGCCTCGACTCACCCTCTATGGATGAACCTTGCGAAGGAACCCTTAAGTTTTTGGGGCATTGAATTTTCACCAATGTTTGCATTATTCAAATCGACATTTTTGCTTTCGCTTCATCCACACCTGCACCACCAGTGCAAGGATTTGTAAAGAACTTCAGATTTTTTAAACTTTTCTTTGGACTCTTTGTTTCTTTTTTACATTTTTTTTCTCCTTCATTATGTATGCATATAAAGCTGCAATAGCGTCATTCTAATGTTATTTGTCCTTCTTTTTTCCTTTCATCACTCAAGACTTCTTTGTTTTTGTTTTTTGCTTTCGACACTACCTGTCTTTCTTTGCTTGCTTGTTCCTTTGTTTCTAGAAAATTTTCCTTATTTTTGAAAGAATTTTTTTAAATTAAATTTTATCATGCACATGCAGATTTGAGAAAATATTTAAGGAATATCCATTAAAAAAAGAAAAATTGAATAAATGGAAATGAGAAAAAGGAAACAAAAAAAAGATAAATAAAAAATATGGGAAAAAAATTAAAATGAAAAAGATGGTGTAAAGATGAAATATTCAAATTTTGCTTTGGGGGGCTGATAGATCCTTGGTTAACCTATTGGTGGTCGGAAGATATTTGTATAGGTTGCGAGGTATCTTCCATTTTTGGAAATTATTCTTTAGATCTTTGGGTGGGTAATGAAACCCAAAATACATTGAAAAAAAATCCGAAGTTCTTTATGTCCTCTAGTTTATACAAATAGAATATACACAAGACAAAATTAAATGAAAAAATTAATATTAAAGGTGGTAATTTTTCATTAATATTATTTTCTTGGATGTAATGCTTTTGTGATTTCAACCATGTCAATATTAAAATGAATATTTACAAAACTTTTATGCATTATTTAATTACATAGGTAGAAATCCACCCTTATATGTCTTCAATTTTTTTCAAGAGATTTTAGAAGTTTAAAAGAGTATAAATTCATAATCTATCTAAATTCAACCCATATATTTCAAACTAGAAGAGATGAGTTGATATTAGAGTTGATACAAAAAAAGGTTGTCACCTTTTCAACATTGCTCCCTTATGAAAAAAGCTTCAAAGTGCACATCTAGCAAACAAAAGAGACATGTTTAAGAGTGAAGTTTGGCCTCACTTCGAGCTTTTGCTCTTGGATTGGAATATTACTTGAGAGCATGAAGTCTCCACACACAATTATTGATGAACTAGCAAAGTGTGAGACCTCGTACCCTTATGGTCCATGATTCAAATGTGAATATTCATAAGAATTAACAGGCTTGTGTGGGGGTGAAGTTTTGTCTTAAACAATAGCACAAAGTATAAAGTAACATTGAATTTTGTTGTCCATCTTTAGGGGATTCAACAATTGTTTATGACCATTATTTAGGGATTGATGTGGGCACCTATTAGAGATGAAATAAACATTACAGTTGTGCAATTCACATTGGGTTTTTTTTGTTGCCATAGTGCTAAATTTTGCCAAAAAAAAACGTTGGTTACTATGATGGCAACTTAGACACTATTTGAAATATGAAAATTTTCTTCTTTTGTTTTTTCAAATAACAAAAAAAAATGAAGAAAGATTTCAAATCTTCAAGAATATTCTAATTGTGAAAATGAAAATTTCAAA
>Ga0116229_10004292_pt1 | contig 23390 bp, 28 predicted proteins | sample S1TSphgellanicum_3_FD_87313 | JGI IMG/M metagenome (GOLD analysis project Ga0116229, IMG submission 87313) | Host-associated microbial communities from peat moss isolated from Minnesota, USA - S1T2_Fc - Sphagnum magellanicum MG | ecosystem: Host-associated > Plants > Peat moss > Unclassified...
TGGCACCTTGGCACTTGTTATTGTTGTGACAACAATGTTCACAACCTTGTTAACTCCAGTAAAGTTCTTGTTTGATGTGTTGCATGAGCACAAAAAAAATGTTGCAAAAAACACAATTGAATAGTCACACAAAACAAATTGGGGCTGGGTATTGATTTTCTGAAAATTGATATATGAGCTACTCACTTGTATTGAATTTTCAAATTTTAATAATTTACTTGGATGACCTAGTTATCATCCATGTAGGTTATCAACCTAAAACACTAACATGTATACAATAGGAAATAGGAAAAAAAAAAGAAATTAAAAAACAATTTTAAAATGATAACTAGGGGAGTTTACTTTGACATTGATATTGATAATCAGCATGTGGGTGCTGGTTCACCCTGGCCAGAATAAAAGGGTTAAAAGGTAAATGAAATTGTTGTAGTAACTTTTGTAATTTCAAGGAATACTAGTGTGGCCTGTGCTGTCAGCCCAAGTCTTACCATGTCCTCAACTGATTTTTCCTTCCAAAACCTGGTTTTTTGGAATTAATTGAATTTCAGTGGCAGAGATCACTTAAAAATCAATATCTCCCATATTCTGAATCCAAATCTTACCAAATAAATTCCATTAAATCCTTCTCATCAAGATCTTTCCAACAACACCAAAGGCACAATCCACATCCTCCGAAATTTTCAGCTATAATTTAATTTTCAGTGAAGAAATCATTCAATATTCAAAAACTTCTACACCACAAATATCCAAACACCATGAAACCAAGCTGATGCACCCCTTCTCCTTGAGAGCTTTCCAAAAAAGACCAAGAACACAATCTGAAACATCCTGGTTCGGTGGATCTCATCGGTACAAAACAAAACAATCTACCTTGCTTCATAGATAGATAACCATCCATGTTATGCTCAGTGCCACTGTGGATGGATGCATGATGGCATAAGGATCAAGACAACCCATGCATGGTTTAAGCACATGCCATATACATAGAATAAAGTGGTGATCCTAATCCAAGTACATGTATTCATCCAAAGCCATGAAATGGATGCTATAAAATGCATGGTGATTATCATCCAAGTACATCGTGTATTCATCCAAATCCATGAAATTTCTGTTTTGTGTTTTGCGTAGACTCCCTTGAGAGTTTTGTGCTTTGTGAGGGAATTGTTCCTGTTGATGTTTCTTCTTCTTCTTCTTCTTGCAATTGCTTCGTTGTTTGCTCGACGACGAAGAGGTTGGGAGAGGAGTAAAGTCTCGTCGGTGCTGTTGTTTTGTTATTGTGTTGTGTGAAAATTAGTAAGCTTGGAGAGGACGGTGGTGGACTTGAGGGGAAGGGAAAGAGGAACCTGGGGCACGATGGCGTTGCGTGATCTGGTGATGGGAGGATCCGGGTGCGCGGTGCCGGGTAACGATGGCTCATCTTCGTCTAATCCCTTGGGAGGATTTGCTGATTCTATCCTGGGATCAGCGTCCAAAACCCAGGCTCGTTTACTACCTTTATCCACCAAGTGTCTGTTTCTCTAGTTTTTTTTTGTTTTTGTTTTTGCGGTTTCCTCTTTTGCATCGGCATTAGCTTTTCGGTCTTCGAGCGGAGTGCAAGCGGATCTGTTTTTGGATGTGAGAGATGCTTTTCTTTTCTCTTTAGTATTTGTTTGTTGACATAGGTTTAATATGAACAGGAGCGGCTTAGGGAGATGCCCGGATTGACAGGCTCAAGGCAACAGAACGGACCGCAGTTGGGACCAACAGGGCCTCTCACATCTCTACCTGGCTCTGAGCTCGACTCCGGCCAGGGCTCCCAAGCTCAAGTATGTTTTTCTTGCCAGAGCTCGTCTTTTTGGCGGTGACACTCAAATTTGCAAGCATCCTAGCGTTAGAAATTATTTCTCAGTCGTAGTCATGTAGCTGAAGCTCGAAGTTCAGGGCATAAGATAAGGGGCGTGTCAAATCTGTATCCATGCATTCATTAGGGTTTTGCAAAGCTATACTGCAAAATGCTTATCTTTAATCCTCTTTGCAATTTCATTTTTTAGTATGCACACTGTGCATGATGGTGAGCATCACTACAGAGAATTTGAGGGTTCTGAGTGTCATGGTTTTCAGGATTGACTAACTGGAACTCCATGTTAGGGTTCCCGATTTCCCATCCTGGTGACTCAATTATCAGGATGGCTTTGAAATTATAGGTTTGAGAAAAGTCAGTGATTTCATTTGTGTAGTTGATTCTAGCTGACATACCGTGAAGCTGAATTGTAGACATTTGGGCTCATGCATGAAGAGTGTTTTTGTCTGCAGGTACCACCAGAGTTTCTAGGGAGATTTCAGGATGGTGATGCTCGAGAGTTTGTGGATGCTTGGAACCAGGCTCTTGATAGGCAGTTGCCACCTCCCCAACTACCTGGGCTTCCTCGACATAATGAAGTTGCTCTTTTTCGGGAATTTGAGAGCATTTATGGACAAGAGCCTGGCACTTCCAATGTTCCACCTGTTTTTGATGGTCAGTGACTTGTAAATACACTTACCTCCTTTTTGGCCTCCTTGCTCAGTTCTATAATTTTAAGCAGTTTGGAATCTGGCAGTGACTTTGTACGCTGGTACATGCCATTGCACTAAATATTCCTTAAGAGCTGAGCTTTTGGACATTCAGATAATGAAAATATTCAGTGAGTTTTTATTGCTTGCTTTGAGCCTGTCTTTCTTGATTTTGCTCTGTCTCACTTAGTGTGACCATTGAGATTTCTTTGCTTATTTTCATTTGTAAATGCAGCTCCACCACAGCATGTCCTTTCAGGGTTTCTTCGCTCCTTTGTGGACAGCAGTCGCACCAATGCACCTTTCCCTGCTGTCAGACTGCCAGAGCTGGGCCTATCACATGCAGACAAAAGCCGCATCCGTGACCGTAGCAGTATCATGGGGCGCCATATCTTTGCTGACAAGGGTGATGCTTTTGCAGATTCCCAGGTATTTGCTATCCTCTGCTTCCAGTTGTAAGAAAACTCCAGGTTTTGGTGTATATGACACTTCAAATGTACCACAGTGACCTGCAGGTCATAGCTTGAAACTTCCATTGCCCATAATTGTGGCCAACTTGCAAAAGTTGTCCAAAAAACCACTGGACTAGCAATCCAGTGAGTAATGCTAACTTGATTGTTGCAGGAAAGTGTTGAAGGACTTTGTCATCAATGTCATATCATTATGCATTCAGGGTGCAGGAGGATCAAACACTACCCTATATTTTTGTCTCTCTGTGCTTTAGGCTTAGATGCTTGCTTTTAAAGCAACCTGCTAAAATGAAATGAAGCTTACATTTGCAACCTTTTTGCAACTTGAATGAGGATACTATTGACTTCCTTTGTTAGCCATGTCTCTTGAGTGCTAGCTGACATAATGACCAAGTCTTCTCATCAGCTCTGCAAATGCAACAGAAACTCAGGACACAGATTGTTATATACTTATATGCTCCCACTACTGAGAGCTGATGAAGTCAATGGGGATTAAGGGCAGCTAGTTGCTGCCATTCATGATGAAGGTGATGGTCTGATACTTTGTGAATGACACACAAGGTTATGACTGCACTCATTCTTTTTGTGTTTGTGTTGTTTTGCTGAAGCTGTCACAACAGTTGCCTTCAAAGTGCATTTGTAGAGTTTCCTTTGCAATCTCATAGATAAATACCACTCTATCCATTCAGTAAGATGGTATCTGTGTGTAACAGGTGAATGCCCTATTGCAATCATTGGACATAGAAGGCAATCTTCGAACTCAGGGGCCATTAGCTGGCCAGCTCTCAGAGTTTGAGCAGTTATGGAAGGAGGGTTATGCTCAGAGCACTCCTGTGCAGCAAAGACAGATTGGACACCAACCCCTTGTTTCTCTCCCAGACCAGTGGGCTGATGATTTTCAAAGTCAATATGGCCCCCAAACAGCACCTAGCTGGGTAGATGAGTTCCACAATCAGCAGGATGGTGATCAATGGGCTCAACAATTTCAGCAGGTTCTTTTTCACATTTGAGCATTCTCGGTCATGATCAAACAGGCCAACACATGAAGAAGGAATAACTATTGTTAATATCAGCTGAAACAGATTTGGTCACTCTTTCCTCTTAAACTGGACTAGACAAAACTAAACAAGTTTTAGGGTTGTACTTGGTCAACTACAGAAACTTTGCTGCAGAAAGTTGATTGACACAACAGAGTTCTGGTGGCCAAGTGTCTGTTATTTGTTTTCTCAAAGTTCTTATCCTACCATGAGGGTTGTCAGACATTTTGAAGTATCTTCACTATTGTTTTCCAGGATGAAAATCATTCCTCTGCTGAACAGCTTTGCCTTGGTCCTATTCCTATGCGTGGGTCTGTTTGGAGGGTCAATCTTTCAGCACAATTCTCTAGTTTATCAGGAAGAGCATTGCAGCAAGTGAAAATATGTCCATGAAGCCATGGATCTTATTGTGAAACTAATGTGGAAATTGCAATTGATTTGGCGCTAGTGCATTAGCTTCTATCCGAAAGCTAAATAAAGCACCTTGGCCCAGAAGAAAGGACTGATCATTGAGTTCCCAGGAATCCTGGTGCTGCAACCAAACTATAGCAAACCTCAGAATAGGCAGTACCTATGGCATAGAGAAGGAGACTTAAGTCACACCAGCTCCAGTGTTGAAGTCTTTTCTAGTAGCTGACATGCTTATGTTGCTGTGTGTTTTCAGCAACAAGGTCAGATAGCAGCAAGGGCACGGTTTAGTCATGGGGGAATGGGCAACTTGAATGCAATGGAGCCAACCCATGCTCTTGTCCAAACTCTCTCGCAGAATCAAGATCCCAAGTTTCAGGTGGGTCTTGATGGCAATGTTTCCAATATAAGGGGTAGCTTTTTAGAACTAATCAGGAGGGCCAATCTGACTAAGTCACTATATTTACTTGTGTATCCTTGATTGTGCTAAAGGCACAAGTTTCCTTGCACCAACTACTCTGATGTTTTTCCTTGTAACAGAATTCGAAGTTTTTACAATTTGTGTCAAAGATGAGCCGAGGGGAACTTATAGTGGATGACAACCAGGTGAAGCCTGGTGTTGCTAATCAGCTATCCAACAGTTGGGCAGATGAGTTTCAACAGCAACATACTGCCCCACCAGAAACCTGGGCTGCTGAATTCACAGCTGGAGAGGTTTCATTTCTCTCTTCTGCTTAATGAGTCTTAAATAGTATCACTGCTATTCATTTGCTCATGATTGTTGTGGGAGCCAAATAAATTATTGGTAATTGAGTTTCACAGTTTGCACTCTATGGATGACTGTGGGCTATGGGTGCTAACATTTGATCCAAGTGATCATCCAGAGTGAGACCTTAGTTGGTAGGCCAATAGTGGAAAACTATCCAGTTTACTCCCTCGTTTGAACTGAAGTACATTCGTAAGACTGTTATTTCTTGCTTTTGCAGCATATGCATCGTGGGGACACTTGGGCTGAAGATTTTGGAAGGACAAGGCATGAGGCTGTGTCAACCAGTGATGACTGGGTTGATGAGTTTTCTAGGCTGGGAGTGAGAGATTGGGCTGATGAGTTTGGGGACCAAGTGGCTAAGGGTGCCTTTGGTGATGAATCAAATTCTAGTTGGTTAGAATCGTATGACAAGTAGGCCCCCCTCTCCTGATGCCATCACAGCCTTTAGGTGATGGTTTGCAGTATCAGTGTCATTCATTCTTAAGGTTCCCATTCCTTGTTGAAGTTGTTGGACATCTCAAATGCCAGAGTTGTGTCAGGAACGGCCATAAATATTCATATGGTTCAGTTTTAGTGCTTTGGTTGTGGTTCTTTAATCTGAGACTGTTCACTTGACTTGGTGACTTACTAAGCAGGGTTTACTAATAACTTTCATTTATTGCAGATTTGTGGAGGAGCAAGTGAAGGGGGAGCAGAGGGTACCAGCATCATCTAGGTTTGTGTACCAATTTGCAGATCAAAATCCATATGTGGGTCATCCCAATCCTCTGAAGGAGGGCCAGGACCTATTTAGGAGAGGATTGCTTAGTGAGGCTGTTCTGGCCTTGGAAGCTGAGGTGCTGAAGAACCCTGACAATTCTGAAGGATGGCGTTTACTGGGCATCACACATGCTGAGAATGATGATGATCGCCAGGTGTGTTACCTTCATGATTTTATCTTAGTTCCTGTCTAGTTGTATCTTCTGTTTATTTATGAGAGTACATTACAAAATTCCCCTATTTCTACTTGACAATTACAAAGTTAGGAGAGTCAGTGATGGCAATCATTGTGAATCTGACTCAAAGTAGGATATGTTGCTGTGCTTGGGCATTTCCAGTTTCTGTGCAGCACTTTTTTTAAAGCTATTCTTCATATAGTTTATGAGGCCTCATTTGTGGGGTTCTGGTGGGGTGAAGGCAATTGCTTCTATGGTAAAAGCAAGGGATGCTGATCCTTCAAACTTAGAGGTCCTGCTTGCCCTTGGAGTCAGCCACACCAATGGTATGTCTCTTCATCCTTCTCTCTGCTGTCTTCACTTGCTGGCTCTGTTAGTTATCAATGGACATTTTCTCCCTGCAGGATGGTGGCAAGGACCAGGGACCCTACTCACAAACCTAAGGCATTCAAAGTCTTATGAAGTCAAATAACTCTCTCACTACTGTGCTCAGTGCTAACTTCACAAAATGCTCTCCAGAAGGCTTATTTGTTTCATGGGGTCTTATGCTTGTAAGCAAATGGCCAAGCACAACAGAAGTACTTTCTCTTTCTTGCTCTATCATTCACACATCTGTGGTCATCCCTGTTCCCATTCTCAGAGCTTATCGGCATGTGCTGTGATGCTGACCATGAAGTGTGTGAAAAGTGAGTTATTAGCTGATGGAAATGGCTGAGGAGAGCAATATGTTGTGTACGCAGAATTGGAGCAGCAAGAAGCTTTGCGTTATTTGAGAGGATGGTTACAGCACCATCCCAAGTATGGGATGCTGGTTCCTCATGATGTTGTGGATCGCCTTAACCATGCAGAGGTGAGAATGCTCAATTGTTGTCTTGGAACTGCCTCCATTTTGGATGAGCTGAATTGCAAAAGTTTAATTTGTATCTGGTTTTTGGTTGCTCCTATCAATATGGTGAATTTTGTCCAATAAACGCAATCATTGGGTAGCCTATCTTGTTTTTCATTGTGTGGATGGGAACTGATGAGGATAGGTGACCTCAAATTGACTTTTATGTAGGTTGCTAATCTATTCAATGAGGCAGCACAAATGGCTCCAGAGGATGGAGATGTGCACACAGTGTTAGGGGTGCTTTACAATCTCTCACGTGACTATGATAAGGCAATTGCATCATTTCAAACAGCCCTACAACTAAAGCCTCGTGATTACTCCCTATGGAACAAGCTTGGTGCCACTCAGGCGAACAGTGCTCGTAGTGCCGATGCTATTTATGCCTACCAAGAGGTTTATCCTTCAAACATAAAGTCCTTATTGGTTTTCCTGCCAGGATTATTCTTCTGGCACTTTTGTGTCTGGACTGGATGTCAGATCCAGTACACATCTTCATGCTGGGAGTTTTAGGTCATTATCTGATGGTGTTGACCTAAACAGCGGGGTGTCTGGCATCTCCCAGTGAGTTTGACCAGGTTTTGTGAAATTATGCTGCAGGCACTGGATCTAAAACCTAACTATGTGCGAGCATGGTCTAATATGGGCATTGGCTATGCCAATCAGGTACATCACTTCAGTCTCTCATCTGTAAAACAAGGGAGTTTGTGTGTGTTACTGAACTCAATCTTCAATACAATGAAAGGAATCCACCTCGTTAGTCTTTACTTATTCTGTGCACAAAATTGCATGGTGGCAGGGTCAGTATGAAGAGTCTATTCGATATTATGTTCGGGCCTTGGCAATGAATCCAAAAGCAGATAATGCTTGGCAATACCTGCGTATTTCACTCAGGTAAATGCCTTGTCTGGAAAGTACAAAGCATTGTGGAGTTTTCTCTGCAATCTCATAGATGTCTTCGAATAGCACTCCACAATTTTTGTATTCTCTTATTACCCGGAATCACTGCATGCATGGGAAAGTTAAGACACCTGACTAGTTATTTTGACCCCTACTCGACAACATTTCGCCCTTTCTGTGATCATATGCCTGATCTGATGTGGTGTGTATATATGTTGCAGTTGTGCATCACGGCCTGACTTGATGGATGCATGTGAAAGGCGAGACCTGGAAGCTCTGCAGAAGGAATATCCACTATAATTCATTGCCACACATCTGCTGTAGCCCATAACACCTTTCTGCACATAAATTTGTCAGATGTTTGGTGTTACTGACTTCAGCAAAAAATTTACTGTTAATGTTCTGCATTGCATAAGCATTGCAGTTCAACATTCTTCTGCACAGTGGCTTGTTCTTTTATGCTGACTAACAAAGCATTTCATCATCTTGCACTAGTGTCTTGGATTGAGAATTTGTGTGGTGTTGTTGGCTTCAGCTGATTTTCAAGCAGTTCAATCAGTCTGGTAATTCATTGAAGGTTCTTGTGTCAAGGATGATGCAAATAAATTGAGTTTGTAGGGAGACATGCCTTCCTACTTTTGTGAAAGAAAAAGTACATCTACTTCATGAGTCTCACAGGCAATTTAACACATACATTTAACCTCAAGGAGAAGGGTGAACGGGAAATTCCTTGTAGGATGTCTTGAGAAAAAGTGGGACTGCAAAGAGAAGTGACTTATACTGCAGAAGCTTCAACCTCTCTAATATTCTAGCCTCAAGTAGTGTAGACCAGCTGTGAGCATGCTCAGGAAGAAGCATGCCACCCAGAGGTACAGAGTCTTTAAGAAGGCTGCAAATCTTTTAAAAGTTTTCTACAGAATGACAAAAGCATTCACATCTGGAGCTCTAAAACCACATGCCTAAAGAGAAGCACTGCCCTGAGGAAAACATGGAATCTTCCAAAGCATACCAGGATACAAAATCTGAGCTAAGGATCTAGCTGTGTTGGGAAAGACTGGGCATACAAAGTGAAGCTTGGGAGTTGTGCTCACAACAAAGGCTACTGTGCTGCAGACTGTAACTGAAACTGGAGACAGGTACTACAGGCCAAAATGGTGAAAGAACTTGGTGGGAATGCTGTTGCCTTCACAAGTATTCTTGAAGTACAAGCACTCCCTCCACACCATGTAGCAGAGACTTCATATCTGGAACCTACCCTGCATCATTTGTCAGTGCTGCATGGATTTCAATCATTTGAGTTAGTTTTAATGGTTAACTAAAAATGTATGCACCTTATCATTCACTTTCTGGCTGTTTCTTTGTGCTCCTTTCCATTCTCTGATGTTGAATACTTGCACTCAGAACCCAGTTCCCAGCAGTACATATCCTGAAGCATTATCAAGGTCCACTTGAAGAACTTGTTTAGTGACCATTTCTTTCATCTCCACATTACCATGAATTCTGCAAGCACCAAGCAAAGCCCTCCACATAGGGCATCAATTGATCAGATCCTCTGCAACTTGCAGATGGCCAGCACAACCAAGCAGGTCAAGCAGTGTTGTGTTCAACTGTCATCATGTACTGTAGACTGAGCCCATGGAATCAAAGTAGCTGAAGTGTTCATCCACCAGGCCTGCATGGCTATGAGCTGACAGGACAAATAAAAGTAGCATTATGTGCTTCCACACCTTTATAACACAACTGTTCAAAATGTTCAAGAGCTTCTTACCATGGCCATGCATGGAACATCATTGAACCATGCCAGTCCAAGACAAAATATCATGTGAAGGCATCTTGTTGAATACTCTTACAGCATCAGGTCTCTCTACTCACACACTTTGCATACATGTCCACAATGGAACTCCCCAGAAAAGAGCTGCTTGTTTAGCAACACCTTCTCCCATCTCCACGTTACCATGAATTCTGCAAGTGCCCGGCAATGCCTTATACGCAGCTGCGTATGTTTTACCAGGCATTTGCTTGATCATATTCACCACCTCAAAATCGCTAGCATGGCCAAGAAGATCAACCATGCACGTGCAATCTTCCAATTTTGCACAAATCGTGTAAACTGTGACGTTGAAGCATAACAGTGCATGCCTTCATCCACCAAACCTGCGTGGCTACAAGCTGACAGAAGAAAAACAAAAGTGATATCATCTGGCTGCACACCACCTTCACACATCCTTTCTGTTGAAGAGTTTCCTTACCATGGTCATGCATGGCACATCCTCCAAGTATGGCATTCCAAGAGACCACATCACGTGATAACATCTTGTTGAACAGTCTCCAAGCATCTGCCATGCTCCCACATTTTGCATACATGTCAACCAAGCTATTTGCCACAAAAATATCTGAATCCCATCCACTTTGACTGATCTCCTCATGAGCCCATCTGCCCTCTTTCAGTGCAACTATGCTGGCACATGCATTCAGCACTCCCAAAAGTAACAGAGTCTAGCTGCACACCTTCCTGTTGCATTCATGGAAACAGTTCGAGTGCCTTGTGACCTTGCCCACATTTTACATGTCCCAATATCATGGTATTCCAAGTGACCATATCATGTGATGGCATCTTGTTGGACACTCTCCCAGCATCCTCAGTGCACCCACATTTTGCATACATGTCAACCAAGCTAGTACCCACAAAAAGATCTGAATCCGATCCACTTCAAATGATCTGCTCATGAGCACACCTGCCCTCTTCAAATGCACCTATGTTGGCACATGCATTCAGCACCCATGTAAAAGTAACAGAGTCTGGCTGCACAACATTTATTGTTCTATTTTATTTTATAAAAATAATTATAAATCGAGAAACCTTTGCTGTCTTTACCATTACTCTTACTTCATTCTCACTTGCATTTTACAAAACATTCATTTTGATGTGAAGCTAAATATAAGCTTTTGCATTTAAAAAAATGATAATAAATAACAATAAAAATGATAATATTTACAAAAATTAGAATGATTATAAACATCAGATTAAAGATTAATTTACCTTTGCCTTTAGTGCAAGTGGAATCATAATACTTGGATATTTCAATACAATATGAATTATATCTAATTATAGACTTTTTGAATTGACACCATATAACCTTGGATTAAGTCAAAGTTCTTTTCCTTGGCCATGTTCTAGAATTTATGTAGAAGTAAAAAATATAATTCGATTTATTTACTTCAACTCAATTTAAAAATTTCTTTGGTTACAATCATTTATGTATAGTAATCGAGGTAATTTATTTCTTATGCAATTCTTCTTTAATTTGGTCACATGAAAGTGAAATTTTTCAACTTATTTAAGGTTTGATCGATTGTCAAAAAAAAAATGTTAATTTTTTTTTCTTTGATGGTATTTTAATTCTGGTAGCTTATTAGGGTAATGCAATCTTTTCCACTAAATAATAGTTTGAGTGTTGTTATTTTTTATAATAGTTATGGTACTTAATTGTGATTATATATTAAAGGTAGAGCAATTATTATAACTTATTTATCACAATTACAATAGTATAGGTTCTATTGTGACTTTTCATTTCATTGTGGTAAATTATTTAAGTGCACTAAAAAAATGGACATTGAATTGGGTAATTTAATTACAAATGTGTATTGTAGATGAATTGTGATAATATAGTCACTTAATTTTCTTTTCATGGTATTTTATTATCTAATTAAGTTTTTTTTTTCAATTTATTTTGTGTAACTACGAGAATCGAGTTGAATTTTATTTTTTTGGTTTGTGTTTTTTGTTGAAGTGTTGAAACCCATTCATAAGTAGCCAAATGATTTTTCTTTTTTGCTATGTGTTTTCATTCAAAGTGAGTGTTTCAAAACATTTAACCAAACCCTTGGACATCACATCCATAACATTCTATCATATCTAACGAAACTAGTTTCAAAGTCTAAGATTGATCAACTTAGTGGTGCCATTTGCATTACTTATCTAATATTCAATTCAAATACATTCAATAAGAAAAAATTCTAGTCACAATGAGAAAAAATGGGGAGAATTGGAGAAAATACATTTACAATGCCACCCTTTAAAAACCATTATTTTGATACACACTTGTATCTTCATGAAAATATCATTCCTTCCCTTTTCTACAATAAATGCTTATCAAGAAAGACAAAACACCAAAGCACATTTTGCAAGTACCTCGACAGAAATTGGTTGTAAGATTTCAAAACTACCAATAGCATGGCCTACTTAGGCAAGCATGATTGAACTGAGGGATACCTAAAAAGCAAGTATCAACACTGGTGAATTGCACCAACTAGGCCGTTGATTGATTGAAAATAAGTTGAAGTCTCATTATGGAAGTTGATGCACATGCAAAATCAATTGCAAACATTTCAAGTGTACATATGCTTGATGGACTTCATAACATCTGCTCTTCTACAACAAATGGCTTGAACTTTAGACACATGGTTAATGTTTCAACGACCATTGAAAGATTTCACGCAATTATACCAATAAGAAATGAAGAATCCCATATCATGGGGTTTGCTTTTGTAGAGGAGTTCAAGTAATTTCTCAAGTGGTTCATGGCATGCTCCTAAGTTCAACCTTAACAACAACTAACCATGTAAAAATATTTTTGTACCCACTTGTAACCATGATTCACATACATGAATATCACCTCAAAATATTTTTGCGAACATGAAACCTTAAGATCAACTTCACCAATGGACCCAAGATAAAAATGGTACAACCTATCCACATAAGAGTTATTCAAAACCATTAAAAAAACGATAACAATAGAGATATTCATAAAGTGTCTTTTTTTGGGCCCTTTTTTCATCCCCCAACCCCTTTGTCAACCTTTACATTACAAATTTAGCATATGATGAATTAATAATGAAAAATCGTGTGAAATTCATTCATTCATAAGTTTGTACATTTTACAAATGAATGTCATGCATTGAAAACATGTTTGACACATGGATAAATGTGTTGGCGGATGAAGTATGAACCTATGAATGAACAAATATCACACAAATTTTGCATCTTTCTATAAATCTATGTATCAAATGTGTTTTCAATGCACAATATCAATGTGTGAAACATATGAATTATGAATGAACAAATGTCACACAAATTTTGCATCTTTCTATAAATATGTGTATCAAATGTGTTTTCAATGCACGATATCAATGTGTGAAACGTACAAATTATGAATGAACAAATTTTGCATGATTTTCATTACTAAATTGTGAAATGTTAAATTTGTGATGTAAACATGCACAAAATAATGAAATTTTATTAAATATGGATATAAAATGTTGGAACTCAAGGTTCAATGCACAAGGTTTAAAAAATTATATAGTTATAATACACATAGCAATAATAATGATTGGTTGAATGCAATCAAGAAAAAAAAACAAGGTGAAATTCAAATTTTGTCAAATTTGGTGTTAATTTGAATTTCAATCCCCATTTAAGCCCAATATATATTTTTCATTGTTTTTAAAAATCTCACACCCTTTATGCCAAACATGGGTATTGGTGTTGTGTTTTCCTTACTTTGTAGATATCTTTAATAACCACAAACACAAACAAAACAAAAGTAAAGGATGCACGACAATGCATAAAAACAATCAATGTTTGAAATCATTTTTTTTGTAATTAATGAATAGGTTTCACTGCTTCAACAAAAAAACACAAACTAGAAAACATGATTGTCATTATTCAATCACCACAATAGGTACATTAAATAAATTGAAAAAAATTTACCCTAATGTAATAAACTACCATAAGAAAGGAAATTTAAGTGAATATATTATCATAATTCATCTATAATACACATTGTAATAAAATTACCCAATTCAACATCCAATTTTTTTTCTTAAAATGAAAAATTAAAGTAGAACCTAGATTAGTCTCATTCTCATAAATAAGTTACAGTACTTGTTTTTATTCTAATAGATAATAACAATTATCTACTATATTTATTCTACAAAAATAACCCCATTTAAACTGTTATTTAGTGGAAAAGGTTACATTACAAGAATAAACTACCATCATTAAATTATCATCATATAAAAAGTTCAATTTTTTTTTGGCCATTAACCTTAAATAAACTGAAATTCTAGCACTTGCATGTGATCAAGTTAAGAAAAAATATGGAAGAAATAAATCACCTTATTTATCGTATTAATAAGTTACCTTGATTACTATACACAAATCATTTTTCTTGAATTTTTTTGAATTTATGTAAATAAAAGGAGTAATGTTTTTGCTTTCACTAAAATACTAGAACCTTATGCCAAGCTGGAAAAGCTTTGGATTAATCCAAAGGTTATATAATGTCAATTCAATAAAATCATAATTAAATATAATTCATTTAAAAAAAAATCCAAATATTATGATTCCACTTGCAAAATCTCCAACTTCCATAATTTATAGCAAACATTTGATTTATACATTGTAAAGAAATAATTAATAAAATAGATAAATTATTATTCTTAAATATCTACAATGGTGTGGAATGTAATGTAATATTTAAAAATCATTTTACATGAGGAATCGTTGTATAAAGGTGAAAACATTATCATTTTTTTAATGTAAACATGAACGAAAAATGTGATATTTTAAATATTGTTAATCATTTTTCAAAAAGACATTCAAATCATGTAAATGTATAGGTAAAGGTAAAAAGAAAGCTAAATTGATATTTAAATTTCACTTTTAATATATATTTTAATCATCATTTTAATTTATATTTAAGATCATTTAAAATTTTGAACATTTACATTTACCTTCGCTTTGAAAGGAAAGTTTTTAAAGCATATGTGAGAAAGAAATAAGAATAATGGCGAAGAAGGCAAAGGTTTATCAATTTAATAACTATTTCTATTCATAAAAATATGTAATCATTCAAATTTTTATGGAATTATGTACTATAACAGTTAAACGGGTCTCTGAATTTAAATTTTATGATAATTTAAATTTAAATTTGTATATTTAGCTTCACTTTGGAAAGAAAGTTTTCTAAGAATATGTGAGGAAAAAAAGTAAGAATAGTAGTAATGAAGGCAGAGGTATCTGAATTCATAATTATTTTTATAAATATAAATTTTACAATCACTTTTTTAAAACTATGGAATGTACTCTAATAGTTAAATAAACCTTTAAATTTTAGTTTTAAGCTTCAGTTTGAAAGGGAAGATTTCAAATGGTATGTGAGAAAGTCTTAAAGATAATGGCAAAGGAGGTGGAGATTTTGAAAAAGTCCTTTGGCTCCGTGTTGTTATGCATGACTAGTAACAGTCAACCATGGAAAAAATGAATTGATTGAGTGGAAATTAAGTTCCATTCAAAATGAAAATATTGAATAATGGCATGCAACTTGAATTCAATTGGATTCAAATTCTTAAATTTGATTCAAATACATTGAATGGAATTCAAATTGAATTGAATTCAGAATTGTAAGACATAGAACATCCAGAGAGGAATGCTCAAAATAGCTTCAATTCAGTGGGGTGGGTACACAATGTGAATGTTCATCACAAACAACTGAAATTAAAGATGACCTATGCAGCTCTCAGGGGAAAGGCCATCCAATTTCTTGGTGCTAAAAATGCCACTCCTTTCTTTCCAGAAGCCATCATGCCTTTCACTTCCACTCAAAACCACAAGGCTGTGACATCAATGAAAGGTGCTTGCAACCAGAGCTGAAAAGTCAGGAAACTACAACTCAAAATCATGAACTTTAACCATCCTTAAAAATTAAGGGACAAATCAAAATCTGCAGGCATCCAGATAAAGTGATGAAAAATCTGCAACCAGAGGAACTTTTACCTGGCTGATCTTCCAGATATTCTGTCCCCGTCTCTCTCTCTATCTTGACCTCTCGTTCGATCTCTATGTCGCTCCCTATCCTTGCGACCATCTCTATCCCTCTCTCTCTCTCTATCTCTCTCCCCTTCCCTTTTCCAATCTCGGCTCCTGTCACGGTCACGATATCTGTCTTTCTCTCTGTCATCATCACCCCAATCCCTGTTCTTCTGTCTGTATCTTTCCCTCTCTCGCTCTGCCTCTTGACCATGCCTGGGATCTGGACTGCGGCTTCTTCGCCGAGATCTCTCTTTGCTTCGGCTGCCACACCAGCCACACAAGCCAAGATGTAACAATGCAAATAAGAGACGAAGAGTCTGAGAAGCAGTGAGCAATGAGAGTATAACAAACAAAGCAAAGGCAGTCTCATGAACTACCTGTGTATCCAATAGTTGCACAAAATTATCAGATTACAAATACAGAAATGCACAAAAAATCAGGAACGCACCTGCATTCCTGGCGTCCATCCTGCTCTTGATCTTTCTCAATAGGATGATCACCATTCTGTAACCCATCCACAGAGAAGTGTTCAAATGCACAGGCCAAGTAAAGATAGTCATGACTGTTCCATAGATTTAACAGCACTTTTAATCCAGACTGCAAACTTTTGAAAATATGCTTGGCACAGACAACCAGGAAGTTGATCTGCTTCAAGGATTTGAATGCCAATCATTCTATTCAGCAACTGTGACCAAGATCTCACCTACAATATCATGAAGTGGAACAATCAGGTGTTCAAATCCATTCAATCCCATGTGAAGACTATCTGATTTCTGGTGAGCAACCAAACCTTGTCAAATTCTCTGGTCTTCTCAGCAATGCCTTCCTCAATCTTGGACTTGGTGTCAGCTTCAACAGGATTATCAGTAGCATCACGCTCCCGCTGTCTAGCCTCTCTTTCATCTTCCTTTTTCTTCCGAAGCTGCTTGGCAGTTTGCCTTATTCTGTAATAACCCTGTAAGCACCATAATATGTGGATGTAAAAAACCAATTCCACAAATGTCAATGTACCAACTTCAGCATAGGTTAGATTGAAAGGTCATGAATAACAGCATGAGAAAGCAATAAAAAACACACCAGATGCTGTTTCCCCTCCAAATGACTAGCCAGCCGCTTTTCAGTATCTGTAGAAGCCTGCATTGCCCCACAAACTTCACAAACTTGCATGCTCTTCTCCTTCTCCAATATGTTGCCAAATTCAGGCATCACTGCACGCACCAGCTGGTCTTTTTCTTTGTTCTTTCTCTCAACCTGGCACAACCCCAGCACGTATCACAGCCAAGAAACTATGATGAATATGACAGAATATGACAGAAGTGTGTTACAAGCTGGCTACCTATATGTCTTGTTGCATGTGCTTGTCCAAGAGACGGAAACATTCCCAATAGCCTGTTGCAGCCAAACAAAGTGATTGTGTGTTACAAGAATCTGCAAACAGGACAAGTTGAGATATATAAATAACCAACACCCATCCCAATCAAACCCAACGTCCTCCTACCTTGTCCATTGTGGCTTGGGCCTGGTCTACCAATCCCTCTTCTCCCTCTCTTTCAGCTTGTTTGAGCAGTGACTGAACCTCCATCGCAATAGCAGAAATCCGATCACTATTGGCTCGTGCATGATCAGTCAGTGGCATTTCCTTCTCCAGCCGCTCATGTGACCTCCTTATCTTCCTAGTGAAAATCAAGTCACACAAGCTGTCATAATAATCACGTAAGGCTCAGAACCATAACATGATGTCAGTGTTATACATAAGCCAGTGAGGATTTCCCAATCTGATCCCCTTTCATTCACAAAGTAACAGCAATCCCTAGGAACACGGAATAATTCATAATTACCTTTCCAAGTCAGCAATGAGGCGCTCCAAATAGCCAAGGAACTCAGATTCATACTGTAGTACTTTGTTAGAGTTTAGGAAATCTGCTTGCAAGCCATGATCGTGGATCTTCTCACAAGGGCCAAGGTCGCTCTTTGTATTCGGAAACAAGTCATGCGGACAAAAAGCTACAAGATGGTAACGACAAACCTGCAAACACAGCAAAACGATCAACTCTTGCTGACTAATCCGCGCTTGCACTAAACCCTAAACCCGGTGGGGTATTCCTAGAATACCAGTCCCCTCATCTTTTTGCTAAATTCGGCGAAGTAAACAAACAAGCAATGCTCACTAACATACATCCCTGCACACAATAATTAAGAACAAATGATCAGCAAACAACAGGATAATCTCTTTACAAATACAAGTGGAAAGACCCCAAACCGAACCCTAACCTCAGGATCGTCAAATCGCAACTTCTTCTTCTTCTTCTGATCGAAAGGAAGGTCCCGGTCCTTCCCCATAAGCTCGTCCAGAAGAGCCTTCGGATCCATTGCAGTCTCCTCCTCCTCCTCCTCCTCCTCTCTCCTTCTTCCAAATCCTCAATTACCCACTAACATCAACGTTCAAACAAACACTTACCGCAGCCCAAGAGCTTTGTTTATCCACCACTGGAAAGCTCAAGAAGCAGAAAAGCATACATCCTATCCGGCACGAGAGTTACATGCCTTCTTACCGATTTCCGGGAGGCTCAAAGCTCCCGTCCCTTGCCCGCGCGTGTTCTCTCTTTCCGTTACACAAAACTGCACACGACGAGAGCGAGAGAGAGAAAGAGCAAATGCAGAGATCAAAAACAGCAGGAGGACTTGAACGACTAAAACCCTAACCCTAATCACAGGATTAGCGCTGATACTGGTAGATTACTAGTAGTTTTTAGTTAGTGTACATATTGGGTACACATTGTTTAAAATATTGACTAATTATTGGTTAGAAACTAGATTGAGTTTGAACTTAGAGCTTCATATGTGAGGACACATTTTTGGGAGATTATTTTCTTTTGTATCTTCTTTGAGTTTTTAGATTTTTGCTTTGGAGAATAGAGCTTTGGTTTTGAGTTTTCTTTGCAATTATATTCCATTGTGACCGGGACTTATGTCAGCAAGTTCTTTTGGATGACTAAACCCTAACCAGATGATGAAGTGGTGTAAGATTGCCCTAATGAATGATTTATTGTGTTGATGGATGTAATGATAGAAAATGTCAAGAAAGAGGACTGTTGGCAATCATGAATTTTAGAGGAGCCGCATTTTATTTCTTGATGTCTTGGCTATTTTCTTGTGTTTTTGTTGTTTGCATGTTATGAGCTTTGGTTTGGGTTCTTCATGGAGTGCTAACGCTTAGATCAAGATTCGGTGATGGTGCATTGTTTCGGGGATTCTCTTTTATTGAGCGAGGAGGATAATGCTGAAAGACGGGTAGTGCACTTGAGGTTGGGGGTTGAAGATAAATGTTGAACGATGAGGAAGCTAAACATTTTGATTTTTCAATGTAGGATAGTTGTTAAGAATTTTTGTGGAAGAATGTTTGAAGATTCTTATTATTATGGTTCTACTAATGAACACTTCATGAACTTCGTTGCCTTGTTGAAGTTGGTGAGTGGAACCTTAGATGTTAGTGTGTTAGTAAGGACCTCAAGATGGAAATGATGAAAGGTTATAGTGGGTCATTAAGGTTGGCCATTGTGGGTGTATGTTTCAAGTCTAATGTGTTTGGGATTGTTGTTGGGGATTGGGAAAATTGAGTACTTGAACCTTTAGGAGCTCTGAGCAATTGCTTTGCATTGGGAAGTTATTGGGAAAATTTTAAAAACCATTGCAAAAACAGCTTGTCCAAAATTTCTCCATTCCTTGAAGCAAATTCACCACTGGATTTGGGTATCTAATCTTAGAAGACTTCATCTGTTGTTGGGATATCCACATTTTGTTGGCCATGATAGCCTATAGAAAGAGAAATCTAGAGTGAGCTATCAAGGTCCATAGCTTTATTTCAATTATTGAATCATAGATATAGTGTTTGATGTGTACCTAATGTATGTTGTGTTGAGTTTATATGATTATAAGACTTCAATGATTTGAGTGCATGCAATTTGTCTATACTTCTTTTTTTATTTGATGACACTATCATTGGATTTATATATGTTTACACTAAGTAGAAGTTACTTATTGTAGCATTTGTTGATACTTGTTTGGATGGAATTAGAGAAGTAACCTAAAACTAGAATTCCAGTGAAAATTGAATTTTAAGTGTGACATCCAAAAATGTGCTTGGAAATCAATGTTAGAAATGTTGCATTACAAAATATGGCCATAATTGGTGCCATTTTCAAAAGAAGTTCTACTTCAATATTCTTTCCCACTATCATCAAAATGTTTTTTCTTCATCTCACCATAGAAGCAACATCTACCACAAAAAAAAAGTGTATGCTTCCGCACCATCATTATAGTAATTTTCATCACCATGTCATTACAAAAACAATGTTGTCAACATTGTTGTAACAATAGATTTTATCACAACAAAATCAACCCTTGTTCTCACATACAACATGGAAGTCTTTGTATTGAATATTTCAAGTTTTGACAATTGTAGTGATGTACATAATGAAGGTGAGAACTCCCAACAAACTTGTATGTAACCAATTTGTAATCATCATTAAGATTGAAACAATCATCAATCTAATTTTTTTTTTTAAACAATAATTTTTTCTACTTTATTGTCAATAATCTCCAATTCAACGTAGATATTGCAACATTCATGTTCAACATAGAAAGATAACAAAAGCAAAAAGAAAGTTACCAAGAAAGGATTTCATTTGCTTTCATTTTTTAAGAAAAGTGTCTATGACATGGTTTTGAATTCATGGGAAGCAATCCATATCCAATTTGCCTCACATTCATGATCTTATGAATGACCCAAACACCATCTTTAGACTTTCATGGCTTGAGCCCAAAAAAACCATTGTACCTTAACCTCTACCCTAAGTTATTATAAGCTACCTTAACTTATTATATATGTTATTATACCTCAATCTATACCCTTGGGTACTATAAATTATTGTACATTAGACTATTATAAAGTATTATAAAACATTATATTTTAGGTTCTTGAAAGTTATTTAAAATTATATTACCCTAGGTTATTTTTCTTTAGAGTATAATATTTTAAAATAATGTAAAAAAATGATTTTTTGAATAATTTAGGTGGAATAGCCTAAAATAGCCAAAAATAAAACAATAATTAATAATTACTTAACGTAAAATTATTTATAATATTTTAAGGTAAAATAATCTAAAATAACCTGAGGTAGAATAGCCCAAAATAATTCAAAGTGGAATATCTTATAATAGACTATAATAGCTTAGAGTTTAATAACATAAAATAATTGAAAATGGCTTAAGGTAAAATAACTTATAGTAGTTTAAGGTGGAATAATTTATAATAGTTTCAAGTTAAATAACATGAAATATTTTTAAATAACCCAAGATGGAATAACCCATAATAACATAATGAAAAAAAAACCTAGAATGAAATAATCAAGAATAACCAAGAATAGGTTAAGGTGAAGAGGCTTAAAAAAACTTAGGGTGGAATAACCTAAAATAATAAAAAATAACCTAAAATATTTTAAGGTGAAATTGTTTAAAATAGTTGAACATAATTTAATGTAAAATTACTTAAAATGATTTAAAATAAACTAAGTTGGACTTAAAATATTTGAAAATACTTGACAATATTTTAGGGTGGAATAACCTAGAATATCCAAAAATACTTAAAATGGAATAGCCTATAGAAACTAAAAAAAAAAAAGTGGAATAATTTAAAACAACCAAAAACAACTTGGGTTAGAATAACTTATAATAACCAAGAATAACCTAAAATGACCTAAATTGAAATAACTTATAATAACCAAAAATAGTTTATAATAGCTTAATGTGAAATAACCTATAATAGCCCATTTATAATAACCTAGTAATAACGTATGGTATTGTAAACATAGCATAAGGCAACTTACATTACCTTAAAATAACTTAGGAATAGTTTACAAACTTAACATACGATATTGTACACATCGCCTAGGGTGGTTTACATTAGCTTAGAAGTAACTTAAAGTAATTTACAAATAGCCTATCAAAAGTACTTAGGTAAGTTAGCAAAAAAAATATGCATAATAATATGTGATGACAAATTATTTCATTTATTTAAATAATGGTTCAATGGTTAAAGACTTGTTCCTTAAACATGGAAGTGAAGGGTTGAAACCTTTACACTTGCATCTTAAGTTAATGGGCTAGGTGGGTTAAGTTCCTAACTTAGGCTAGGTGGCCTAAGTTCCTAACAACCTTAAACAAAGAAAAATAATAATTTTATGATTAGAAACAAATATAATTAACTAGACAAGGCTACTATAATTGAAACATGGGTAGAAAAGGTAATAGAAAAGGTGTTGTTCAAACAAAACATTCAAAGTGGTTTTAGGGCAATATGGATTTGGCCTATTAATAAGGTCATATATGAAAGGACCAAACTTAAGGATGTATACATAATAGGACCAACAAACATATCAAATGAAAACAATGAGAACCCAAATGATGCACATGATGATAAGGAATGGTGAGGAAAAAATGTAATTATCATAAAGCTAATGAATATAATTGGTACAATGGAGCATGTTGAAATAAAATAACAACAAGAAGATCTATAGTACATGGAATAACCTATAGGTCCTATGAAAGCAAATAATTTAATGTTAACAACAAATACAAATGAACTAGTTGTAAACCTATATGAACCTATTTCTCCAACTTTATATATTGTCCAAATTTTTACAATTACATAAACATTCCATTTTGCAAACTTGCTATCATTTCACACCTTCTTGTAAGGAGGATGGGAGGTATAGAAACATTAATAGTATAGTAGGTCACATGTGATAACATTTAATGAATACTTGGATATCCTACAAAGAAAAACCTTGGAAAAGGAAATAGTAAATGTAATTAAATAATTTTAAAAGGGAGGAGGATGAATAAAACATTAAATTGAATCACTTAACATTGTTGAATGAACTTAGAAGCTAGTTGAAAAACATGTAAATGAAATTTTCTAAAAGGTGTGGTTTGCTTTTACAATGAAAAAAGTAGGGGACAAGTTCTACCATAATTTACAAATTAATTTTATAGCTAACACATTTGGGTACACATGTGTCAACCTTGGAATTTTTATAGCCACACAAACAACAATTAATACTAGGGCCAAGATGTTTATAAAAAGGCCATATAGTAGCAAAATAGTTGCATTTCAACTCATAGTGATCAACTAGAGTTGAGGGGTGGAGATCATAACACACAAGAAATAAACACATGAGACCAAGAAGTTTCAAAAAGGATCAAGGGGGGCATCACATCAAACATGAAATGAACGTGAGAACACGAGACCAAGAGACGATAAAGAAATATCGAAAAAAAAAGGGAGTCGTCATATCAAGCTCGAAACAAAATGAGAACATAAGACTACCAAGTAACAAAAAAATATTTGGGAAGAAAGGAGGGGGGCATTACATTAAACAAAAAACAAACATGAGAAAACAAGACCAAGAGATAATGAAAAAGAACCGGGGGGGGGGGAGGGATACCATTAAAAAAAAAAAAAAAAACCAAAAGATGAAAAAAAAAAATAAGGAAAAAGGGTGGGGAATCAAAAAAGAAAGAAA
>Ga0116229_10004293_pt1 | contig 23384 bp, 19 predicted proteins | sample S1TSphgellanicum_3_FD_87313 | JGI IMG/M metagenome (GOLD analysis project Ga0116229, IMG submission 87313) | Host-associated microbial communities from peat moss isolated from Minnesota, USA - S1T2_Fc - Sphagnum magellanicum MG | ecosystem: Host-associated > Plants > Peat moss > Unclassified...
ATTGATCATCCTAATTACAGCAGCAATAATATTGAGTCCCAAGAGAAAAACAAATGACATCACCTTCTCTGAAGCTGACAGAGCAACAAATTCAGCATCTATTCCCAGCAGTAATCCCTGCCAGAGTCCCGAACAAAACATGTGAGAATGAACCACATCAGTACCATGGCAGCCAATGCCACTGAGTCAAAGAATAAACAGTCAGCATTCAAGAACAGAAAAATCACCAAGAGTTCAGCAAAGTCCCAGCCAGTGGAGTGATGAATCAAGGGAGAAAGCAGTAGGGAATTGTCATACTGGCTTTGGAGCCTCTGTTGTCATGTCAAATGGCCAGAATGTACTAGATATGTCATTGCTTGCAGAAAGTTTTCTAAATGATGCAGACTCTGAAACAAGGTGCTTGAAAATTTCATCACTGATAGGCTGTGAGCTGCTCTTTACCTGCATATAGACATCAAAACACTTAGCCCAGAAAAACTTAGTTCTCTTTATTGAAAACAAACATGACACCCTTTCTGTATCTGACAAGCACATGCAGGCTTGTAAAGTAGTGCAGCCAGAAGGTTTTGCAAGTGGAAGTAGAGTGTAGAGTGGAAGTCTTATGAAGACCAGAGTGGCTGAAGAGTCAGGTGAGCTTTCAGAAACATTTGCAGAAGTATTGTTCTCCATGATGCGTTCCTGTAGTTGCGTGTAGTAGAGAAGGCATGGGACCTTTTGCTTGCCATAAAGGGTCACCTGCAACCACCAGCAAGGGATTAGAAAAACATGCCAATCACACTCTAAGCAAGTGTGAATAATATATTCGACTCTCATGAATACTCACAGCTGCAATATTGCATTTAAGGATTCCACAACCAGACATTGCTCAACATGAATACTACAATACACCAACAATGGCTGGCATTGTTACCAGATGTATGAATTGCTGTGTCTCTGACAGTGTGACATACCACTTCTGAGGTGGATGTTGGTGCAATGCAGAAGTCATTGAACAGGACCCAGTCAGATTGGGAGGCTGGGGCTCCCCTCATTGCTGCTGCTGCAGCTGGCTCGTGTTGCAACACATTCGATGTCATTGATGGACTTACAGCTGAAAATTGGAAAAATGAGAACAGTATCAAAATCTGCAACTTAAAATTCTACACTGTAGAGACAAAGTAGATGGGTGAGTGTGTGACAGCAAGAGATGTATGGTAGTTGGCAAAAAGATGATCAAAATCAGTGACATTACCCACAAGAGAGGGCAATGTGTAAAGGAAACTCACCTTGGACTTGTGATGGTAAAGCATGCCAACCATGCATCTCCAGATACATATCAGGTACCTACCGGGCAGACAGTTGGTGAAAGGAAATGGAAGAAAGGATAAAAGCATTGAGTCTGATGCAGACTCAAAAAACAGAAATTCCTACATTTAAACATTGAAACATAATGCACCATAAATTAAAGGAACCATCCTGTTGCAGAATTTAGACAGTCACAAAAGTTGAATGGAAGACCACATTTTAGCTAAAATCCTCAGGTTTGTGGGACCACTGAAAACTCAAGTCATGAAAGAAGAGTCCTTATTGGTGGGGCAACATTTTTCACCTTGATATGGGCCACAAGATGGCCTTCACCCTCATCGTGAAAGAGTCTATCATTCTCAAAATCATCATGAATGTGTGCAATCATGGCTGTCAACTCATAGACTGCATGACTTACAGCTGTCCCTTCAGCATCAGCAGATTTTTTATGCTTTATCTCATTGTCACTGGCACCATCCCCATATGCAGAACGCTCCTGCACAAACATGTCCAAGTGGAGGGAGACCATCTTCCAGTTATCATGGTCTCCTGAATCTCAGAACATCAAATGATAACCATGACTTCTCAAAGTGTCAACTCTCTTGGTTTATAGCTTGGAATCTTTCAAAGCTCTCTACAATTCAGAGAGGCGATCCTACCAAACTCTACAAGATGAAGCTGTGTAAGCTTTCACATACAATCTACAGCTAGAAACAGCCTTCTCTAAGTGTTTCCTCATTCACAAAGTTGACTAAAGATGTAGAAGATTGTATACTCTGGCAGATTTTTCATTGTATATTTCTTGCTTAGTCAAAACTCAACTCAAGACAATATGCACCTATCAAACTCAACAAAGATTCAGCTGTGTTTACTATCAGATTCCAAAATTCACTTAACAGATTCAAGAATACCCTCTTGGATCAATGGTTCACTCCTGCATTGAGAAGGAACCTAATGAGGACAAAGTGTGTTGTATGCCAACCCTACCTCTGAGACTGTAACTCTGGATGTGAGTGAGTCAATTGTAATCTCTATCCGAAATGGGAGCCACCAATTGGAACCTGTCTGATTAGCAGGGCTCATCAGTCCAGACTGCACCCCTTTGATCCTGGCTGAAGTAGAGTTACTAACTGCATCATTGTGATCCCCATCGGCATTCCAGAAGTACAAGTCTGACTCTCTTCGAATGCAGCAATCAATGATCAGTATACTTGGTAAACTGCAAGGAAGACGGACCTGAAATATTCCCCAATTGAGTGCAAAAAGTAAACACAAATAAGTGTCCTCCCAATTAGTGCCCAATTATTGCCAGCTTCTTATATCTAGAATCTGAAGTCAGAACCAAAATTGCATTTGAGCTCATCTATGGGGTGTTGTCTTTCTTTGCCAGCACCCAAAGGCAGGACACACAGAGCACATGAGCAGAGCAGAGACCTGCTGGAGAGGGACATAGGCACGACAATGGGGGCACCATGCACGCATATCTTCTTGCTTGCAGAGACTTCTCTCAAGCAGCTCCGCAAATAGTGGACGGGCTGACCCTGATTTTCCTGTTGGATACTGACACACCATAAACAACACTTCATCTCAGTCAGGACTACTTAGACTGCAGGGTTCAGTTCAGCAACTCAAGCAAACCATTTCACAATCCCAAGTCCACAGATGTTCAGACCTATCACATTCCAATCCTACAAAGATATTGCTTACAATTGTGCTAATAAAATTATTACATGACAAAGAACCAAAACTCACCTGCAGATTGACTTGAAAAGAGAGGCGATCTTGAACCACTTCATTATGTGAACCACCTCGACACTGCATCTCCACCATCAAAGAGAAACTGAAATATCCACACACAAAATACAGATTTGATACAGGAAAAAGCCTGAAAGGCTAGGGAAGATCAATTGAAGGCTATCCATGCTATGGAGCTCAGCATACTTCCATAGGCGTCCCCACTGCAAATTTTCCATCATCATCTCCATCAAGATATGAACCAGCTTGAAAATTTTGGTGTTTGATCAGTATACTACCTTGCTGCGTACACGAAATGGCATGCCGAAAAGTTGATCACTGATGGAAGCAGCTGGAGAAGGTGAGCATGATTCTAAGCCAGTTGTTCCACCCCACTCTTTATGAAGCTGGAGCAAAAAATCACTTATATAGAGCTTCCTGAAATCTAAGCTGTGATTGAATCACAATTCACACACAAAAAGTCTAGGCTGAACACCCACATTCACTTGGTGATGCTTCATTGAACAGCAATAGACAAGTCAGCACACAAAGCACAACAGTCTCATCAAGGTGAATGGAAGTATCTACCTGCTCTAGTAGAAACCAGCTAAAGTTCTGAATACGCTTTGCCAAAGACTTCTCTTTGCCATTTTCCCACTCTTCCAGTCCCTCCACCAGACCTAGTGCAGATGCCTCCCGAATCTGACATAAGGCTCGGAGTAGGTTGCTGGGCTGCAGCAGAAGATACCATTCAAAATATGAATACTGTAGGCAATGCCAATGAAAAGAATATCAAGGCAGTGCTGCCAGAAAGATTACAAGCAACACCACATGACATGATAAGCACCTGACAGGTGCTTCCACGTGCAAGTTGCAGCATATGAAGGACAAAACCAAGCTCACACGTCAGGCAGAACTCCCTTTCACAAACATGGGATGTAACAGATGCCTGCAGTTTTGGAATGAAGTACAGAACCTGCAAGCTCACCAAAAAATAGGGCCCACAGTCCATTGTAAGAACCTAACTCATTTCACTGATACAGACCGATCCAGTGCCTGCAGGGAATCACATTCAAGCAGGAAACATCCAGACTGCACAAAGAACAAAGAACAGCATGCAACCATTCACAGAGAGGAATAATGAAGTTCCCACCTGCAAGAGAGCATTGCAATAACTGTTGATAATATCATTTTCCAGGCCTGCAAATCGAGTCTTGTTGTAGTAGCTAAAATCAAACTCCTCAAACTTGAGCTTTGACTGAGATTGTTTGATCTCAACCCGTCGGTATGCCTTTGGTAGCCTCTTTGAACCAGATACTCTTAACTGGGATGTGACCCCTGATAGAGTGGACCACTGATTTGCTGCAGTTTGCTCCTTGCTGGTGGCCTGAGTAGCCCAGAAGGAAAATCAGACTTGAATGTAGGTTTCCAAACTGGCCACACTGTGATATCTGAAAGAGGATAGAATCTCATTCAATTCAGTGCCCATTCCAATGCAATTAGATGAGAAGGACCTTTGTTCCACCTTCCATATTTGACGGGTGTTGCGGAGGCCAGCCACAGCACAGGAAGCATCCCCAAAAGGAATGCCCCTCCTCCAATGAGGATTTGGCACATAGCCTACAAAGTCAACAGCACTCATCTGCTCCAACAAGACTCTCTCAACCATACGTGGCGGCAGGCCAACTCTGATTGGCATTGAGGTATCAATGGCAGAAAATGGGGTATTGCTTGAACCTGGTATGTATACATTGGTAAAAGAATCTTGCTCACTTATGTGGCTCTGTGTTGATGACACACCAGGAAGCTGCCACCAGACAAGACAATGCTTATCTTCATACCGGTCACTATTATAAGCTAAATAAAGTCCTATGATGGTAAGTACTTGTGCAAAGGAATCATTTGACTTTCCATAAGTCATAACAGGAAAGTGGTTCATAATCTTGTTCTCTTATCCATCTCATGAGGGTTTGTGCCAAGAATGAGAACTCAATTCACAAGTTGCAAGGCTATTAGAGATACCTCTGTTGGTAGAGAGAAGAGATTTGCATGGGCATGTTCAGAAGTACCCCACACATGAACATATCCACCAGAATCTCCAAACCCCAGAAGCTCGCCCGAACTTGATACATCTGATGCTAACAATGCATCTGTGTCACAATTCACCTGCATGGAATAACTAGTACAGATGTCACAATTCACTTACCTATCTGACTTGGTATCAAGAATAGGTCAAGGAAAGACATGAAGCTAAAAGTGAAGACATTTGTAACCTGGTAACCCTGGAAATCAATACCACCTCCTTGAACATCAGTAAGAAGAAAAGCTCCACTTGCTGATGTTGCAAGGACTATGCTAGAGAATTTGGGTTGGAATCGAAGTGTCGTGGCCCCAGGAGCAAACGGGATATTTGTAAGTGGCCGCACTTGCTGTCTGATGTCAAATACCTATGCAGCATAAACAAATAGATCATTTTACAGTCATAGTCCCTATGAACAGAGCCCATCCAGTAACCCAACAGTCTTAATACCTATTAAAGAGGTCAGGTGAAGCACCTTCAACCATATTACACCCATAACTCAGCAGCACTGGCACATTGGGACAGTAATTTCATGTAAGACATTTAATTTCTCACATGGTGACTGATCATGTGCTTTGGTTACCTGAAGAGCAGATTAATAAGCCTTCATATGAGAGCAAATTACTAAAGGGAGAGCCAGAGCCAAACCTTAATGACGGAGTCACAGTAGACACGGCCCCTTCGTGGTGCAAGTCCACAAGATACGAGCAGATCGCCCTTCAAATCAAGAGATGAAATCTTCCCTGAAATACAAAATCATGTCACCAATCTGGGGCCTTGGACCTCTCACAAATCAGCCATCAAAATAAGCATCATATTCCAAATATTATTCCCTTGCTTTCAGTCAGTTCCTACCAGCAAGGATGCCGATGGGTGATCACATCTTCTGCACATTTCCTACACCCCTAGTATCAGCAAGTAATCTACGAGTTTACAGAGAAAAACTCCCCAACAACACATCAAAGGCTGATAAAACAACAATGAGTGTGGTCATGACCTTATGCATGCCACCCACAAAGTGTCAGACCATCACCTCCATCATGATAGTACCAAAACATAGCTCAAATTGCAGTCCATCATCTCCTTACTTTAAAGATTGCAGTTTATCTCAAGAAATTAGGCTTTAATTCAAAACACACCAGGGTGCGCATCTATTGTGTGCTCTGCCTTCATGGTGCGGAGATCTTTCAGAACAATGTCACCAGACATGCCACCACAGGCTACAAGTCGTCCATTACTCCTTAAAACAGCTATGCCTTGGCCCGCAGGAAACTGCAGAATGATGGTGAAGAAGAAGATCACATTTTTTAATTTTAAAAAGCTGTCAATTTTGTAAACTAAAGAAGTAATATGGTGCGAGACAGTTTGAAATAGGAAACAATTGTAAAAAGATGATACACAGACCGTTGTAGCAATGCATGATGTTGATAAATCAAGGACTGAAATCTTGGCACTGGTGTGGCCTATCAACATACGCTTAGCTCCCGGACGCTCCGCTCCTGGACGCTCCCAGTCACAGCAGAGCATATCAAAAAATCCCTTGTCTCTGGAGAATTGCATGATGGAATTCAGAAGGTACACAGGCATTATCATCATGAGGCATGCTCAAATCTTAGATGCTGGTCAAAGCACCTCCAGCAAAGGCAGAAAAATGAACAAACTGTACCATTTTGCCATGTACGAGAGAGGGAGAAGGAGAGAGTTATAACAGTATCTGCATGGAGAACAACACAGGACTTGTGAGACTTGCAGCTTTTTCTCAGGCTAACAAAACTACCTGAAATTGAGGATGGAGAGTCCTCCTCGAGTGTGCATTCGGACACAACCAGAACTCAAAGAAACAATGCCTTCCGCAGCTGCCAGCAGGCCTAATACAGCTGTGGAATGAGCTCCAAAAACAGTATACTTCTCCAGCGACGGACACAAGTAAGAATGCAAGGAGCCCTGTTCATCATCAATCAGGAAACAAACAATCAATCCCCTTCTATTGATTCCTCGTCACCGATCTTGACATTATCATTCCGAAAAATGCACAGTTCGACAGAGAAGAAAACAAAGCAAAAAATAATAATACACAAGATGATAATAAACAACAGCACCAGCACCAGCATAGTTTTTTTACAGGTTAAACTACTTCTTCTTCTTCTTCTTCTTCTTCTTCTCCTTCTTCTTCGCGAAACCTAAAGGAAGGGAAGGAGTCTTACAGTGGAGGATGCGGTCCAAATGAGCTCCAGATGCGGGTCGAACACAACATGACTAACGGCATCGTTCACTCGCTGCTGAGCCACGCATGCTATCTCCCGCAAATTCTCCCCCGCCATCGTTTTCACCTCCTCCTCCTCCTCCTCCGCCAAGAAAGAGGCCAGCCTTCTTCTTCAACAACAACGCAGCAAGGCGCTCTCCATTTGTCGTTTCCTTCAGCACCAAATCGATCGACCTGAGCTGATGACCGCAATCCGCTGCCCGTCTGCCCAGCTCGACGATTAGGAACTCATTCCGCAGTCGACGCAGGCCTTGCCACTTGTCCCGAGAATCGTAGTTCGGAGTTCGTAGATCGTAGTTCGGAGATCGTATTTCGAATATTCCTAGCTCCTAGTTCGGAGTCTATATTTCGTATTTCAGACTTCGTAATTCGTAATGCGAACTCATGTATTTCGGAATTGGTAATTTGTAATTCAAACTCATGTATTTCGGAGTAATATATTTCGTATTTCTAACTTCGTACTTGGGAGTTCATATTTCAGAGTTCGTAATTCGGACTATTGTATTTCGTGTTTAGTATTTCTAGCTCATTGTTTGGAGTACGTATTTTGTATAATGTAGTTCTAGCTCCGTATTTGAAGTACGTATCTATTTGGAGTAAGTATTTAGTATTTCGTCCTTCGAAGTTCGTAGTTTGGGGATCGTACTTCATATTTCATATTTCGCATTCCTAGCTCCTAGTTTCGAGTATGTATTTCGTATTTCTTATTTTGGAGTTGGTAATTCGAACTTATGCATGTATTTTGGAGTTCGTAGTTCAGAACTACGTATTTCGTATTTCATATTTCCTACTTCATAATTCGTAATTCGGACTGCTGTATCTCGGAGTTCGTAGTTCGTATTTCGGAGTGCTTTTTCAAAGGGTACGTTTTGGGGGGAGGGGGGAAGCAGCCGAAAGGTAGCAGTTTTGGGCGGGTATTTCACACTTCGGTCAAAGAACCGGTGGTCGTAAAGGGGGGTCATTTCAATTTCAATTTCTCCTCTTTCCTTCTTAATTCCTTGGACAATTGTGGTTAGGTATACATAGGGACCGGTTCTGTGGATCCTTTTCAGAACCGTGGTGAATCATTGGAACCGGGTTTTTTGTGAACTGTGGTTAGGTATAGATCAGAAGGGTTTTCTTTGATTTCTTTGTGGACCATGGTTATGAACCCTAAGAACCACCCAACACTGGAAAATAGGTATGTTGTTTGTAGTTCAGAGTGCACTATTGGGCGGGTATTTTGATTTTGGGTCAAAGAACTAATAATTTTCACAAATGAACCAGTTGAAGAATTGCAGTTATTTGAATTTTTTTCCCCCTTTATCAAATCTTTTTTGTTTTTGAGAACTGTGGTTATATACCTATCAGAACAGGTTCTTTGATTTTCTGAAAATCATGGATATGAACCCTGAGAACCGTCTAACACCTGAACCTAGGTGAGTGAGAGGTATGTAGGTACTAGTGTTGGGCAATTCTCACATTTTTGGGAGAATTGTCAGCTCTGGATTTCTCATAGAGTTGTAAGAATGGGCCTAATTCTTTCATTTTTTAAAAAAATTATGAGAACCACTTGATGTATTAAGGTTGTTATTTTTTTAAAATCTAGTCAGTTCTCACAAATGCAAAAGACAATTAATTATCTCAAACGGTTCTCACAAACCATCTATTAAACTTATTTTGTTTAAACAATGGGTGGGCAACGTGCATTCAAGAATGGGCACACGGGATATCTATGCTGAAAGTTTTATGATGATAACCTAATTGGATGATGGTCACATCAACTACCGAAAGCAAAAGACAACAAAGGTTCGGTGGTTGATGGTGACTAATGGAAGGAGTGGAATTCTGATTTTGTATTGCTTTGTTTTTTTTTTTTTTTGGGGTAGTTTATGAGCTTTCGAAAGTGTTTATGATTGATGGTGCTAAGTTTGTTATTGTTTTCTTGGTGGGTAAGACTTGTGTGGTGTGGTGTTGTTGAGTGGATCTCTGTTGTTGGATGTCAATCAAGAATGGGATGAGGTTGGAGTTCAAGTAACCAAGGACTTTTGCAACTTGGCAACAAAGTATTTGGAATTTTTTTTTGGTTTTTAGGCGTGTGTGTTGTAGGTTGTTTTGCAATTTGTGATGCTTGGTGACACTAGTGAAAGAGGAACGCCTCAAGAAGTAGATTGTTGTTTTTCCAAAGGAAATGTTGTTTTCATTGCACCATGTATCTTTTTGAAAAATGCAGTCTAACATTAAGAGTAGGGATCTATGATTGGGGGAATGATGAAGGTCACTAGAGATCTTGAAAGTGACAAAAATTGGCAAACATATGTTTTAGGTGGGATGTTGGTTTGAATGACGTGATTTCTACTTCGGCATTTTCTAAAAAAAGAAAGTATCCAATTTTATTAGGACTTCCAAACGTGATTAATTCATGAATCAATTGTGGGATTTCATTGTGAATTTCAATAGTGGAAAATGGGTTACATTTGTCAAACTTCTTAAGGATTGCATATCTTTAATGTTGTTCCATGTCTTTCTTTTGTTCAATTTCTTACATTATCTATTAGAATATTTTGATTTTTGTTCCTTTCTAAAAAATTTGTGTTTTTTTATGTTATGGGGTGTGAGTGTTTGAAAAATTTGTTCTACCAACAATGTTAGTTGAGGCTCATGAGAAAGAAATCAGAATGATCTAACCCTCATAGACTCATAGCTATAACCAATTGGATAATTTAGAACAATTGTTGGTTGGACTTGGCAATCATATTACATATAGTAAAGGACGTCGTGGTCGTTTTTCATGAAGCTTTTTCCATCCATCCATCCATCCAATCATCCATCCATGGATGGCATCATATAGGGAAGAAAACCCTGGCAAAAATAAATAACCCCCCCCTCTACGCATGTGTCGTTGTTTAGGAAAGGCATGCTTGGCCCCATGGGGGTCTGATATCAATATCAGACCAAAAGGGCCAAATACACCTTGATGTGCACCTAGAAAACCTGAAAATTCCAATTCCAATTCTTCCGTGTCAGTTTCATTCACCTAGGATAGCACAATGTGCCTCTGCTTTACTAGGTCGAAAAATGAGTCACTTGCATAAACCCTCCCATAGTCATAGCAAGATGATTCAAACCTAGAAAAATCAAGCTTTGGGTTGTCAAATAAATTTATGAGCTGCATTGTCATATGAGCCTAGTGCATAAACATGTTATTGTTGTTTTTGATGTTGCAACACAAACCTATAAAACTTTTCACTAGATTGTTGGGTGCCAGGGACCATGGTGATGTCTTTGTCTTTGTCTGTATCTCTCAATTCTTCATCTTTTTTGTGCCCACATAAGTTTGACAGTCTCTGTTGGGGTTTAATACGAATCCCAACTACTATAAGGGCTACTACCATTTGTTTCACCAATACAACCAATGTATGCCATTGTGGGGTTCAAACATGTCTTGTGACGCACTCTCAAGTCCCGGGTTGAACCCACTTGAGGGTCAACATAGTTGAGGGTCCAACTATGTTGAGTTGCGGAAAGTTGGGACTTGAGGGGCGCTCCCGACTTCCAACACTAAAAGGGGGTAGAGGGGCATGTTAGAAGTCCCAGGATTAGACTAGGAAGATGGACTAGAAGATCAAGCTTGAATCTGCATCTAAAACCAACCACAAGAAGGTTAGTTAGCATTTGGGAACACCTTTGGGTGTTGGGACAAGCCACGAGCACTTTTACACACAAGACTCACCACGGCCCAGACTCGAGGGAAGCCACCACCTTCCCCCATATAGTATTTTTTGCAGCTCACCACAGGGACTACATCCAAATGGCACTTTTTCCCAAGACTCCCAAGTTGGAGTCCCGAAACTATCCTGGGTCGGAGTCCCGCGACTTTGGGAGCTCATAACTCCCGACTGCAGAATCCAATGAAGACGAGGTCTAAAGAAAAATTGTATCCCTCAAAAAGAGCTTTCCAACGCCATGTTGCACTCTTGAATCAGACCTCAGGAAGAGATCGATTCCCAACTTTTAGTGGTCGGGAGTCAAATTGCCAGTTTGACTCCCAGACCTTCTTTTGCCCATAACTTGGGCTGCAGATGTCCAAATGGCTCATGCAAGGCCATTTTGGACATCTACTCTTTAATACCTTTCCAATGACATAAAGAACGCATCAAGAAGAGGAGATTTGACCCCTCAAATCGTCTTCTGAATTTTCGGAAGTCCCGGAGGACTCCAAGTCTCCCACTTTTGGGAGTGGGAATTGCATTCTCCCACTTTGCCCAAAGTGGGGTTGCGACATCTTGGGCATATGCTGTCTCCAAACATCTCATTCATTGGCTCTATTTGGAAATTGTTTTGGACCTAGACCAGTGGTATGATGCCATGGGAGTGTGGTCATGTTCAAGTACCATCAACCGCAATGGTGCCCCTTTCATTATCTACATAGGTCTACCATTTCCAATTCCTGTTCACATCATTGTTCAAATTTCTTTTGTGATTGTTTTGTGGAAATTACATTATTGAGAAATAGACAATTTTAGTCTTTTTTGTGTGATGTTCAAACCCTAATTTGTCATCCTTTCTATGAGTTCACCTTTGGTAGAGTCCTTTGTCGTCTTTCAACAATATAGCTCATTAAATAAGTTGTTTCCATCTGAATTTCGATTTGTCTTTGTGACATTAGGGTTTATTGGTCCAGTTACAAGTCTATGTGGGTTCAAATCCACTGTATACATGTGAATGTTAACCAAAAAATTAGTGTGCACCAATTTGTTTAAGGGGGTTGAAGGCGGTTTTCTTCTATGGCATCAAATGGGGTTAAGTGAGATGAACCATACCTTTGAGGAGACATAGAACAAAACAATACCAGCAGACCCCTCAGACCCACTTTTCAAAAAGTGGGTGAAAGTGCTTGAAAATCCTATTGCAAGACATCCTGCAAAAGTGTTAGTAACATAACATTTAAAGATCCAATAGCTGTTTGGCAGGAGGATGATGGCAGTTAGGTTTTCACAATGGGCTCAGTGATAAGTGAGACTAATACTACTAGAGTTGCCTACAAGAACCAGCTATGAGAAAATAGGTTGTGTACCACCATGACATACATACAGAGCATCAACATTGCGCCAAATTGTGCAGAATCCTTACAACTCACCATTAATCCAATTCTCAGCATGATAGTAATGGAACGAAGTCTTAAATAGGTGTTGTGGCAATTTTTGCATCATGATTATCAAGAAACTCTACAGACCTGGGTTCATTGAAGAAGAGATTCAACCAACTGGGTGCCCTTATGCCTCTTATGACATCTACTACTAGCTCGATGTGTGTATGCAAGATGTTCACTTCCCTAAACAATAATGCTGCTAAACAATAGATCATCGGTAGACACGTACTTGATGTGTCTAATCTCTAGCGTTGCAACGTAAGTCCTCTTAGCTCCTATGTTGTGGCTAAATTTTGTAACTTCCTCATGAGCAATTGATCCCATGTATTCACCTTCTAAATCTGTAGCTCTTCTTCCATGACCAACGCAACTTTTAATATCATCGATCAACGTCTCATGATCCCCAAGATTTTGATATCAATATCAACAACAAACCCAACATATATTCTCCACACAATGCCCAAAGGCATTTAAGAATGTATGCGTGCACTCATTGCGTAGCATGGTAGTGCTTTGGCAGCTTTGGCGGCCCTCCAGCAATAACCATAAGCTCAGCAGAATGACGAGCAAACTAATTCTTTGGAAAATCCTATTTCACATATTAATGCTCTAATAGAATTTAATCAAGACACGTTAGAATTTGCACATGAACGTCGTAATCGCCTATAAAGAAAACAATGTGCCAAGCAACATATAGAGTCGACCAGGCCATCTAAAATGCCACAAGATTGAAATAATCATCTGCGTCGAGAATGGTGAACCATACAATAAGCAACAACACGTGCACAACCTTCTCTTAACAATGATGCATTGCAATTATTTGGAGATGAAGACGTGTCAACCTCGGCATGATGGGATTGTGGAAAAATGGACATAATCTATGGAATCTGTAACGTGAAAATGTGGATTAAAGAACGATCGGCAAAGTTGAGCAACAATAACCCATAGTTTTTTCTGTGTTACAAAAATGGCAAAGTTTTATTGCCGAATTTTGTTATAACACCGCAAGAGCTGGAAGTTTTTTTAACCAATAAAGAGATAAATGTCATCAAATTTTGAGATCAAATTCGCATGTATAATTCGGTGTTGGCATTCACTTCGCTCAGTGCCAAAGTTGACGAGTCAGTAACAAGAGGCACTAGACCATACTCCTTTCGCATTCAGGGTGAGCTTTATCACAAAATTGAATCCTTGTGTCCTGCCAAAGGATAATGTCTATAATTTGCACAGTTGTACATTCATGATACAAAGAACAAACGTCAAAACCGCCATGTCGTTATGTCACTTGATCCAACGATGTTAGATTGGTTGTTGATCATGATGTACAATATTAATCCCTATGTCGAAGTGTACAAAATGGCACGGGATATGATGGCAACAGAAGGTGCTCCCACGGATTTGAAATTGTGTCTCATTGCCTTTCGAACAAAAGATGCTCACCAATACAATGTGCCAACGGCCAATGAAGTCGCTACATTGATGGTAGGAGATGCATCTGAGGCTATAGATAGGCGTGACATCATCGTTGCTTAGTAAGTTGACCCGTTTAAACACATTTCCAAGCTACATGTGGGATACATTGCTCTACATTATCCATTGATATTTCCTTACGGTGAGGATGGATGACATTCGAATAGTCCGTTCGATGGTGTTATTGTGCAGGATGTTGATGCAAATTTGGATGAAGACCATGCACAAGGATCTGAGCACAAAAAAAACATCACAATGTGACAATGGCCAAATTTTACGGTTATTGATTTTAAACATTGAGACACTGATGGCATTGAGTTGCTTTGAGGTGGTTGATTGAGGCAACAATACATTGTAAATGTTTATGTGGTTGTTAAACAAAACCGCTTGAGGTATCTACGCCTAAATCAGAAAAAGTTTCATGTAGATCTCTATCAAGGCCTTAAGGACACCATCACTGCAAGTGACAATATCGCTACTACCATTGGACAAAGGATCACTCTGCAATTTTCTTTCACAAGAGGTCCACGTCACATGGTTTAGAGTTATCAAGATGCCATGGCAATTTACAGATGGGCCCACTGCCCGAATGTGTTTTTTATATTCATTTGCAATCCCCAATGGCCTGAAATCAAGAGAGTGTTGCTACCCGGATAGCAACTTCAAGATTGACCAGATTTGGTAACCCGGGTGTTCAAAATCCATCTAAAGGAATTGATCAATGACATTCGCAAGAAGCATATTCTAGGATGCACGATTGCAAAATGTCATTGAGTTTCAAAAGTGTGGGTTGTCGCATGCACACATTCTCATCTTCTTTGCCAAAGACTACAAGCCACACATAATCAAGAATGTAGATCGCATGATCAGTGTTGAATTTCCAAATCCAGAGACAAACAGGTTGGCCCACGAAACGGTTACTAGATGCATGATGCATGGTCCATGTGGAGCTACGTTTCCAAATGCCTCATGCATGGAAGATGGCAAATGCAAAAAACAATATCCATGCAAGTTCCAATCCGAGATAGTGACAAATGTAAACGGATATCCTATTTATTGACGCAAAGATACAAGGTGCACAATTTTGGTTCATGGCGTTGAATTGGACAATCGTTGGGTGGTATCGCACAATGTCTATTTGTCAACCAAATACAATGCGTACATCAACGTTGAGGTCTACAACAACATTCGTGCAATCAAGTATCTATTCAAGTACGTTTACAAAGGACATGATTGTGGAACTATTGAGATTTCACGCCAAAGCGACAATGCCACAAAAGGGAATATGGTCAAAACTAATGAAATTAAAAAATATCTCGACTATCGCTATGTATTTGCATCGGAAGCAACGTGGTGCATCTTCAAGTTTGATATGCATGAGCGGTTTCTTGCCGTTGAGTGCCTACAATACCATTTGCCCAATCAACAAATGGTGTTGTTCAACAATGACGATGATGTGTAAGAAGTGGCAGCATGGTCAACCATTTCAAGAACAATGCTGATGGAATGATTCAAAACAAACCAAGAATCAAAAGTTACATGAAACCTTACGTTCTATCAATTCCCTCAACAATGGGTGTGGAATCGAAAATTGAAGTAATGGACAATGCACAAGAGAGGCTTTACCATCGGTCGCATGTATTATGCACACCCAACATCGAGTGAACGTTATTATTTGCGGATGTTGTTGAATTGTGTCAAAGGTGCCACATCCTACGAGCATTTGTGGACAGTGGATGGCATAGAACATGACACATTCAAAGATGCATGCATTGCAATGGGTTTGCTTACAAACAATAATGAATGGCATCAAGCTTTGGAAGATGCTGGTCTTTGGGCCTCAAGACAATAGTTGCGTGACATGTTTACCTCCATGCTGATGTTTTGTGAAGTGACAAATCCTAGATAGCTATGGGATGCACATTGGGAGTCTTTGAGCAATGACATTGACGCAATGACACGCTGCAAGTGTGATGATCCAATTGTTACCCTTTCCGAAGATGCGTTGAAGGATTATGCATTGTATGAGATTAATTAGGTTTTCATCCGCAACGGACACCGCGTGGAAGATTTTCCAACGATTCCCAAATCTAATTATGTCCTTCTTATTCATGGAAGAAATTGATTGGTCCAAGAAGAACTGGCTTATGATCAGCATTCATTGACCAAAGATGTAGACAATGCAGAAGATAGGCTCAATGATGATCAACGCAACACATACGAAACTATTTTGAATGTCATGACAAACAAAGAGGGCAAACTGTTTTTTATGTATGGTAGTGGTGGAACTAGTAAAACATTTGTGTGGACAACACTTCTATCCCATCTACAAGGGCAAAGCAAAATCGTGTTTATAGTTGCCTCATTAGGAATTGCATCTTTATTGCTTATGGGCAACAGAACTGCCCATTCAAGATTCAAGATTCGGATTGATCTGCATGAAAAGTCAACTTACAACATCAGACAACAAATGAAAGTGGCCGAGTTGGTGCGTAAAGCTGATCTAATCATTTGGGATGAAGCACTAATGATGCATCGCCGAACTTTCGAAGCTATTGATTGGACCCTGCGTGATTTGATGCAATTGGATGATGCATAGGCAACCGAGAAGATCTTTGGTGGGAAAACCATGGTCCTTGGTGGGGACTTTTGACAAATCTTGCTTGTTGTTCCTAAGGGAAGATGAGAAGACATTGTTAGGGTTTCGTTGCCTCGATCGCATTTTTGGCAACATGTTACGATTCTTTGTCTTCATATCAACATGCGAGTCATGGCAACCAATTCTGAAGAGCAACAAGAATTTGCCAAATGGGTGTTGAATGTTGGAGACGGTAATCTTCCTGCCATTACAAAAGGAAAAGGTGTTGATCCAGATTGGATCAAGATTCCGTCCCATATGAGGCTACCAGCAAAAGATTGCAACTCAAGAAGATTAATCCAAACCATCTATCCGGATCACCAATGCCACTCTGCAGATGCCATGTATCTTATGCAACGCAACATTCTGGCCCCCCAAAATACTAATGTTGATGAAGTCAATAATGCAATTCTTGAATCGTTATCTAAATAATTGCACACGTACTTGAACGTAGATTCTTTGGCTCCGACAAAAGAAAGTGCAAGTGCTATTGCAAAAGTTTCAATGGATTCATTGTATCCGGTGGAATTTCTGAACACTTTGCAATTCAGTGGTATCACAAATCATAAGTTGGAACTCAAAGTGGGCATGCTAATCCTTTTGTTGAGCAATCTCAATTAATCAATAGGATTGTGTAATGGTACGAGGTTTATTGTCAAAAGATTGGGTCAGCGTGTCATTGAAGCGAAAATCATCACAAGGAACAATGTTGACAAACGTGTGTTCATACTCCACATCATCATGTCCCCCTCCAGGATTGATTGGCTATTTGTTTTGCATCGTCGTCAATTTCCTATTCGAATGGCATTTGCGATGACAATCAACAAGAGTCAAGGTCAGACACTGAACAATGTTGGGGTATATTTGCCATCTTCGGTCTTTTACCATGGTTAGTTGTATGTTGCTATCTCACAGGTCACAAGCAGTGCAAACATCAAAAATTTTAGCAGCCAAAGTCCCGATGAATACATGCAGAATGTGGTATATAAAGAGGTTTTGAAAATGTAGTTTGTAGTTGTAATTTTGTAATATGTACCGTCAAATACACACACACATGTGCATTAGGCACGGGGTCTGACCTTCGTAGACTCATAGCTATAACCAGTTGGATAATTTAGAACAATTGTTGGTTGGACTTGGCAACAATATGTATTGTTAAATTCTTGAGTTTTGAAATGTTGTGTAATTTTTACTTCATGGAGATGAACTTATTGGTGTGAAATAAACATTTTGATGTCCATGTTTTTTTGTTACATATTTTCCAATTTAACATTGTAGCTTGTTTCATATTCTTTGCCTAAAAATATGGGCATGTATTTTATGCAAGTGAACTAAGCAATAGCTTTTTTTTCATGGATGTGTTGATGCCAACACATTAGGGAGCATTAAAAACAATGTTAATCAAAATGACTATTTGAAACAAAGGGTGTGTCACATTGTGGTCTTGCCATTTACATTTAAAAATATCTTAAGGAAAAAAAAGAATTATGGAAATTCAAATATTTCACCATGCAAAAATATAATCTCTAAAAAACTTTTCTAAAAGAAAACAAAATCCTTCAAGATATTATAACTCTATAACTAAACTCAAGTTTCAACACAAGCCAAAATATCAGCTTTCAAAAATCCTCATATAAAAATAGACCTATTGCCTAGGGGTCAAAATCCATTAACCTACTATAGTTTATAATGAATCTATACACAATATCTTTGCCTACCAAGGCAAGGCAAATAAATTTTTTTAAACATTGGGGTGCATTTACATTGGGATGCACCCACAACCAATAAATATGGATTGCATATTACCTTCCCTTAGAATGGGTAACACCTTGCTTTAAATTTTTATGATTGAAAACCATTTTTGTGTACATTTTAATACCTCGAGTGGTTTTCATATTTTTGGATTTTTATTAAAAGAATAATTTTCAAATGGACATTTTTCATTTTAACAAGAATCAAAAGAGACATATTTCAATTCAAATATCATCAATGGTGATGTTCAATGGTTTTCAAGGTGACAATTAACTTAACAACCAAGATAATTTTCACCCTAATTTTGAGAATTGCCCAACACCCAAAACTAGTATGTTTGTGTGTGTATATGTAAATATTTCAAAGAAATTTAGTTACACATTTGATAAGTGTAAGCATATAAGGTCCAACTACAAATTGTGTAAGTGTTCCAGTGTTGGGTGTTTTATATAGGTACTACAATACTTATCTGAAAACCCCTTGGTTTTCTTTTAAAAATTCAACAAGAATTTGAGAAAAAAATTGAAATATAATTTTAATGTTTTTAATCTCTCAAAGAATCAACAATTTTCATGAAATAATTGGCAAACAAATAGCATTTATAAAAGATCATTTGATCAATTCTTAATTTTTTTGACAACCATGGTTAACATGTATATAAGAAATTTGATTTTTTGGATTTTTGATAGATGTGGTTATTTAAATTATAATCAATTTTTTGATTTTTTGAAAATTATGGTTTTATTTATGTAGTGTCAGTTTTTTGGTACCATGTGTAATGACCGCCTAACATTTGTACACAAATAAGGACCATGCTACCATCTATTGTTTCCTAGAATAAAAACACAACATTGAACAACTTTAACACCTAATTATAACATGTATGTAGACCTTGTACATATCACAAATGAGAGGTAAATTTGTGGTGGATATAAAAGGTAAACATAGATGGACATGGATGCAAAAGGAAAAAAAATAAAGACATTTGTAGATGGATGGACATGAACATTGATGGATGTAAAAGAATGTAGAAGAATGTTTAAATGCATTTTAATGAATAAATACCATTATTCTTCAATTTGCTATCAAATCTTATAAATGCACAATAAATTACAAGGAAATAAATATTATTCATAAATTTAAACTACAATCACACATGATTCTCTAACACTTAGTTAACATTTTAACATATAACAAATCTAACTTCACAATATATTATAATGGTAATTAGTTTTATTGTCGCAACCCTACTTTTGGGTTCACGACCAGGGCAAGGGTTTGCAAAGGTGCGGGCCAAGACTGGGCCTGAGAGTCACATATCATGCTTCCAGAAGTGCAAAAGAGTGTGAGAGAATGAATCCTCACATTCCCAAATGAACTCCCATTTTGGGAGTTGGAGTCTCGATAGACTCCTGAATTTTTAAAGGTTGATTGCAGGGGTCAAAACTCATTGGATGGAGGTGTCCCTTAAATAATTGGAAATTTTTTTGAACTTAAATGTGTGAAATGGGCTCACATGACCCATTTGGATGCCTAAAACACAAGTTATGGCCAAAAGAATGGCCAAAAGTCAAATTGACAATTTGACTCTCGACCTCTAAAAGTTAGGAATCACCCTGATTTCCTTGTGTGCAGGTGACGTGACATATATTGTTGGAAAGCTTTCGACGAAGGATACAACTTTGCTTTAGATTTCGTTTCGATCGGAGGTTTGCACACAAAGTTATGGGCCCCCAAAGTCGTGGGAGTCCCAAGTTTGGGAATTTCGGGACTCCCATTTGGGAGTCCCGAAACAAAATGTCATTTAGATGTGGGCCTCGTGGAGAAGCACAAAGTATACTATAAGGGGGAAGGTGGTGGCTTCCCCCAAGTTCGGGCCGTAGTGAGTCTTGTGAGTTTGAGTTTGCTTGTAGCTCGGCCTAACACCAAAAGTGCTCTAGTTATGCATTAACCAACTGGTTGTTTGGTTTTGTGCAAGTCCGTATGAGTGATTGAAATGTTTGTCAATCTTCCTAATCCCATCTCGGAGCTCTAGCACGCCCTTTTACCCCTGAAGTGTTGCGAATTAGGAAGCGTGCCCCAACTTCCTACTCTTCCGTTGTTTTCATCTTAGACTTACATTTGAGTCCCTTGAGGAGGTTGGGAGTACGTCATTAATAGACAACCATTCATACATGCAATGCCAACTTACCATGAATGGTTATATATATAATAAATTTTTCTTCCATTCTCATTCACACTTCTTAATAAGAATTCTTATAAAACATCCATGTAAAAATTTATCAAGTCCAAAAGGTCTTAAGTAAATAGGTAGGTGAATGGATAGATGGGTGGGTGGGTAGGTAGGTAATAAAAAGGTAGGTGGGAAAATATCAAGTATGTAAGTAAGTGGGGGTGTGTAGGTAGGTGCTTTGGAATTAGAGTTTCAAAATGTCCTGAAGTTTTGGATGAAATTACAAGCAATAAATTACATGTAAATTGGGCTCCCATTAAAAGGTCTTGAAGTTTACATATTGAAAATGAATTCACATTCCACATTGGAGATTATGAATTTAAATTCTAGCCAAAAAAAGGTCAAAACCCAAATGGGCAATTTAATTCTCAATCAGTAAAATTCACAAAACAAGGATTAAATTACCTTTGATCAAAATGTGCAACATGGCGTTAGAAAGATTTCAACAAATGTTACAAATCGATGTAATTACAGTTAAAGAATTTTTGCCATTTCAATGTAGCTTTCATCGTTAGTTAAAAGGTTTATTATAAGGGAAGAAATGTTGACTCCTCTTGATCTTGAACCATACTTTTAAAAAAAATTGTGACCCAATTTGGTTCCAAATGCATAAACCACCCTTTTTTTTTTGGTTAGTGCATTTTCACATATTCATGAGTTCAATTTGAAAAACTCATTCTAGTCCCATCTTGGAACTTTTGCACAATCCTTTAACTGTCACTATGAACAACTAGGGAGCCCCACTTGGCTTTTAAGTTTTTACAAGGCATTATATTTGAAAGTTTACCTTAATACCTTGTGGCAAGCCTCTGGGGGCATACCATTAAACTTTTATTTCAATTTTGATGTTTCTTGAAAATTAAAAATTATTTTACCACCCACATAACATTGTGTGCCACCTAGGATGCCACATAGATTTTGATGTTTGATAACATTATTGGTATGAATACAACATTTTTTCTTGCCTTTCTTAACATGCACTTAACATCAAATGTGATTTTAGTTTATCATTACATGTTTATGTTTTCTAGAATTATTTTACATTCCAAGACCAATTATTTTGATTTTTGTCTAAATTTTTGATACACAAACTAGAAGGTGTCCAAAAAACCAAAACTACCCAACTATAGCTAAACTTGCCATCAAGGGCAAAGTCATTACAAGAACTTGATGGAAATTAAACTCCCTAAACCTTATTTTTTGAAATTCAAAAATGTGGTATAGAAGCAATCTTTAGCTTTAAAAAGTCATTCAAGTTGCAAATAGACATATTTCTTCAATTAGTTAATTAAAAAACCTTTAAAATCACATATATAAACACTACTAAAAATTTTGGGTTTTGTAATTGTCTTTGCAACTAAAATTTAATTACATGCAACACATGCAACTACAGATTTGTGTAGTTGCCTAAGACAAGTTGCACGTGACATGCAGTTGCATGCGACACTACATATGCAACATGTATATACGATGTTAGTATACATGTTCATACATACATACCAATCCAAATGTAGTTGCACTTTATGTACAATTTTCCTTGCAACTGCATGTAACTAATCAAAATATGACACATGTTTAAAAATTAGACAACTAATTTATGGACACATGTCATTATTTTATTTTTTTGTGTTTCAAAATTAAAAATTCATTGGATCAATCTCAATCATTAAAGTTTTTGCCATTAAAATGATGACACGTGGCACACCATGGAATGTTTATTGACCATTTGACACGTGTTCAATATTTTAACACTAATTACATGGTGACACGTGCCAATCAAGGCCCACCTATATTTACATTTTAAAATATTAATTAATGAAATCTAAGTCATCCAATTTATGGTTAATAAGATGTTGACATGTGGTGCTTAAGTAAGTAGGTAGGTAGATAATAATTAAACCCTATTAAGTAAGTAGGTTTATTTAGGTATGTAAGTAGGTTGAAAAATAGCTAGGCTTAGGTTATATAAGTAGGTTTAGAATAATCCGATTTTATTTTTAGGTTTGACCATTTCATAAAAGTCAAGTTTTTTTCATTCACTCATCCCCAATGGCACTTGGTTTTTGGTTTCAACATAATTATTGCTCCTACTTATATACTGAGCCAAATAGAATTGGAAGCCAAAGGATATGGGTTAAAACAGTCCATTGCAAACCTCATGAACCAACATAGTTGCATCTAAATTAGATAAAAATATTGTATTAAAGTATAATAGCCGGGGGAGGGCTTTGTTGCTTTTGGTGTCCAAACAAAACTTGAAGCCCTCCTCTTGGTGCATCTAACACACTAAGAATTGTTGAAAATAGATTAGAAATGAAAAAGTTATGGCCTCCCAAATTAAAGGGGGTCAAAAAATTCAAAAAAAAAACTATTGAGGCCAATTCTTAAACACCCAAAAAGTTCATTTTATGTTGTTTTTTTGCTATTAGAATTCCAATGTGATTTGTAGGACTTCAGATGGCGCTCTTATAACACTTCAAATCATTTAAAATGAATAAGAAATAAGAAAGTTATGAGCTTTGAAAATAGGAAGGGTCCTAAGAAAAAACAAAAAAATAAAACGTTTTATAACTTGGAAAGCTTATTTTTATTATTTTTCTTTTTGGTATTTTTTCATTACTCCTTTTCTTTTGCACTTCAAAGGTGATTATAGGATATTTAATAATTATGATTACTTAATAAAAATATGATTTTAATATTATTATATAGTTTAAATTAATAATTAGCTTAGGACATTTGTATACTTGTAGGTTAATTAATGTAGCCTATTTACATTAATATTTTAACATAAATAATAAA
>Ga0116229_10004297_pt1 | contig 23377 bp, 23 predicted proteins | sample S1TSphgellanicum_3_FD_87313 | JGI IMG/M metagenome (GOLD analysis project Ga0116229, IMG submission 87313) | Host-associated microbial communities from peat moss isolated from Minnesota, USA - S1T2_Fc - Sphagnum magellanicum MG | ecosystem: Host-associated > Plants > Peat moss > Unclassified...
ATATCCTCGCCGATCCTGCGGATCCACTCGCCAGGCTCAGGACGGGCAAGGATCGTCACGAAAGCGTCGCCATCGTCAAAGTTGCCTTCAGGCTGCGCCTGCTCTTGCATCACGACCGCATCGGCACCGGCGGGAATCGACGCCCCGGTAAAAATGCGCGCTGCCGTTTCATGCTCGAGGGCGTGGCCGACGTGGCCTGCGGCGATGCGCTGGCTGACCCGCAGGCGCGCCGAGCCGCTGGCACAATCGGCAGCGCGCACGGCGTAGCCGTCCATCTGCGTATTGTCAGTCGCTGGCACATCGATCGTCGCGTGCTGATCGAAGGCCAAGACGCGACCCAGGGCAGAAAGGGTATCGACCGACTCGAAAGCATCGATCGGTGAAACCGCCGCGAGCATTGCGCTTAGGGCGTCGGCAACGGATACGAGCCTTTGTGTGGGAGAGTTCATCGTGCGATTCTACTCATGCGCCGCGGATCGGGCACTCGCTGCAGCGCCTGACGATCTCGGCCCTAACGGCACTTGTCGACGCATCGATGACACTCACATGTTGCGCCCGGCCCTCGAGGCCCTCGAAGCGCGCCGGGCGCGGCGGCACGAATCCAAGCGCCTCGCCAAGCGTTGCCTCGAACTTGGTCGGCTGGGCGGTTTCGAGCACGATCATCGGCGTTGCCTGGGCAACGCGCTTTGCAACCGCAAATGCCGCTGCCGTATGCGGATCCAGAAAGACGCCAAAATGCCGATGCGCATACCTGATGGCCTCGATGCGCTCCAGATGCGTGCTTGCGCCCGAGACGAAGCCGAAGTCCTCGGCGACGCGGCGCCGGCCCTCGGCGCTGACCGAAAATTCGCCGTGCTCGGCAAGCAGTGACCAGTCGCGGCTGACCGCCGCCGCATCGCCATCGTGCAGATCAAAGATCAGGCGCTCGAAGTTCGATGCGCGGCTGATGTCCATCGACGGGCTGGATGTCGCGAGCACGCCGCTTGCCGCGCGCGGCCGGTAGCGGCCGGTCTGGAAGAACTCGTGCAGGACGTCGTTCTCGTTGGTGGCACAGACCAGCTTGGCAACGGGAAGTCCCATGCGCCGCGCCAGGTGGCCGGCATAGAGGTTGCCGAAATTGCCCGACGGCACGCAAAAGCTGAGGCGCTCGACGTTGGATGTGGTCGCCGCGAAGTAGCCCTTGAAGTAGTAGACGACCTGGGCAACGAGGCGCGCCCAGTTGATCGAATTGACGGTCCCAATCGCGTAGTCTGCCTTGAATGCGGCGTCGCGGTTGATCTCCTTGACGATGTCTTGCGCTTCGTCGAAAACACCGCGCAGCGCGAGGTTGATGCAGTTGTCACTGTCAACCGAGTACATCTGTGCCGCCTGAAAGGGGCTCATCTTGCCGTAGGGCGAGAGCATGAAGACGCGGATGCGCGCCTTGTTGGCCATGGCACTGAGTGCCGCACTGCCGGTATCGCCCGAGGTCGCGCCAAGGATGTTAAGGCGCTTGCCGCTAGCGCCAAGCAGGTGCTCGAAAAGAGCGCCAAGCCATTGCATGGCGATATCCTTGAAGGCGAGCGTCGGGCCGTTTGACAGATGCAGGATGCCAAGCCTGTCGGTCAGCATCGACAGCGGCGTGATCTCGCTGCTGCCAAAGCGCGTCGCGGTATAGGTGGTATCGATCAGGCGCGACAACGTCTTGGCATCGATATCGGCAATGAACTTGGCGAGCACGGCGCGGCAAAGCGCCGGATATTCGAGGTAGCGCCAGGCGCCGAGCTCTTGCGCCGTCACCTCGGGAATCTGCGCTGGCACATACAGTCCGCCATCGGCTGCAAGGCCCTCTAGCGCAACTTCGCTAAAGCTCGCGGGCGCAACACCGCCGCGCGTGCTGACATAAGGCGCGCTGGCGCTCATGCAAGCTCTTCAAGGCGGATCAGCACGGCCGAGCCAAGGACGCTGTCAAGCTCTTCGATCGCCGCGATCGCGGCGCGCACGCGCCATTCGAGAGCGCGATGGGTCAGCAAGATGATATCGGTCTGGTCCTGGTTCTCTTCGGGCTCGTGCTGCAGGAACGCGCCAATCGAAATCGACGCATCGGCGAGGATGCGCGTGACATCGGCAAGAACGCCGGGGCGATCGAGCACGCGCAGGCGCAAGTAGTAGGAGGTCTCGACATCGTCGATGGAAAGAATCGGCGTGGACACCAAGGCGTCGAGGCGAAAGGCGAGGTGCGGCACGCGGTTCTCGGGATCGGCCGTATGCAGTCGCGTGACGTCGACGAGGTCGGCAACGACTGCCGATGCGGTCGGCTCGGCGCCTGCGCCAGCGCCGCAATAAAGCGTCGCGCCAACCGCGTCACCCTGGATCAGGATGGCGTTGGTCACGCCCTCGACGCTGGCCATCAGGCGCCGGCTGGGAATCAGCGTCGGGTGCACGCGCAATTCGATACCTCGTTCGGCACGCCTTGCGATGCCCAAAAGCTTGATGCGATAGCCAAGCTGCTCGGCCGCCTGCATGTCGCGCAGCTCAAGGGCGCCGATGCCCTCGGTATAGCACGCGTGAAACTGCACCGGGATGCCAAATGCAATCGCGGCGAGAATGGAAAGCTTGTGCGCGGCATCGATGCCGTCGATGTCAAACGACGGATCGGCTTCGGCATAACCCAGCCGCTTGGCCTCGGCCAGCGCCATGGCGAAGCTCTTGCCTTCGCTGCGCATCGCCGACAGCACGAAGTTGCTGGTGCCATTGATGATGCCGGCAAGCCATGACAGGCGGTTGGCGGTGAGGCCCTCGCGCAACGCCTTGATGATGGGAATGCCGCCGCCCACTGCAGCCTCGAACGCGACCATGACGCCCTTCGCCTGCGCAGCCGCGAATATTTCGTTGCCATGATGTGCAAGCAGCGCCTTGTTGGCCGTGACGACGTGTTTGCCTGCAGCAATGGCACGCAGCACGAGTTCGCGCGCGAGCGTCTCGCCACCGATCAACTCGAGCACGATTTCGATGTCGGGATTCTCGACCACGGCAAACAGATCGCCCTGGATGGTGACTCCCGGGCCAAACACGGCGCGCGCCTTGGCCGGGTCGCGCGCGCCCACCAGGGTGATTTCGATTGCGCGTCCGGCACGGCGCGCAATTTCTTCCTGGTTGCGCGTCAAGACCCGAAACGTGCCACCCGCCACGGTGCCCGCGCCGAGCACGGCGATCTTGATCGATTCCATGATGAGTCGCTGGCGCCCGCGCTAGGCGACACGCACGACGGGTGCGTCGCGCCTTAACATGTCCTTGATGCCGCGCACGGCCTGGCGGATGCGCTGCTGGTTTTCGATCAGCGCAAAGCGCACGTGTGAATCCCCATAGTCACCAAAGCCGATGCCAGGCGATACCGCGACCCGGGCTTCCTTGAGCACCTTTTTTGCGAATTCGAGCGAGCCCATGTGCTTGTAGGCGGGAGGGATCTCTGCCCATATGTACATCGATGCCTTGGGCGTCTCGACCATCCAGCCGGCCTCGTGCAAGCCCTGCACCAGCACGTCGCGACGCCTCTGGTATTCGAGGGCGATCGCGGCCACGCAGTCCTGGGGTCCTTCAAGGGCAGCGATCGCTGCCACCTGCAGCGGCGTGAAGGTGCCGTAGTCATGGTAGCTTTTCATGCGCGCCAAGGCCGACACTAGATCGCGATTGCCGACCATGAAGCCGATGCGCCAGCCGGCCATGTTGTAGCTCTTTGACATGGTGAAGAACTCGACTGCGACCTCGCGCGCACCGGCGACCTGCATGATGCTCGGCGCACGATAGCCATCGTAGGTGATATCGGCGTAGGCAAGGTCGTGCACGACAAGAATGTCGTGCTGGATGGCAAGCGCCACGATGCGCTCGAAGAAATGCAAATCGACACACTGCGCGGTCGGATTCGAAGGGAATCCGAGGATCATCATCTTCGGCTTCGGGATCGATTCGCGGATGGCACGCTCGAGCTCGGCAAAGAAATCGACGCCAGGCGTCATGCGCACCGAACGGATGTCGGCGCCGGCGATGACAGCGCCGTAGATATGAATCGGATAACTCGGATTGGGAACGAGGACCGTGTCGCCGCGATCGAGGGTGGCCAGCATCAGGTGCGCGAGGCCCTCCTTCGAGCCGATGGTCACAATCGCCTCCAGGTCCGGATCGAATTCGACGCCGTAGCGCTTCAGATACCACTGGCAAATGGCGCGCCTCAGTCTCGGGATGCCCTTGGACACCGAATAGCCGTGGGTGTTGGGACGTTTTGCCGCCTCGACGAGCTTGTCGACAATATGCGGCGGGGTTGGCCCGTCAGGATTGCCCATGCTCATGTCGATGATATCCTCGCCGCGCCTGCGCGCCGCCATTTTCAGCTCGGCGGTGATGTTAAACACGTAGGGGGGAAGGCGCTTGATGCGCGAAAACTCTCTCATAAGGCCTTTTGCGTTCGGCGAATGTGCACGGGTCAATGTCGCACCGCACGAAAAGCTATAATTTAGTCGATTTACCGCATCCGCACCAAACCTTCTGGCCGACTTACATCCATGCGCTCCCAAAAGCGCGCCGGCACCTGTCACCTCCCGTGAAACTTCACTCCGAACAGCGTCCCTTCTACAACACTTTCACCGCTTACGGCCCGGGCTGGGTCGAAGTCAACGAAGTGCGACACACAACCAGCATCATCGTCATGCCAGAAGGCGACATCCTGCCCTGGCAGGTGCAACGCTTTGCCGAGCTGGACGCGACGAGCTTCTTGCCGATTCTTCCCCTTGCGCCTGAGATCGTCATCTTCGGCAGCGGCGACAAGCTGCGCTTTGCGCCCGCGCAGGTGCTGCGCGATTTCGCCTCAAAGCGCATCGGCATCGAGACCATGGATCTGTTCGCCGCGTGCAGGACCTACAACATCCTGATGACCGAAGGACGCAAGGTCGCAGCCGCGCTCCTGATCGAAATGCCAGGTCAGGTGTCGTGACCTTTGCGTTCAGGAAAGGCTCATCGCTTGCGATCCTGGCGTTTCTTCTCATCGCCATCTGGCTTGGCGCGCTTGCGCCAAGGCAACTCGCCAAAAGTGATGAAGGCCGCTATGCGGAAATCTCGCGCGAGATGACGGTCACAGGCGACTGGCTGACGCCACGCCTTGACGGCCTTAAGTACTTCGAAAAACCGGCGCTGCAGTACTGGGCGACCGCGCTTGCCGACGAGGCCTTTGGCCTGTCTGAGTGGAGCGCGCGCCTGTGGACCGGCCTGACCGCGCTGTTTGGCCTGGCCGCGCTTGGACTTGGCGTTTACTGCGTCTACGGCCGCACGACCGCGATCGTTAGCGTCGCCGTGCTGTCAAGCTCGCTCATGTATTTTCTGATGGGCCATGTCGATACGCTTGACATGGGCCTCACCGCTTTCATGACCGCAACCCTGGCCGGACTTCTTGCCGGCCTGTTTGGCGTGCGCGAACATCCCAAGGCGATGCTGCTGGCGTGGGCCGCTGCCGCCCTTGCCGTGCTCTCCAAGGGGCTCATCGGCATCGTCCTGCCAGGCGCGATTGTCGTCATCTACATGTGCGCGACGCGCAATTGGCGCATCCTCGCCAGATCGCGCCTGATTGCCGGCATGGCGTTGTTTCTTGTCATCGCCAGTCCCTGGTTCATCGCCGTATCGATCGCCAATCCGCACTTCGCGCATTTTTTCTTCATCCACGAACACGTCGAGCGCTTTCTCACCCACGAACACAACCGGGTCGGTCCCTGGTGGTATTTCGTGCCGATCCTGATGGCCGGCATGCTGCCCTGGCTCACGCTCTCGCTTGCTGCCGTCATCGCAACCGTGAGCAACAGACGCAGCGCGCCTTCTGTTCTTGCGCGCGAGATCGCGGCTGACCGCTTCCTTCTGCTTTGGGCCGGCTTCATCTTTCTGTTCTTCAGTGCCTCGGGCTCGAAGCTGCCTTCCTACATCCTCCCGGTGATTCCGGCTCTTTGCGTATTGACGGCACGAACGCTGCTCAGCCTGGGCCTTGCAGCCCTTGTCTGGCACGCCCGCGGCATCGCGCTGGTTGCAGCCCTTGGCGTTGCACTTGGCCTTGTCAGCCGCGACTTCGCCCTGCATGCCGACGAAATTGCCGCCTACGCCCGCTTTGGCCGCATCGTCTCTGCCGGCGCCCTGGTCGTGGTGCTAGGCGCATTGTGGGCGGCGCGTGAATTTCGCCTTGGCCTGCGACAGCGCGGGGTCTTGCTGCTCGCGCTCGCCAGCATCCTCGCGTGCGTCCTCGGGCTTTGCGGCTATGCCGAGCTTGACCGCTTTGCGTCGGCGAAATATGTCGCCGACGCGATCAACCCGCTGCTCACGCCCGACACGCCGATCTACAGCGTTGAAGAGTATGAACAAACCCTGCCGTTTTATCTGCGCCGGACAATGACGCTTGTGAATCATCGCGACGAGCTCGATTTCGGCATCAATGAGGAACCGGGCAAGTGGATTGCCACGCTTGCCGAATTCGAGAAGGCCTGGAGCAGGGATACGCGGGCCATCGCCGTCATGCCGCCTTCGACATTCGATAAACTGCGCGTCATGAACCTGGCCTCCCACGTCGTTCTCGCCGACAGGCGTTTTGTCGTCATTGCCAAGCCGTGAGCCTCGTCGCCTTCCTCCTGATCCTCACCGGCGTGCTGCTCAACGCCACAGCGCAGCTTTTGCTCAAGGCCGGTGTCAACGCCGTCGGCACATTTGCGTTTAGTGTCGAGAACCTTGTGCCGATCACCATCAAGCTTGCCACGCAGTTACCCATCCTCGGCGGCCTTGGCTGCTACGTCATCAGTGTCGTGGTGTGGATTCTCGGGCTGTCCCGGGTCGATGTTTCGGTGGCCTATCCTCTTTTGTCGATGGGCTACGTCATCAACGCGGTCGCGGCCTGGTGGCTGTTTGGCGAAGTGCTGTCGGCGCAGCGCCTTTTGGGTATCGGGGTGATTTTGATCGGAGTGGTTCTGGTTGCGCGCAGCGCATCACACCTCAATTGAATTCGAGCACCATGCTGCCATTTACGCGTCCAAGCATCGACGAAGCCACGATCGCGCAGGTCGGCGACGTCCTGCGTTCGGGCTGGATCACCTCCGGCCCGCAAGTGCGGGCCTTCGAGTCGGAACTCTCAGAACAGCTCGGCGGGCGCCCCGTGCGCGTGTTCAATTCAGGCACCTGCACCATGGAAATCGCCCTGCGCATTGCCGGCATCGGCGCGGGCGACGAAGTCATCACCACGCCGCTGTCCTGGGTTGCGACCGCCAACGTCATCCTCGAGACCGGCGCGCGACCGGTATTTGCCGACATCGACCTCGCAACGCGCAACATCGACCTTGAAAAGGTCGAGCGCGCGGTCACGAAAGCCACGCGCGCCGTGCTGCCGGTCGATCTGAGCGGCCTGCCCGTTGACCGCACGCGCCTCTACCAGCTTGCGGCTTCGCATCACCTGCGCGTGGTCGAAGACGCAGCGCAATCCTTTGGCAGTCTCTGGCAGGGGCGACTGATCGGCTCGATCGGCGATTTGGTCTCGATCAGCTTTCACGCCAACAAGAACATCACGTCGATCGAAGGCGGCTGCCTGGTGATGAACGACGACGCCGAGGCAAGACTCGCCGAGCAGTACCGCTTGCAAGGCGTGGTGCGCTCGGGCCGCGATGGCATGGACGTCGATCTCGTCGGTGGCAAATACAACCTGACTGACGTTGCCGCCTGCGTCGGGCGCGCGCAGCTAAAGCAGTTCCGTGCCTTTCGCGAGCGGCGCTTGGCGCTTGCCCGCATGTACTTCGAGGCCTTTGCCGCGTATCGGCAACGCCTGTACGGTCTCGGTCTTCCCGTGGCCGATTTCGAGAACACCAACTGGCACATGTTTCAGGTCGTGCTCAACGAGGCGCAGTTGCGCGCGCCAAGAGCCGAAATCATGGCCGCGATGGAAGCCCGCGGCATCATGACTGGCGTGCACTACCCGGCGATCCATCTGTTTACGCTGTATCGCAGGCTCGGCTGGAAGGAAGGCGACTTTCCCAATGCCGAATACGTCGGTCGCAACACCTTGACACTGCCCCTTTTCCCGGGGATGAAGGATGACGATGTCGGCCGCGTCGTCGAAGCACTGGTGGCAACGCTTGCCGAGTTCGCAAGATGATGCTGCCTTATCTGTCGGTTGTGATTCCGGTCTACAACGAAGAGGCGGGCCTGCCCGCGCTCTTTGAACGCCTCTACGCAGCGCTCGATGCGCTGCCGGCGATCGCTGCTCGCGGCTTTGAGGTGATCTTCGTTAACGACGGCTCGAGCGACAAATCGGCTGCCCTTTTGGCCGACCAGTTCCACGCGCGCCCGAAGGAAACGCGCGTCATCCTGTTTAATGCCAACTACGGCCAGCACGCCGCCATCATGGCCGGCTTTGCGCGCGTGCGCGGCGAAGTGATCGTCACGCTCGATGCCGACCTGCAGAATCCTCCGGAAGAAATCGGCCGTCTCGTGAGCGAATTCGAGCGCGGCTACGATTATGTCGGCACCATCCGTCGCCAGCGCCAGGACTCGTGGTTCAGGCGCGGCGCGTCGCGCGCCATGAATCGCGTGCGCGAACGCATCACGCGCATTCACATGACCGATCAGGGCTGCATGCTACGCGCCTACAGCCGCGCCGTGGTCGATACCGTCAACCAGTGCCAGGAGATCAACACGTTCATTCCGGCATTGGCCTATACCTTTGCAACCCATCCCGTCGAGATCGAGGTCGCCCACGAAGAACGGGCGGCTGGCGAATCGAAATATTCGCTGTACCGGCTGATTCGTCTCAATTTCGATCTGGTCACCGGCTTCTCGGTGGTGCCGCTGCAGCTGTTCTCGCTGCTGGGCATCGGACTGGCCCTGTTCTCGGCGCTGTTTGTCTTCTATCTGGCGCTGCGCCGATTGTTTGTCGGACCTGAAGCCGAGGGACTGTTTACCCTGTTTGGCATCGCCTTTTTCCTGATTGGCGTGCTGCTTTTTGGCATCGGCCTTCTGGGTGAATACGTCGGTCGCATCTATCAGCAGGTGCGCCAGCGCCCGCGCTTTATCGTCTCGGCGGTGCTTGAGGACAAGACGTGACGCGGGCTGTCGTTTTTGCCTATCACGATGTCGGTGTGCGATGCCTAAAGACCCTGCTTGCGGGTGGCGTTGACGTCACGACCGTGGTCACGCACCACGACGATCCGCGCGAGACGGTGTGGTTTGCAAGCGTCGCTGCCACCGCATCTGACTATCGCATTCGCGTCCTGCGACCGCAAGCGACCGAGCTTGGCGCACTGGCGAATGCGCTTGCGCCCGAGGCACCTGATCTCCTTTTCTCGTTTTACTATCGCCACATGCTGCCGGCATCGCTTTTGGCACTGCCGCGACTTGGCGCATTCAACATGCACGGCTCGCTCTTGCCCAAGTACCGCGGCCGCGTACCGGTCAACTGGGCCGTGCTGAAAGGCGAAACCAAGACCGGCGTGACGCTGCATGAGATGGCCGAAAAGCCTGACGCGGGTGACATCATTGCCCAGACCGAAGTGCCGATTCTTCCTGACGATACGGCGTTCGAGGTCTTTCGCAAGCTCACCGTCGCTGCCGAACTGACGCTGTGGCACACGCTGCCTGCGCTTGTCGCTGGCAACCCCGAGCGTTGGCCTAACCGCCTTGAAGAGGGAAGTTATTTCGGCGGCAGAAAGCCCGAGGACGGTCGCATCGACTGGTCGCAGCCGCGCAGCCAGGTCTACAATCTGATCCGGGCGGTCGCCCCGCCTTATCCGGGCGCATTTTGCACGGTGCACGGCCGCACGCTTTGCGTCGAGGCCGCCCGTCTGGCGGACGTCGCCCCGATGCAGGTGGCGCCAGGTCCCTTCGTGCACGATAATCGCGTCTTCGGCATGTGCGGCGACGGCGCCGCACTTGATCTCCTGCGCTTGAGCCTGGATGGCACCCCGCTAAGCACCGAAGCCGCTGTTGCCTTCATCCAGAAAAATCTATGAAAAAAATCCTCATCCTCGGGGTCAACGGCTTCATCGGCCACCATCTGTCCAAGGCCATCGTCGAATTGACCGACTGGGAAGTGTTCGGCATGGACATGCAGTCCGACCGGCTGGCCGACGTCATGGCGTCGCCGCGCTTTCATTTCTTCGAAGGCGACATCACGATCAACCGCGAATGGATCGAATACAACGTGCGCAAGTGCGATGTCCTGCTGCCTCTCGTTGCGATCGCGACGCCAGCGACCTACGTGCAGCATCCGCTGCGCGTGTTCGAGCTCGACTTCGAGGCCAACCTGCCGATTGTCAGACAGGCGGTGAAGTACAAAAAGCGCGTCATCTTTCCGTCGACCTCCGAGGTCTACGGCATGTGCGAGGACGCCGCCTTCGATCCTTATCGCTCCGACATGGTCTATGGTCCGATCGACAAGCCGCGCTGGATCTACGCCTGCTCGAAGCAGTTGATGGATCGTGTGATTGCTGCCTATGGCCAGGAGCAGGGCCTTGACTACACCCTGTTTCGGCCTTTCAACTGGATCGGCTCCGGACTCGATTCGATCCACACCGCAAAGGAAGGGTCGTCGCGCGTCATCACCCAGTTCCTCGGCCACATCGTGCGCGGCGAGGACATCAGCCTCGTCGATGGCGGCGCGCAGAAGCGCGCCTTCACCTATATCGATGATGGCATCGATGCGCTGATGAAGATCATCGCCAATCCGGGCGGTGTTGCCAGCGGCAAGATCTACAACATCGGCAATCCGAGCAACAATTTCTCGGTGCGCGAACTGGCCACCATGATGCTTGACATGGCCTCGCAGTATCCGGAGTACAGAAGTTCGGCAAGCAAGGTCAAGTTAATCGAGACGACGGCGGAAGCCTACTATGGCGCGGGCTATCAGGACGTGCAAAACCGCGTCCCGAAGATCGACAACGCCATGGCCGAGCTTGACTGGGCACCGCGCGTGAACATGCACGATGCATTGCGCAAGATCTTCGATGCATACCGCGGCCAGGTCGGCGCTGCCCGCGAGCTCGTGGACTGATCGCGTGACCGATCTTGCATTTGCCATCGCGGCCGCAACGCGAGACGACGTGCCGGCCCTGTTTCAGCTCATCGTCGGGCTCGCCGAATACGAGAGACTCGTCGATCTTGTCGTCTGCACGCAAGGCGATCTCGAAGCTGCGCTGTTTGGCGCAAGCGCCGCCTGCGAGGCACTCATGGTGCGCGTGCCAGAGGCGCCAGAACCGGTCGGCTTCGCCCTGTTTTTTCACAACTTTTCGACTTTTCTTGGTCGTCGTGGCCTGTATCTCGAAGACATTTTCGTGCTCCCCGAATATCGCGCACGCGGTCTTGGACGCGCCCTTCTGGTTCGACTCGCGCAAATCGCCGTCGAGCGCAAGTGCGGCCGCTTCGAATGGGCCGTGCTTGACTGGAATGTCGATGCGCAGGGCTTTTATCGCAGCCTTGGCGCGACCATTCTTCCCGACTGGCGCATCACCCGCGTCACAGGCGAGGCGCTGACACGACTTGCCACGCTGTGAACGCAAATCGCGCACCGCATATCGCGCTCAAGGTCGACGTCGACACGCTGCGTGGCACGCTCGAGGGCACACCGGCGCTGCTCGAACTCTTCGCCCGTCACGATATCTTCGCCACCGTCCTCTTCAGTCTTGGCCCGGACCATACCGGCCGCGCCATCAAGCGCGCCTTTCGGCCCGGCTTTTTCGCAAAGGTACAAAGAACCTCGGTCGTCGAGCATTACGGCCTGCGCACGCTTCTTTACGGCACGCTGCTGCCAGGCCCTGATATCGGGCGACGCGGCGCCGCGGTCATGCGCGAAACCCGCGCGCGCGGTCATGAAGTCGGCATCCACACCTGGGACCACACGCTCTGGCAGGACAACGTGTCGAAAAAAGATGCCGCCTGGACCGCGCAGCAGATGCAATTGGCCTACGACCGCTTCGTGGAAATTTTCGCGAGCGCGCCATCGACCCATGGCGCTGCCGGCTGGCAGATGAATGCCGCAGCCCTCAAGGTCCTCGATCGATGGCAGCTCGGCTATGCCTCGGATGGCCGCGCCAGAAGCGCGGCCGAAGGGCCCTATCGCATCTCCCTTGATGGCGCTGCGCCGCTCGCATGCATCCAGATGCCAACGACGCTGCCAACGTTTGACGAATTGATTGGCGTTGACGGCATGGATGCCGCGGGCGCTTCGGCGAGGCTGCTTGAGATCACCGCGCAATTCCGCCGCGATCACGTCTTTACCCTACACACTGAACTCGAGGGCGCAAAGCTCAAGCCGGCCTTCGAGACGCTGCTTCTTGGCTGGATCAAACAGGGCTTCCGGCTGGGCACCATGAGAGAGCAGTACCAGACCCTTGATGCTGCCTTGCTGCCCGTGCGCCGCTTCGATTACGGCAGCGTGCCCGGGCGATCCGGCGAGCTGATGCTCGCCGGTGCCACGATTGCGTGAGGGCAAGGCACGTTGCCCCCACGTTCCGTCTGGCCTAGCGCCAGGCGTAGGGACGATGACCGCCCCAGCCGTGAAAGTGCGGGCCGTAGACGATGGGCGGCCCGAAGTAGCGCGGGCCGTAGTAGTGCGGGCCATAATAGTATGCAGCTGGAGGAGCGGCATAGATCGGCGCCGGATAGAGCGGCGGCGCCACGACCACCGGCAGCCCGATTCCGACAGAGACGTAGCCCCTAGCATTGGCCGGCATCGAGGCAGCGCCAAGGGCCAAAGCTGCAACAGCCGGAAGGATGAGTTTGCGTAGCATGATAGTTCTCCAAATGAAAACGGTGTGTGCCGTACTGTTATAACGCCCGCGAAGGCCAAACGGATACGCGTCAATTGGAACCTGCGGTATCTTCTGTAACAAAGACTGTGCCAATGCCCGCCAACCCTGGAGTTTTGCAATGAGTGTGACCGTAGGCCGGCCCGTTCCCAAGTTTAGCGCCACCTCGACCGCCGGGGAAATCAGCCTGAAGGATTTCGCCGGCAGGAATCTGATCCTGTATTTCTATCCCAAGGACGCAACGCCTGGCTGCACCACGGAGGGCCAGAACTTTCGCGACCGCTATGCGGCGTTGCAAAAGGCCAACGCCGAGATCTTTGGCGTTTCGCGCGATTCGCTTGCCTCGCATGAGCGCTTTCGCCAGAAGATGGGCTTCCCGTTTGCCCTGATTTCGGACACCAGCGAGGCACTTTGCACCCTGTTTGATGTCATCAAGCCGAAAAAACTCTATGGCAAGGTGCATATCGGAATCGAACGCAGCACGTTCGTCATCGGGCCCACCGGCATCCTGTTGCGGGAATGGCGCGCACTGAAGGTGCCCGGTCACGCGCAAGAAGTGCTAGAGTATGTTCAGAGTCTGTAGCAACACGAATCACCACTGCATCGCATGCTAGGACCGCGCTGAATTGATTCATGGTCACAAGAAGGCCGTCTGTCCGTGCCAACCGCACTGGCAGCCGGCCTTTACTTTTTTTACCGGTGCAATTCGCCGGATTCCGCCTTTCTCACCCCTGTATCGCGCCGATGCCACTTCCAAAATTGCCCAGCAAGCCAGCCGCATTGTTGTCAGAATCCGCCATCGAGGAAGCCAACCGGTCAAAACCGCGACTTAAACCCGGGAAAAACCACTCTCCCCTGAAGACCAACGGGCATGCCATCCACCATGCGGAGATCGTGAGCGCAGACGTGCGCGCCAGAGCCCCGATCGACACCACCCGGGCGCCCCTTGCGCCGATGCTCTCGGTGGTGCCGCAAAGCCACGGCCAGCCAAGAAAAAGGGACGCCGGCGACGGCCCGCCCAAACTCTTCGTGCTTGACACCAACGTGCTGATGCACGACCCGTCGTCGCTGTTCCGCTTCGAAGAACACGATGTCTTCCTGCCGATGATGACGCTTGAGGAACTCGACGATCACAAAAAGGGCATGTCTGAAGTTGCGCGCAACGCGCGCCAGGTCAGCCGCTCGCTTGACGCCCTGATTGCCAACACCGGCGAGGCCGACATCGAAAGCGGCATTGCCCTGTCAAAACTGGGCAGCAAGGACGCGCGCGGCAAGCTCTTCTTCCAGACCCAGGCCGTCTCCCAGGCACTGCCCTCGGGCTTGCCCGTGGGCAAGGCCGACAATCAGATCCTGGGTGTCGTGCGCGAGCTGCAAGAACGTCATCCGGAACGCCAGGTGGTGCTGGTCTCAAAAGACATCAACATGCGCATCAAGGCGCGTGCACTGGCGCTTCCTGCCGAGGACTACTTCAACGACCAGGTCCTTGAAGACACCGATCTGCTCTATTCAGGCATCCGCCAGCTCGCGCCTGATTTCTGGGACCAGCACGGCAAGGGCATCGAAAGCTGGCAGCAAGGCGGCTTTACCTATTACCGCGTGACCGGGCCGCAGGTGTCGTCGTTACTCGTCAACGAATTCGTCTTCTTCGAAGGCGACGGCGCCCCGCTTTACGCCCAGGTCAAGGAGATCAGCGGCAAGACTGCGGTGCTCAAGACGCTGCGCGATTATGCTCACGCCAAGAACTCGGTGTGGGGCATCACGGCGCGCAACCGCGAGCAGAACTTCGCGCTCAACCTGCTCATGAATCCGGACTGCGACTTCGTCACGCTGCTTGGCCAGGCGGGCACCGGCAAGACACTGCTTGCGCTTGCGGCCGGGCTGACACAGGTCCTCGAAACCAAGACCTATACCGAAATTATCGTCACCCGGGTCACGGTTCCGGTGGGCGAAGATATCGGCTTTTTGCCAGGCACCGAGGAAGAAAAGATGTCGCCCTGGATGGGCGCGTTCGATGACAATCTCGACGTCCTGAACAAGACCGACGATGCCGCGGGCGACTGGGGCCGGGCGGCGACGCAGGATTTGATCCGCTCGCGCATCAAGATCAAGAGCCTGAATTTCATGCGCGGCAGGACCTTCATCAACAAGTTCCTGATCATCGACGAGGCGCAAAACCTGACGCCCAAGCAGATGAAGACCTTGATCACGAGAGCGGGCCCAGGCACCAAGGTGATTTGCCTTGGCAACATCGCGCAGATCGATACGCCCTACCTGACCGAAGGCTCAAGCGGGCTGACCTATGTCGTCGACCGCTTCAAGGGCTGGAATCACAGCGGCCATGTGACCCTGCAGCGCGGCGAACGCTCGCGCCTTGCCGATCACGCCGCCGAGGTGCTCTAAGCGATGGACACCGCCCCCCGGCTGACAGGCATCAGTCGGTGGGCGGGATGCATTCTCGCTGGCGGCAAGGGCGAGCGCATGGGCGGCAAGGACAAGGGACTCGTCTCCTACCAGGGCTACCCGCTCGCATTGCACGTGGCACGGCGGCTCGCGCCGCAGGTCGACACGGTCGTGATCAGCGCGAATCGCAACCAGGACATTTACGCCGCTCTCGGCTATGCCGTCATCGCGGACCGGATCGCAGGCTTTGCCGGGCCGCTCGCGGGCATGCATGCGGCACTTTGCGCGCTTAAAAGCGACTTCGAGGCGGTGCTTTGCGTTCCCTGCGACAGCCCCGAGATCCCGCCCGACCTCGCCTTGCGCCTTAGCCAGGGCATGAACGGCGCGCGTGCCGCGGTGGCCTCGATCAACGGTGTCGCCGAGCCGACCTTTGTCATGCTGCGAAGCGGCGAGGCCGAGGCGATTGCCGGCTATCTTGCCCGCGGCCAGCGCAAGATCGCAACGTTTCTGAACGAGATCGATGCAAGGCGCATCGCCTTTGACGACGTGCCCATGGCCTTCGTCAATTTCAACACCAGCGAAGAATTGCGCGAGCGCGAGGCGCGCGTGATGACACCCCATGGGTCTTGACACCGCCCGGCCGCGGTCGCTGTCGGTCGGTGACGGCCGGCTTGCGCTTCTGGCCGGCATCGCCCGCATGGCCAAAAGCGAACGTGTCGAGCTAAAAGCAGCCCTTGGCCGCGTTCTCGCAGCACCTGTCATCTCTGCCATCGACATCCCCGCCGTGCCAACGGCAGCGATGGATGGCTACGCCCTCCTCGCGGCATCGATCGAGCGTGTGCCGGTGACGCTTGCGATCGCCGGCACGGCCTTTGCCGGAGGCCCCCATGCGACGGGCCCGGGCCTGTCTGCGTGCATTCGCATCATGACCGGGGCGCCGTTGCCGCCTGAAACCGACACGGTCGTGATGCAGGAGGATGTGCAACGCAGCCCGCACGCGATCACGCTCACGAGCCTGCCTGCACCTGGCGCGCATGTGCGCCTCACCGGGGAAGACATTGCCCTCGCCGATCACGTCGTCGCTGCCGGGCGCCGCTTGACGCCGGTGGACATTGCGCGCGCTGCCATGCTCGGGCTCACGCACCTCGAAGTGTACCGGCAACTGAAGGTCGGCTTTTTGTCGAGCGGGGACGAACTGGCGCTTGTCGGCGGCGCGCTTGGCCCGGGCGAAGTGTATGACAGCAACCGCTATTTCCTGCATTGCGCGATTGCAAGCCTTGGCATGCAGCCCGTCGACTGCGGCCGCGTCGATGATGATCGCGACGCAATCACAGCGGCGCTAAAGGCGGCCGCGCCCGAGGTCGATGTCCTTCTGACCACGGGCGGCACGTCGATGGGCGATCGCGACCACATGAAAGGCGTGCTGCAAGAAGGTGGCACGCTGATCTTCGGCGAGGTGGCCATGAAGCCCGGCCGTCCCCTTGGCTTTGGGCATTACGCCGGCATGCCTGTCGTCACGCTGCCAGGAACGCCCGCGGCCATGATGGCGGCGTTCTACGTCATGCTGCGCGATGCCCTGATGCACGCCTCGGGGGAGTCGCCGCATCGCGTCGCCAGAATCCGGGCGCGCCTTGGCGGCACGCTCACGGCCAAAGGCGGACGGCATGAATTCATCCAGACTTCCCTGGTCCTGCGCCGCGACGAGGCCATCGCGCAGCCGATCAGAAGGCGCTTTCACAGACGCGAGTCCGATGCGCTCTTGCCAACGCTTGACGGCTGGATCGAGCTTGACGGCACGCAAACCCGCATCAACAGCGGCGATACGGTCGACGTCATCCCGCTCTAGGTTGCACTAGGCGGCGTCGATCGGCGGCTCGGATTCGAGCGCATCAAAAAGCGGCGCCGGCGGCACGTCGTCGTCGCCTTCGACGTCCGATTCGGCGAGTGCGCCGGCAGCACTGAGGAGATCACCCGGGATCTTGCGATTGGTCTTGGCGCCGAGTTTTTTCAGGTCGTCAAGCCGCTTCACGACGCTGCCACGACCGTCGACCAGTCGATCCCGGGCACGGGCAAACGATTCCTGCGCGCGCTCAAGGCGCTGGCCGGCTTCGGTAAACGACTCGATGACGAGCACGAACTTGTCGTGAATCTCGCCGGCCTGGCGGGCGATCTCAAGCGCATTGCGATTTTGCAGCTCGCGCCGCCACAGCGTGGCAACCGTGGACAGCATGGCCAAAAGGGTGCCCGGGGTGACGATCACGACCTTGCGGTCAAAGGCGTCGAAGATCAGCGACGGATCCGCGCCCGCGGCGAGATTGAAGGCCGGCTCGATGGGAACGAACATGGCGACAAAATCGGGACTGTTCAAGGTGTTGTGGCCCTGGTAATTGCGCGTGCCAAGGTCGGCCACGTGACGTCGCAGCGACTGCACGTGCTCGCGCAGCGCGGCTTCCCGATCGGCGTCGTTCTCGGCGCTGTAGTAACGGTCATAGGCGATGAGGGAAACCTTGGAATCGATGACGATGTGCTTGGCTTCGGGCAGGCGCACGACAACGTCAGGACGGCCGATGCCGTCCTGCGAGTTGAGCGTCGCCTGCACTTCGTATTCGCGACCCTTGTGCAAGCCGGAACGCTCGAGGATGGCCTCGAGCATGACTTCGCCCCAGTTGCCGCGGGTCTTCGACTGGCCCTTGAGCGCGCGCGTCAGGTTGAGCGCTTCGTCGCTCATGCGCTGGTTGGTCTCTTGCAGCCGCCTTACTTCCTGCAGGAGGGAGAAGCGATGCTGGCCCTCGGTGGTGTAGACCTCTTCGACCTTGTTCTGAAACGCCGTCAGCTTCTCGCTCAAGGGGCCAAGCACGAGGCCAAGCTCGCCGCGATGAGACTCCGACAGGCGTTTTCCCTTTTCTTCCAGGACCTCGGTCGCAAGCGTCTTGAACTGGTTATGCAGGGTCTCGCGCGCGGTATCGAAAAAACTCAGTTGCACCGCCGCGCGCTCGCGCGCTTCGTCGATTTCGCTTCTGAGCCGTGCAATCTCTTCGCGTCCAGCCAAGACCGCTGCGCGCAACGCGCCGGTCTCGTCGCGGGCGGCGCGCAAGTCCTGCCTGAGGACTTCGAGCTCGGCATTGCGCGCGGCAAGACGCTCGGCTGTTTGCGCCAGTTCGCGCTCGGCCGCGAGGCGTTGCGCCGACAACTCCTCGCGCTGCATCGAAAGCGCATCGCGCTGCTCGAGCGCGGCACGCGAGCGCCAGCTTCTGTGCATGGCAAGGATGCCAGCGACCGCGCCCAGGAGCGCGCCCAGAAGGAAAAAAAGCATCGATGCGGCGCCCATGCCCTAGTGCAATGCCTCGAAGGCCTGGGCCAGATCGGCAAGCAGGTCGTCAGTGTGTTCAAGGCCGATGTAAAAGCGCACGAGCGCTCCCGTCAGCCACGGCCTTGTGGTGCGCGCCTTCGCAAGCGCATAAGGCACGGCCAGGCTGTGGCTGCCGCCCCAGCTAAAGCCGATCGAAAAGAGCTTCAAGGCATCGACCATGGCGTCGACCTTTCCTGCCTCGATGCTTTGCTTGAAGACAACCGAGAACAGTCCGCCTGCGCCCCTGAAATCACGCTTCCAGAACGCATGCCCTGGGCACGAGGGCAGCCCGGGATGCAGCACGCGCTCGATTTCCTCGCGCTTTGACAGCCATTCGGCAACGCGATAAGCGCTCGCTTCATGAACCTTGAGCCGTGCCAGAAGCGAAGGCAGGCCGCGCAGCACCAGATAGGCATCATCGCCCGCGACGCCAAGCCCGAGGCGCATGTGGGCGGTCTTGATGCGCTGATGCAGTTTCACGTCGCGCGTCACCACCGATCCCATCAGCACGTCGCTTCCTCCCGAAGGGTACTTGGTGAGCGCGTGCATGACAATGTCAAGGCCGCATTCGAATCCCTGGAAGAAGTATCCGCCCGACCAGGTGTTATCCAGTGCGCTCAACACGCCGCGCTCGCGCGCCAGTGCCGCAAGGCGCGGCACGTCGGGGACCTCCATCGACACCGAGCCTGGCGCTTCGATCCACAAGAGGCGCGTGTTGGCGTTGATCAGGCGCGCCGCCGCCTCGGCATCAGCGGCAGGATAGGTGTGGCACGTGATGCCAAAACTCGACAGCATGGTCTCGCCGAGCTCGCGATTGGGCAGGTAGACGTTGTCAGGGATGAGGAATTCATCGCCGCTTTGCAAAAGGCCAAGGTTGATCATGGCGATGGCGGCGAGCCCCGAGGGCGCAAGCAGCGCATATGCACCGCCTTCGAGTTCTGCGATGCGGTGCTGCAGTTCGTAGGTCGTGGGCGTGGCGTGCAGGCCGTACGTATAGCTGTCTTCGTCAAGCCAGCTGCGCGCGCGCAGTGCCGCGACATTGGCGAAGGTCACGGTCGACGCATGATGAATCGGCGTCGTCAGGCTTCCAAACGGCGCTGGCGCGGTGAATCAGGACTGATAAGGCGGGACTCGAGATGATCGGGCTTCATGGGCTTTCGGGGATGGGGGCACCAGGGATGCGCTTTAAGGTGACCGGCTTTTCGTTTTCGCCCTTTGCGTCACTCCAGGTCCCGCTCATGCCATCGTCTGAAAGGGTCGCGCTCCAGGTGCCGGAGACGTCAACATCATTGTGCGATTCCTCCATCGACAAGGCGTCGTTTTCGAATTCGCCGGCCAAGAGCACGCGGTTGGCTCGCGTTGCAGTCTCGTTGGCTGGCACATACCAGCCGTGCACGCTGTCCTTGGCATCCGTATCAAGGGTCAATACCAGCTCGATCTGCAAGGCGCCGAGGCTGCCCCGGTAGACGCCGGCGACGTTGCCGGCGCTGGCCCGCTGCGGCGCATTGGCGCAGGCCGAAAGCACAAATACAAGCATCAGCGGCACGACGCTGTATCGGCGGCGCAGTGGCCATGTCATGTCGCGCGGAGGGGGCAAGGGCATGTCGCAATTATCGCAGATGCAAGGCGTGAATCGGGATTCGCCGCTACACTTCGCCGATGCCCCCTGGCGCTCGCAATCCAACCGTCGCAACCGTCTTTGCACTGCTCGCCATCGCCCTTTGGAGCTCGCTCGCGAGGCTTGCCGTCATGGCGCAGCCCATGCCGCCGTTCCTGCTTGCCGGCCTTGCCCTCCTTGTCGCCGGCGTCCTTTCCCTGCCCTTTTCCTGGCGCAGCTGGCGCGTTGCGCCAAGCGCCCTGGCCCTTGGCGTCTACGGTCTCTTCGGCTTCCACCTCTTCCTGTTTCTCGCGCTTTCGCTCGCGCCGCCACTTCCTGCCAATCTGATCAATTATCTGTGGCCGCTGTTACTGGTCTTGCTCGCACCGCTCGTGCTTGGCGGGGAGAGACTCTCGCTGACCCACGTCATGGCCGCGATCATCGGCTTTGCTGGCGCTGCGCTCGCCATTGCCAGCGGCGCAAAAAGCCAAGGCGACACCAGCGCTGGCGGCGTTGGACTTGGCGCCCTGGCAGGCTATGCCTGCGCCGCGATTTCGGCATTGATCTGGGCCACCTACTCGCTCTTCTCGCAACGCATCCAGGCGACACCCCAGCGCTTTGGCACCGGCGCCATCGGCCTTTTCTGCCTCGTTTCGGGAACGCTTGCCCTGGGCTGCCATGCGCTTTTTGAAACCGGCTACGTGCTGCGCGCCTTTGATGTGTGGATTCTCATTGCCCTGGGTGCAGGTCCGATGGGCGCCGCGTTCTTTCTCTGGGATGCGGCGTTAAAGCGCGGCGACGCCACGAAGATCGGCGCGCTGGCCTATCTCACCCCGCTGCTTTCCACCGCGCTTCTGGCGATCGGCAAAAGCGCTGCCGATTGGCGCCTTCCTGTCGCTGCCGTGCTGATTGTGGGCGCCGCCGTGATCGGCCAGATGCAAAGGCGCTTAGGCCCCGGTGTCTAGAGCAGATCGCCCCAGAGGTCGTGGGCATCAGAACCCGTCACGCGCACGCGCACGATCTCACCGGCTTTGACCTGTGCCTTAAAGCGCTGGCGCGCACTGACGCTCTCGGGCGGCACGATGAAAAGATTGCCGTCGATCTCGGGCGCATCGGCGCTCGTGCGGGCAACGCCGCCTTCTCTATTGACCTCGTCGATGAGCGCATGGGCAATGCGGCCGACGTGGCGGCGCAGGCGCTTCGCGCTGATCCCTTCTTGCAGCTGCATGAGCCGGCCACGGCGCTCCTCGCGGATCTCGCTTGCGATCGGGTTTGCAAGCGCATTGGCGCTCGCTCCGGCCACCGGCGAGTAGGCAAAGCAGCCGACGCGATCGAGTTCGGCTTCCTTTAGGAACGTCAGCAGGGTTTCGAACTGCGCCTCGGTCTCGCCGGGAAAGCCGGCAATGAAAGTCGAGCGCAGGGTGATCTCAGGACACACGCTGCGCCAGCTCTTGATGCGATCGAGGTTGCGCTCGGCCGAGGCCGGGCGTTTCATGGCCCGCAGGATTTCGCCATCGGCGTGCTGGAAGGGCACATCGAGATACGGCAAGACCTTGCCTTGCGCCATCAGTTCGATGACTTCGTCGACGTGGGGATAGGGGTAGACGTAATGCAGGCGCACCCACACGCCAAGCGTTGCCAGTTCGCGCACCAGTTCAGTCATGCGCGTCTTGACCGGGCGGCCCGCGACAAAATCGGTGCGATAACGAAGATCAACGCCATAGGCGCTCGTGTCCTGCGAAATCACAAGCAGCTCCTTGACCCCGGCCTTGACGAGCGCTTCGGCCTCGCGCATGACTTCACCAATCGGTCGCGAAACAAGATCGCCGCGCATCGACGGGATGATGCAAAAACTGCAACGGTGGTTGCAGCCTTCGGAGATCTTGAGATAGGCATAGTGCTTGGGCGTTAGCCGCACGCCCTGCTCGGGCACCAGATCCATGAAGGGGTCGTGGGGCTTGGGCAAATGCAGATGCACGGCGCTCATGACTTCACCGAGCGCGTGCGGACCCGTGACGGCGAGCACTTTCGGATGCACGGCGGTGACGAGGTCTTGGCCTTGCGCATCCTTCTTGGCGCCCAGACACCCGGTGACGATGACGCGACCGTTTTCGCTTAGCGCCTCGCCAATGGCATCGAGCGATTCCTTGACCGCACCGTCGATGAAACCGCAAGTGTTGACGATGACCAGATCGGCACCCTGATACGTCGCGGAGGTGTCGTAGCCTTCGGCCTTGAGTTGCGTCAGGATGTGTTCGGAATCGACCAGCGCTTTCGGGCAGCCGAGCGATACGAAGCCAACGCGCGGAGCGTGCATGCGGGGTCCCGGGATACGTGGGGCAACCAGGTGCCCAAGCACGCCATTTTAGCATCCGCGTGCGGCTGCCCTTGGGGTCTTGCTACTTGCGCGGTTTCTCTGGAGGCTGGAACGGGAAATTGCCGAAGACCGAGCGTGTCTGGTTTTGCATCTGATCCTGCATCTGCATGAACAGATTCTTGCTCTGCTCGATATAGTTGCCCATCATGGTCTGGATCATCGGTGCCTGACCGTTGATGAATTGCGTCCACATCTCGGGCCCGAAATTCTTGCCGTCGTAGAAGGCCTTGGATTGTTCCTTGAGCTTGGCCTGGATCTCGATGAATGCCTGGATATTCTTCTCGAGGTAGGCGCCCATCATGCCTTGCATGGCGTTGCCGTAGAAGCGGATGATGTGCGAGAGCATCTGCGCGGTAAACATCGGCACGCCTTCGGCCTCCTCTTCGAGAATGATCTGCAGCAGGATGCTGCGCGTCAGATCCTCTGCGGTCTTGGCATCAACGACGTGAAACTCCTCGGAATCGAGGACCAGCTGCTTGACGTCAGCCAGGGTGATGTAAGTGCTGGTCTGGGTGTCGTAGAGGCGCCGGTTTGGATATTTTTTGATCAGGCGAAGGGTATCGGCCATTAGGTTCTCGCTGGTAAGCCATTGACGACTGACGGCAATGGCGATGGTACAGGACTCATCAAGGGCTGCTGCTAGGGAATAACGCCTAGCCGCAAGCCGGCTAGCCCATATGCAAGCCGCCGTTAAGACTGAAATCCGATCCGGTCGCATAGCCGCCTTCGTCGGAGGCGATCCAGGCCACGATCGAGCCGATCTCCTCGGGACTGCCAAGGCGCCGCACCGGAATGGTCGCGATGATCTTGTCAAGCACGTCCTGACGGATGGCTTTCACCATATCGGTGCCGATATAGCCTGGCGA
>Ga0116229_10004298_pt1 | contig 23362 bp, 15 predicted proteins | sample S1TSphgellanicum_3_FD_87313 | JGI IMG/M metagenome (GOLD analysis project Ga0116229, IMG submission 87313) | Host-associated microbial communities from peat moss isolated from Minnesota, USA - S1T2_Fc - Sphagnum magellanicum MG | ecosystem: Host-associated > Plants > Peat moss > Unclassified...
AAAAGATGTTTTGCAATAAAGAGTTGGGAGTGTGAAGCTCAAGATTTTGGAGGCAACTTCAATGCTGTTCTTGTTAGGAAAAGGTGTCGAAATTTTCAGTTCTACAGTCTTATATGTACTTTTTGATGAACAAACTTTGATTCTTTTGCAAATTTAAAGCAGAAAATTTTGCAATCCTGAAGATGATATGATTTTGACAAACCTACGGAGAATCTTGTATTTGTGAAGTTCTTGTTGAATTTGCAGAGAGATTTAACATCACTGATTAGTGAATGCAGATCATCAGAGACTGACCATTGGGCACAGACATAAGAATCTAAAATTTTCAGAAACAATTCTGAACACTATCAATTCATGTGCAAATGTTATAATTTTCTGGAAGGGTATAAACATCAGATTTCATTCCATGAAGTGTGGTTTTGAATAGTTCTATTTGAAATTTCGTGCATACTTTCCAAGGACATTTTTTTAGAGTAAAATAAGCCTCATGTTGTTAAAACTGGGTGAAAAATCATACAATCATTTTGTATCAATAAAAGCATGGCATTGATTTTCCTATGGGATAGGATCGACAAGATATTCATACCATCATGTGTGAATGTCATATATGTGTAAATTTTTTATCCTACATTATGATGATTGAAACTCATATTATAACACTAAAAATAATAATATCGAGGGAAGCTTACAAGCATGAAATTGTTGACGACACAATTATGTTTTCAAAATTGTTTATGCAAATGTTGCCTTCCAAGGGAAATTGGCATCTAACTATTCATGTTAGCTCTAGCTTTTTTTTTTCCATACATTTTCTCCTTTATGATTTGAATGCCATTAAGTACAAAAGTGGCTTTTCAAATTTCAATGGATTAAGTTGATTATCAATAATTTGCAATGTAAGAACCCAAGCAACAAGCCTCTAGTCGTCATCTAATAGTCCTTGCAAGGATAGGTAAGTTGAGAAGGCATATTGACTTGAAAGTACAAAGCATTGGTAACCAACTTGTGGGAAGAGGAATGAACAAGAACATGTGTGAGTGGGTGTTGCAATACCAATTGTCAACAATTTGGAAATCAAACTACATGTAGTTATTATGCAATGCATGATTTTTAATCAATCCATGGTAAGTTAATCTTAAATTTATTTAAATTTTTTTTAATGTTTATATGATAATGTTTGTTTGAATAAGTTTGAAATGAATATAATGAACATATCATAAATTTTTGAGTCATATTGTGGTAATAATAGTTGTGTGAAATAATGTTTGTTTATAATGTGCTATGAAAATAATGTTTGTTTGAATATTTTTTAAGTGCATCGTCTTTTTTCAAAAAAATTATGATATTAGTTGATTACAATGGAAGAAATGAAAAAATAATTTTCTATTAATATTTTATATCAAGTAATGTTCTTGGATTGGGGGCGTTCTTGAAATAAGTACCCCCTCACTCCATCTTGAACCGGTACTTATTTTAAAAACACCCCTTTTTTCATGTGTTGCCCTCTTCCAACACAACTATCATATTGGTCATTGAATGATGTAAATGTCTCATTGAAAGGTCAAAACATGGGGGAAAAAGGATACTCAAAAAAAAAAAACATTCATTATGTTATAATAATATCGTAAAAAACTTTTATGATTGTTGCGCAAAAGTAGGTAGTTTTTTATAAGTGGGACCTATTTGTAATTATATTCTTAGTAAATTTATTTCTTCATAGGCACAAAATGTCCCATGTCCTATAGTTCATCATGTATCATCAAACCTTGTAATTCCCATCTTTTGTTTGTTTTTTCCTATGCCACCATGGATCCTATTAGTCCCCCTATCATCCCCCAACCTTTGGTGCGAATATGGGACTTCAACCCTACACTTTCTCAATCCCCCCAAATAAAGCACATGTAAGGCTTTTTCCCCATCTCCTCTATCAGCCTTTACAGGTGTTCATGATTAAACCCCCAACCTATCCCCATCTCCCCAACATGCCACCAACCTTCATCTAAAATTTCTTGCCCTAGTTGTGGGCGTCAATTTACCTTTCAAAGATTAGTTCATCACTAGCATTTTCATTAGACATCCAATCCAAACCCATGCGAACATCTCGGCTCAATACCCGCCTTTATTCCCAACCCACTTGCATTAGTCTAGGCTTGGGTTTCAACGTTGGATGTACTCAAGTCCTTCCATTTAGGCTTTCATTGTCCTTGGTTATACAATCGCATCCCTATTGCTTTACAATGTGATGTATAAATGGCATTTCATTTTCCATTAAAAAAACTGACATAAAATTTTTATAATTATGATGTTATGACTTGGCATTTGCTTTTATTATTACCACAATGGTGTCTTGTTTTGCCCCCTTGGGGCAAGGCTACTAGCATAAGGAAACATAGATCTGATTTAAATGTTTTTTAATAAGCGATTGGGAAAACTTGCAAAAAGAATTCTTCTTAAGCTTGGGTTGCAAGTTTGAATTCAATGTTTTTTACCCCAACATGATCCTCTAGCTCATAAATGATTTCTCCACAATTTTGTTTTTGGACATTACGAGGCAATACTTTCAAACAACTTTCTCTTTAGCACCATTTTCTTTTGCACTCATGTCCTTTGACATCACTTTAGTTTTCAATGCTTTACATATTGAATTAAATGGTTTCTTTTTGTTTTTCCTAGAAGATTATGAACCAAATCAGGACTTTAAGTTTTATCTAATCCTTTCAAATTAACATTCCAATGCATGCCACATTTATTTACAAGTGGTCCTTTCGGGATGGTTTTTTAACACCTTTAGGATTGTTTTCTCCCAAAAATTTTGTGAGTGAATTCCCACAATTGTTTCAACTTTGTTCTCATATTGCACAAAACCACATTCCATGTTAAATTACACATGTCCTTGGGGCAATTTGCCTTTTAGCCATGACCAAGCCCTCAAGTGGAACTCATCCCATTGTTGTGGGAAAAACATTATATCAACTCATAAGTCGCGTTTTATGCCTTCCATTTCACGATGTTTTAACAACACATTTCTCCTTGTACCAATTCAAAGTAACAACCAAGGGCCGATGTGAAATGATAATTCACAACATCGTGTGCACCATGAACCTTCACCCTGACTAAGTTGTTCTTCAATTGGATGTGGCAAATGCCTTCAACTCGGTGTTAAAAAGGGTCATATTCTTAAGTTTTCATGTTGTAGGTGAAGACATCATACAATTTATCGTTGTTGTTTGTGCATTTTATGCAATTGAATCTCCCTTTTTTACATTCATTATAACTATGAAAGTGATGTCACGATCATCCCATCTACCATGGGAACTCATCAAGGTGATCCTTAAAAGAGGCATTATTTGCCTTAGCTCATTTAAGGGCATTACATTTTATAGTTAACTAGTTTCCCTCTTCTTTATTTTCATCAATTGTAAATGACACTCACATCATAGACCTTCAATTGTATCATTTACATAAGATCATTTTCAAACCGAATTTTTGTGCAATAGGTCTTTCTATCCAACCTCATAAATATGTAGCATGGTCCATCTTTGGCTTGCCACCTAACTTTGACACCCCATCCCAATTTAACACCCCATCAAAAGGAATTGGAATCTTGAGGGTTCCATTGGGCACCCCACCCTTCACATGATCTTTCATAAAAAATGCCATATTAAAAGATGTTTAGCATGTCAAATTTCTCCTTAGAATGGATGATGTTCATGTAACCTTTGGAATTTTAACCCATTGTTTCATGCAATGGCCATCATATCTATTACGATGCACACCTCCTTCTCCCACTTTCATAGACTCCTTGTTTCCTTTGATTCCTCCCTCCTTCAAGTGTTTGGACATCTTTTGGGTCCAAAGTCCTTTTACAGCCTATAAAGATTTTTAGTTCATAAATAAATTTCTCTCCCAATAATGTTCGATGGCATTGAATTCATACTAACAACCACCATTGCACACATAACCTATTTAAGGAATTGGACCTTTGTAGCTTCAATCATAGCTATTAGGTTTATGTTTGATTAATATCTTTTCATTTTTGAAGTTTTAGCATGAGTCAACAAAACACACCTTCCTTTTCAAGCAACACCTCCAAATGGCATGTGATCTTTTACCACCCCCAGCATGTGCATGTCTTCCTCCTTTTGAACAATTCATTGAGCAACAAATGTTTTAACTTTAGAATTCCATTTTGCAACATTTGCACCATCATACCCTTTCCAACATGCTCTCCAACACAATAGGTAAAGCCCATCATGCTTGAATTTTATCTTGCTCTGGCCCTGGGGTAGGTGTTTGGCATATGGTTCAACCAATCTTCTAACCTTTTAATTATCTTCCCCAATTTTCTCCATAACAATTCAAACATGATTTGAATTATCACATCATTCAATTGCACACCCCCATTGACCCTATGGGTATCCACCTCTTACATTGTACCCATAGCAACGAACGCATAGGAACCCATGATGAAGTCTGCAACATTTGTAGAAATGCAAGATTTCACATGGGATGAGAACAAGTACATGTGCTTCCTTTAACCATGTTCAACCCTTCTTGTCGATGAGTCGACATTGTATTCACCAAAGATGGCATTCGCACCCTAGTTGATGTTATCATTATTAATCCAACATGTGCGGATTTACTTACCCGATCTTGTAAAACTCAAGTATTTGTTGCTTTTGACACAACTCAAGCTAAAAAAGAAGTTATTGCAATCAACACCCCATTAATCAATTCTCTATTTAGCAATTGAAATATTTGGATGTTTGCATTAAAAATCTAATGTGTTTTTACATGATTGTGCCAATGCCATTTGGAGCTTCAAAGGACCAAGGGCCCTCCTCTTTCTATATTGGTTACTTTTTTTTTGTTAAAAATTTTCAATTATGTTACAAAGGATGCAAATATCCTTCATCTTAAGTCGGGTGGTAGCAATAGGTTTAACTATTTCTTGACTTCCACCCCTTTATGACATACCCCCCATCACCACGGCTAACCTATTACAAGTGGTTAGTTGTTGAGATGAAATTTTTTTGACATATAGTTTGTGTTACCTTGATGTACTTTAAATTTATTTATTTTTCCCCTAATACCTTTGTATATTTTCCAACTCAGTGGTGTGTTTATAGATAAAGTTTTATAGGGTTTTGATGATTTTTATAACCTTCCAAAACGAGTTGGAAGGGAGAGGAGGGGTTCTAGGATATGGTCGTTTTGTGATCTTCAAAAGGTGATCACCTTTAAATGCCTACCTAGGTATTTTTCAACCCCTAGGAATTTTAAGAAAGGTGAAGAAGCATGCACTCACCATTGATTGGCGAACAAAAATATCTTTGTTTCTTTTCAATTTGATTTTTTTTAAATCATATATTTTCCAAGAAAAAAATCATAACCCTATTACACTCAAATTTTAAGACATAACTAGAATCCCATGACTAAGGAAAAAACTCTAGATTGGAAAAATAAATCATATTAATAAATATATATAAAATACAGAAAGGCCATGTCATGGTTTTTGCACACAAGTATTTTAATTCAAAGCATAAGCATATATCACAACTAAGCATCTTAGCAATCAGCCTTTTTTATTGGCCCATCATTATAATAAGTTATCAAAGTTTCAAATCAAGACTTTTAAAATACAATTTAAATTTCTTATCCCATTGGGTCATAGATATAAACTTTTGATTTGCACCTTTGAACAAAAGATATGGTTTTGAACATGGTGCTACAAAGAACACTCTTCTTCAAATTGAAGACAATTTCATATTTTTTTAAAAATTTATTCATCATGTCCTTTTGATCTATTGCTACTTTTCATAAGTATGTTGTTGATAAATGTACTTTTATAATCTGGAAACATCACCTATTTCCATCCATAAGGGTTCATCAAAAAAAAAATTATACAAATTCCTACAAAAATTTCAACATCAACTTAAATAACCACTTACCACAATGGTTCAACTAAATAATGATTATGTCATGAAGTGATTCCTATTACTTACCCCATTAAGACCCCAAAGTATTTCTATTTTATATTTTATTTTGCCCACACCCAAATATCATAATTCACCTTCGAAATATTTAGGAATAAGGTGTAATCACATTGATAAGAATCATAACAAATGTAAATATTGTGTTTTTTTTTGGTTGTTTTAGTGTCAAAGTTTGTATTAATGTTGCAAGGCTTTGATGCATTTACATGACAATGTATTTAATATGTTATGGAAACATGTATGTAGAATAGTTTGGAATGAATTTAATGAGTACAAAATACTCAAAAACATTCATAGACTATTGTAAGAAAATGCATCCATTTTTTTTCATTATTAGGGGACTTGAAATGTTTTCAAAATGACATAATCATGTATAATAAATATTCATATCTTTACATAATACAATATAGTATGTTGTGACCAAAAAAATGATTTTTTTGCCATTATAAAAATCATGGATTTCTAATTCATCACTTTCTATAACTAATTACACAATTTGCCATATCATCCTAGTAAGCACTCTCATTGCTCTTAAGTAATCATGAAACAAGCATTCAAAGTGATGGGGTTGGCTCCCATTATCCTATTAAATACACCCAACAACATTCTTTTTTATTTATTGATTGCCACCATAACATGTGATGGCAAGTTTTTCTTATCTTTTGGCTCATTTGAGGATTTTGAATCACATCCTTGTTGGAAGTTGGTTATTTCTAATTCTTTTTATTAATCCACCTTGTACAATGGACATTGCTTTGAATTTTTTCAAATAGATATTTTCAAAAACATATTAATAATACTTAAACATGTGAAACTAAAAGGTTTTTGTAATCTTTCCAAACAAGTTTTCATAATTTTCAAAGTATGTTGATTTTCATCCAATGGTGAATTGGACTTTATCTTTTGAAACTCCTTTGCCAAATCATGCATAATGACAAATAATTCTTCACATGGAACTTTGACATTGTTATAAGGCAAATTTTGTGCATTATAAAACCTCCTTAATTGTTTCTTTTTAAGTTTTTTTTTTCATGAATATTTATAAATTCTTGAAATTGACATTGTATGTAACAAGTGAAAATAATCTGACTCCATTTTTTTTTACAACAATTATATATGAACTTACATGAGGCAGAAATTATTAAGCAATCACAAAAAAAAAATATTTCAAGAAGACATTATTCCATTTGCCATCACTTACATAAGTTGAAAAGGAAATAATAATTTTGATTCAATACTTTGAAAATTGATTGACCATGTTCTTTGTATGGAGTTTCAATACATTCATTTCTAATCAATCTATGCCTATGCCTACTATCTTTTGGCCATCTTGCATTCCTCTTGAAATCATATTATTAAGATAATGTAATTTAATAACATTACACCTTAAATATAATTCTCAAAAATTCAAAAATTATAAATAAAAAACTCTCACATAATGATAAGATAATACTAGCACACTTACATTTTTTTGGGTTTGAAATGATCTAAAAGTCAAAGTATAATAATAAAAGCCATCAAGGCCAAAATATTTCTTTTATACAAAACACTCATGTAACTTCCATGTACCAAAAAAAAAATCCCAAAATTAGACGAAAGAATATTACATAATGTATTTATCATCCATTTGATGAAAAATCCCTTAATTCCAAAATATTATTCAATGTTAATATTTATTATCACAATAATTTGGCACAAATTTAAAACAATAAATAACATATATGTACTAATAGATCATTTTTTTATGGTATCAAATTTTGCATCAAATGTGACAAATTGGCAATTATCCATGCGATTTTCAAAACATGATATTAATAAACCATATAAAATATATAATAACACAAACCCAATTTTATAAAAGTTCAACTTAATGTTTATATATATATATATCAAAGAACATTCTTTTTCAACAAAGTTTTTCAAATTATGTATTGTCAAGGAATAAAAAACAACTTCAATGTACATTAATGTATCAACACATTAAAACATTATTTCAAATTTCTTTCAATTCTAGGCCCTCATAATCATCAATATATGGACTTTCATGCATTTTGAGAACGAATGATTTTGTTTCACATAAAATAAAACATGTTTGAAATTTAAAAAGACCTAATCAACAACTATTTATCTAAGCCCTTATATCAATAAATGATTAAATGAAACATTTCAAAATTCCACAAAAAAATATTGACATGCAAATTCATTAATGTACAAACCTTGTTCACCATACCAAACTAAATTTCAATTATTAAAACTCATGGAGTTCATTTTCAAAATCATGGGAATGCAAAATTCTTGAAGTTAACACAATTCTTAACTCCTATTAACATACTTGCACCTCTAATAAAATATATTCCCAACTCAAATACCATTGTGAATGCTTCCCATAACTACAACAATGAGATTTCAAATGGAATGATTAAATTTTCCACCAAGTATTGTATATTTAATCTCCCAATGATGTTTCACATGATTAGTGGTGTCTAATCCACCATACAAGAAATCACCTATCGAATGATGTTCACAATGGTTGTTAAAGGAGTGATTATTCTTTGTAAATAATTAGTTAGTTAATATTTACTTACCTAGTTACTTTCGTAGGATTTAATAGCTAATTTACATAGTTTTCATCACCATTTGAATTTGAATTGATCATAGGACTGTTTTAAGATGATCATTTTTGGTAAGACACATAATTATTGTAGAATATGGAATTTTTGCAAAATATGGAAGAAGAATATATTGTTTTCTAAAAAAACTTCAACTCCATAGTTAATTTTGTTGTTTTGATGTTTTTTTCATAATTGGATTGAAATTCTAAACCTAGATATGAATAGATCTAATCAAGAAAAATTTATTAGTATTAGTTTCATCATATGTTGTATTCTAGATTTTGACTAAAATATAAAATAGGAATTATGTATCTACCATTTGGTGACCATCCCAGGGCCTGAAATCATAATGAAATTCAAAGTGTAATTTATGTATTGTTGCTAAAATTTTTGTTTTAAAAAATTGATAGTGAAATTAAGTTTTCATTTCTTACATTTTTTCCAAATATTGATCATAAATTTTTGTTCAGGAAGTAAATCTAAGCAAAATAACTAACTATGAGGATTTTGTTCTAATACAAAAGTTTGTTCAGATTTGAGTTAAAACATGGAGAGATGGAAATAAAATTATAACTAAAAGTCTGAGGAGACAATTAGATCAGGTTATAATACATGAACAAGTGGAAAATGGCATTGCCATAAACATGAATTTGAGCATAGATCAAATAGATTAGCAATTTATAACACCTAAAAGAGTTTCTTGATCTGAATAAAGACATTTGTGGACAGAAGAGAAACTTGCACACCACATAATGCCTCAAGCAACATCGATACTTTATAGTGAAGTGCAAACTAGTAAAACACATAGGCGCACTAGCAATTTGCAACAGAATTCTAAAAGAAAAGAACATCATATTGAAAATGCAGACTCATAGGTCGAGTTTAGACAAAGAAGTTAGGAATCTGAACCTCGACAAAAAGTTGCATTCGAATTAACAAGTTTGATGCAACAACATAACTTTGATGTTTTGATTGATGAAGAAGAACATAGACTAAATAGGTCATAAAGGGAGGATATAATACTAAAGTACATTTTTGCTTCACTTCTTTACTATCGAAAAGAACATGAAAATGAAAAGCTTGAAGAAAAAACTCAGAATTTTGAACCTTAGATTCATTATGTGGTTGCACAAAAAGTTGCAACTCAAGGCATAAAAATGTCCAAAGGAGTTGAGTCGATACTTAATTATAACTAGACAATAAATTATAATCTTACTAAGAGTAGAACCAACAGTAGTAGAAGGTGTACATGTGGTTACTAGAATAAAATATAATGAACCCAGATTTAATCAATAGAGTGGAAGCATTGTTAAAGGAGTTCCAAGGGATTGAAATAAAGGAATTCATAGTGTGAACAAAGTTCCAAGACCTAACCCTTCATGTTGCACATATTGCCATCAATTAGACATCAAATCAATGAATGTCCATTTATTAAATATAATGTGAAGTAAGGATTTGCTAAACATTTCTAGAATCAGAATCTAGAACCATAAACTTAGGGAACAAACGTGGAAAAACAACAAAATGGAAATGAGAGTTCAAACTATAACAAATTTAGTTCCAATTTTTATAGCTTTTACACCACATTTGTTCCATCACAACAATGTTGGAGTTACCTATGAAACAACTTCCAATTTCATAATGGAACTAATAAGATCTGTACCATTATTTTTTGTGGTAATGCGCCACTCTATGGTTACAATTATAGAAACTCCATATACAATAACACCAACCCATACCATTGTTGGTACGAGGTCGAAATCATAGACTCCAAGGGGAACAGACCTTGTGAGTATGCATACAAAGATGCCTAGAGAAATGGATAGGATTTTTGCTCAACATCCATCAGATCTAAAAGGAGGAGGATCAAAACCACCAGGACCTTCAAGATATTTTGGATTACCAATGGTGAATCCAAGGCAAACCACCATTACCAATAAACAAGCCTTATTGTTGACCACTTAACTACCGTGAATATGTGAAGGATTCTGACCCAGATGTTCATGTCAAAGTTTTTGAACCTACTATTAGAGCAAATGGTGAAATGAAAACATGCATAAATTGTTAATATGTTTAATTTTACCCTCAAAGATATTATATTTGATTAGTGTAACAATTACATGGGAGACTATCTAGATTATATTTTTGCAAAATTATAATTAACTTTTTATAAATGGTTTATATGAAGTAGGAGAAGAATGAAAAGGTGGAGGTTTATATGAAAAATTATTGAAGTTAACCAATAATTTTCAACACATGACAATAAATAGTTTCCTAACTACTGTTTTCATATTTGGATTACAACCATATTTGTCTGTAGCAACAACATGCATGAAAAGAAAAACCCTAGAATAGCACAAGGAAACAACTTTGGTTTGTGAAGAAGGAATTTCTAAAGTTGAGGCAATAAGCAATCTATTAGTACCACAAAATAATAAGATAATAGTAGTTTTAAAACCTTAGACAATTATAGAGAAAACATGAATGTATTGTACAAATTGTCATAGGACAAATCAAAATGTTGAAACATGCAAAGTCAAAAGAAAAGAAGATGTTATTCTTGCAATTTCTGAGGTTACCACTCAACATATCAGAATACAAATACCTATGAGGTATTCTTGTTGAATCTATGGTGAGACTAGACATAAGATTATAAACTATCTTAAGTTCAATGACATGCAAAATATGTTTGAGAACAAAGGAATGAAGACTATAAATAAACCATCTATGGTAGAACCCAAGGTTGTCAATCCTTTAGTTCATGTAGTGGATGTCAACATGGCCATCACCAAGAGCAAGGTTACTGAAGAACAAGTGTTCAAAAATAGAAAGCCAATTGAAAAAAAGTTTATTATTAACTAGGAGGAGGAACAAAGATTATAAAAGTCTTTTATCAATATTATACAAGAGATACAAACAGAAGATCCACAAGGAGGTCTAAATCAAAAGGAGAAAGCATAGTGGAGTACGAGTTGGGCAAGATTACTAAAGATTGAAGTATCCACAAAACCAATTGTACCACAAAATATGTATGTTATATCTAACAATACAATTATGTTTATGGAACAAATATTCCAAAATATGAATAAATAGATGTTGGAAACCACCTATATCTTGAAATTAGGTCAATTGCTAAAGATAACTCCAAATTTTAAGAAATATATGTGGCTAAAATTAAAGCTAGAAAAACCCAATATCAATTAACAAGAAACTAGGAATAGAAACTAGAAGGCCCTAAGTACTTGTTTGTTATGACTTGATGGAAGGTCTAACAAATTAAAAGGAAGACCTAATGTTTGAAACAAAACCAAAACTATTTTGAATTGGCACAATCATTATCTCAAATGAAATAATTTCATTGCTAAATGTTGGAGTTATAAAGATCAGAATCAATGGATAATCTAAACTAGAACAAATATCAAATCAAGGAAGAACATAAGCAATGGCTTCAACAACAAAAACAACAAAATTTAATACCAAATTAGAGACATCATTGGAAGATAAGGGTCTATTCAAAAACTTATTATCATCATAGCCAAACTGATATTGAAGTGGATGAGACACCAACCAAAATTTAGGTACAAAATCTTCATATAGTAGGTTGGACTTTGATCGAAGAACAATTTGTTAAGTTGAATCTTGGCACAAAGACAAATCCATAGTGCATCAAGGTTAATGCACAATTAACAAAAGAGAAAACTAAAGAGTTTTAGACCTTATTCAAGGAGTTCAAAAACATGTTTGCTCGGACTTATAAGGATATGAAAGGCATACCTCTAGAATTAACTCAACACATAATTGAGTTAGAAACCTCAATCCCACCAATTCATCAAGGTATAGATTGAACCTTAACTATGTTGTTATTGTCAAACAAGATATTGACACATTAATAGCAACAAGATTCATTCAATTTGTAAAGGAGGCTACATGGTTATCACCTATAGTGGTAGTACCTAAAAATAATAGGTGTATGATTGAGAATATGTGTAGATTTCAAAAAGTTGAATAAGGCAACCAAAAAAAATCCTTATCCTTTACCATTTTTTTATGAAGTATTGAACACTATAGTAGGGTACGAAACTTATTCATTTTTAGATGTATATTTAGGATACCATCAGATTTCTATAGCCCTTGAAAATAGATACAAAATAACCTTTGTAACAGACTTGGGAGCTTTTGTTTGGATGGTGATGCCATTTGGTGTCAAAATGGGCCACCAACATTCCAAAAAGTGTCAATAGAACTTTCAGAGAATACTTATACTAGTTCATGAAAATATTTTTAGATGACTTCACATTCTATAATGATATGGAGAGTCATTTGACAAAGCTCAGACTTTGTTTTAAAAAATGTAGAGAATATAAAATCAGTATTAACCTAGAAAAATGTGCCTTTATCATATTTTTATGATTGTTTTAGGGTTCATAATTTCCAAGGAAGGAAAAATACCTAACCCTAACAAGGTTTAGGCAATAGTTAATACGCTAGTACCTACAACCCATAATAGATTCAAGTCTTTAATGGTATGGTTCAATTTTATAGATGTTTTATTAAAAACTTTGCCTTTATCATGGCACTAATCACAAAGCTAATGAGGAAGATAAAACCCTTTATCTAGACCACAAAGTGTTAAAAAGCTTGGGATAAAATCAAGCAAAGATATATGGAAACACCAATTCTAATACCTCCAAATTGGCAACTAGAGTTCCATGTGCACATAGATGCATATTTACTAGAAGTAGGTGCAATGTTAGCATACAACCCAACTAGTAAATATGCCAACCTATAGTATATGCCTTTAGACTACTAAATAAAACATAACAAAATTATACTACTACAAAAAGAGAAGCCTTAGCAATGGTTAATGCTCTACATAAGTTTAGACATTTTTTGTTGGGAAACAAATTTGTCTTTTATGTAAACCACATTGCTTCTTGTATATATGGTTAGCAAACCATAGCTGTCTAGAAGGATAACTAGATGGCTAATGTTATTTTTGGAGTATGACTTCATAGTAGTCTATGAGTCTAATAGAACACATGTGGTAGCTGATGTTTTGTCTAGATTACTAAATAGCTCATAACCATTGGGAGTCCCAAATCAAACTCTACATGCATCACTATTTTTTGTAGAAACTATATGGATGTAGGAAATGAAGAATTACTTAAAGACATGTCAAATGCCAAAAACTTTGAATTTAGTTTAGAAACAAAAGTTAGCCAAAAAGGCAAAACCCTTTATTATAAAAGAAGGAAAAATGTACGGAGTGGGACAAGACAACAAATTGTGCAGATGTTTGACCACGTTAGAAACATAGATTGTTTTAAAGGAACTACATGAAGGAGTGGCAAGAGGACATTTTGCTACAAATATTACTACAAAGAAAATTTTGGATGCATGTTATTGGTGGCCAACTTTATTCAAAGATACTCATGAATTTTGCAAAAATTGTGATAGTTGTCAGAGAATAAGAAGACTAAAAAAAGAAAGTCTAGCCAAATTGGTAACAACACTTCTAGGAAAACCTTTTATGAAATGGGGTTTAAATTTTATAGGTCCAATTAAACCAGCATGAAGATTAACATGAAACAAATATATTCTAATAACTATAAATTATGTAACCAAGGGGGTAGAGGCAAAGGCACTTAAAACCAATATTGTAATAATTATAACCATATTTCTATATGAGTATATTTTGACTAAATTTGGATGTCCTTTGACCATAGTTATAGATCAAGGAGTACATTTCATTAATGAAACAATTAAACATCTAATAGAATAATTTTTGTTAAAACATGTTAATTCTACTACTTATTATCAATAGGGAAATGGACAAGCAAAATCTATTAACAAAGTTATTAGTAGATTACTTACCAAGTTAGTTAATGAGAAGATAACAGATTGGGATGAACATTTGTCCTCAATTTTATTTTCACATAGGACAACTTACAAGGTGGCAACATGATACACACTTTACCAATTAGTCTATGGTTTGCATCCTCTAATGCCAATAAAATATGTTTTATTGGCTATTAGTGGAGACCACAAATATGCAAAACCCACCAAAGTACAAACTGTTAGAATTACAAAATTCAAGAAGTTATAAGACAATAGATTAGAGGCTCAAAACAATGTTGGAGCAAACCAATGGAGCAAATTTCTATACAGTCAATAGAAACACACAAAGAAGAAGTTTCAATTTGGAGATTATGTTTTCACTAATAGAAAATGGCCATTTTGTAATTGGTCCTTGCGACTAATTTTTAGTTGTAAATAACATTTGCAATTAAAATCTTAATAGTTACGTTTGACAGGTCGCATTGACAGTAATTGAAAACGACAACGAATTTTGGATGAAAGAAAAATCAATGAAATATGTTTTCATCCTTTGATTAGTCATGTATGTATTACCGGTTACAATTAGGATGAGACTTTTTTTGTGAACAATGGGAATAAGTTATGTGTTGCCACGTGTCCCAACTTTTAATAATTAAAAATTATTATTATTATTTTGAAATAATCTAAGATGTTTAATTTTTATGTTTGGATGGTTTTAATTGTGACACGTGGTGCAATAGATTTTTGCCATGTGGCATATTAATTGAAAATTTCCAAATTAAGTTTAAATCAATATTTAGGTATGTAGGTTGAACTAGGTACCTACCTACCTATATACCTACCTACCCATCTAAGCTAAACACCTATCTAAATAAGACCTATTTACCTACCTAAGCCAAATACATATTTAGGTAGGTACATAGAAAGTAGGTAAGTAAGTTAGGGAAGTAGGTAGTTAGGTGTAAATACACGATTATTTATATTTTATTTAAGTTAAGTCGTTTTTATTGGCTCATCCCATATGCCCATTTTTTAAAATATGAAAATGTAAAGACAAAACACCTTGTTTATATACTTTTCAAGATGGGAATGAAAGCCAAAACATATGGGATAAACTTTTTAGTTGTAAATTGTTTGTGACTAAACATTTTTAGTTACAAATTACTTATAACTAATAAGTTTATCTCATATGTTTTGGCTTTCATTCTCATCTTGAAAAATATATAAGTAAGTAGGTAAATGACAACTAACTAGCTAACTAATTAACTAATACAATTATTAATTATTGAATGAATAAAATATAAAAAATAAATTAATAAACTTGATTATTAATTAATTAACAACTAAATTAAAAACTAACTAATTCACTTTATAACCTATCCAATTAACTAATTATTTATAATAATCATCATTAATATATTATGATTACTAAATTAATTAACTAGATGAACAATAATAATATTAATTATATATTAACTATAATGATTTATCAACCAATTAATTAACTATTAATTAGCTAATTATTAATAAATATTTATTTATTTATTTCATCACAAAATAAATTTATGTAATAACTGAAATATTCAGTAATTAGTGATTATAAATTAGAATAATTGAGTAATATTTTATTTTATTTTAATAGTAATTTAAAAACCTAGCCTAGGCTAACTATTTTATTATATTATTCCCATAATTATTTTCATTTTTACACTTCATAATAAATATAAATGTAAATATTAAATAAAAAATAACATTAATTCAATTATTATTGTAACTAGTTAGTGGCCAAGGTTTTATTATTATTATTATTCATTTTATTGTTTCATTCATTATAACCATTTATGAACTATTACAATAAATATTTATATTTTTCCTATAAAATTTAGTTTTTCATTTGTATAATAATTTATTTACATTCAAACTACTACAATAATTATTATAAAATAATAAAACTGAAAATAAAAATAAATTATTAATTTAAAATATAAAAAATTAAACATATATATTAATATTTCTTGGACATAATAATAATCTAATTTGTAGCTAGCCTATGTTAGCTATTATTATTATTATTATTATTATTATGTCACTTGTTAGAGATATTATGATTTATGATAATTAATTTTTAAAAATTTAATAATAAATAGTTAATTCATAATAAGTACATTAATCATTTGAAAATAATAATAATAATAATAATTGTTGTTGTTGTTGTTGTTATATTTTAAATAATTATTTTAGTGATTATATAATTACTTGTCCTATCATTTTAATATCATCATCATCATTATGATCATTATGTAATAAAATATTACTATTTAGAAAAGATTAACTAAAAAAATATTAAAATTTAGTTTTTTAATACTATATTTTAAAAAATTCACAAAATATACCTTTGTATACTGATAAAGTTGTAATTAAATTGGTCACATTTGTAATTAATGGGACATAAATTATTTTTCTTTGATGAAAGTCAAATCAAATGTTGTTCACATGGAAGGATGAACACCAAAATAATTGCAAATTAATTGTAGTGTAGTCGCAAATATGACCAACACAAGAAATAATTGCAAAAATGTCCAAATGTAGTTGTAAATAACTAGTAGTCGCATGTAATCGCAAATAGAATGGTTACATTTTTCCCAATTTCTACTAATGTTTTGTGGTTTCCCAAGGGAAATAAGACAAATCTAGGCAAATTTTTAAAAAGATGGTTTGGCCCATTTAGCGTACAATATTATTTACCCAATAACAATGTTCTTCTTGTTTTTTTAACAATCTTGAACCAAACCCAGTATTGGTCAACGTTAACAAGTTGAAACCATACAAATATGTGAACCAGACATTAAAGGGGATTTAGAGTTTAGAGAATCAAAAGTCCTTAGAGTCTATAGATTTTGACCATAGAAAAGAGGAGTTTGATGAAGATTTAGAAGATGAGAAAACATAAAAAATCATGGATACTAATCAAATAGTCATATTAGAAAAAGCCTCAGTGAATTTGATGAATCGACAAGCTATGATATTATTTAGAAACCATGATTACAAAGCTTCACAACCAAAAAACTATACGTCATATATATTTATAACATTAGGAAAAAAAACTATATTTATTTGATGGCTTAGCATAGGATAGAAGAAATTTATTATGTAAACAACACCAAATCATTATAATTAGAGGTTTTATTAGTAAAACCCAATGCCATATCTGTAGAGTTGATAAGTCAACATGCATTAACTATAGCCCAGATTGCTATCACTATGAATTCGAATAGAAGTCTATAGGTGTCAAAAAACAAGAAAAAAGGACAAGTCATTAAGACACTAACCTTAAAACAAAAAGTGAAACATCACTACATGAAACAAGATGATGGCGTTTGTAAAATCGACAAAGAACAAAACAACTATTTGTTTTTGTTTTCTGTGAACAAGTTTTTGCTGTTTTCTATCTCTAGAATGAAGATAGAAGAAAGCTTTGTTGAGAAGTTGCAAAAACAATCCAAAGAGATGCTACAAAAATTGAGAGAAGAAAAGTAAAAGATAGAGAGAACATTATACATTTTCTAACATTTTGCCATTGTAGTTTAGGTTTCTAAATAGAGGTCCACCATTTCCATATCTTGTTTATTATTATTATTCTTTTCAAAGATCTTCTTTGTTGTCTAGGTTTGAAAAAGATTTTGAAACGATTAAAATGAACAATAGAGATTATAAAGAAACTTTTAGGAAGTATAATCTTAGAAAGCTTAGAAGAGAGGCATGCACAAATGAATAGGTTGGTTTGATTTTGATTTTAGACTTTGAAGTGGAGCAGGAGCGGGACAATTTACAACAACAAGAAGATGGACCATGACAACAAGAAGGGCCTACATAGGAGTAGACTTTAGAAAAGGTTTGAACTCTAAATAAGAAGCGTAACAAAAGAAAGACTCGACAATAAATGGCTACCAATCTCCAGGGAAAGAAGGTCCAAACTTAACAGGATGATCAAGTTAGGTATATCTTCACTCCTATAGAGCAACATTACAATAACAATCTAAAAAAATCATATCCCGGACAAGTTTTGGAAAGGAGGAAAAAAAAAAGGCAAACATAGTCGACTTGGTAGGTTTGTTTGAAAATGAATGGAAGATTCCTCATCATAATATTCTAATTGAATTTTTGAACAAATGGAAATTGGATTCTAAACACAATAGAATCAAGGTTATGATGGAAAAGGAACAAAAAATTATAGATAGACATCTGTTGGCAAAAGTTTTAAAAATCTGCCATACAAGTGAGATAGAAGTAAATTAGGCAGAAATGTAATATGCTATAGTAGCTCTAGCAAACATAACTGAAAGGGTTCCAGATATTTACAACACCGATGAAGGATGGGTTGTTAAGAAAATGAAACCAAAGTATGTCAATAGGACTACTGTAATTTTGCCCATTATTTATTAGAAATATAATAGTACTTTAGTAACAAATCTACCATGATGATCTCCAAAGCAAATCATGGAAAATATGTGAATTGGGCTACAATCATGTATTCTTAGTTGGTCAAATAGTTGATTAGATAAGACAAATGTCAAAAGAACATGATTGAAGGAACTGCCAAGAAAGAGCCCAAGAAGGATGTATGCCATTCTGCTATTAATCTAGAAGTTTTGTTTCATAAATTGTTTCCAGTCAAAGGAACAAAACCACAAGAGAAGAAGAAATAAAGTGAACAACCATGGGAGGAGAAGAAGAGGAAAAAGATTTTAAGGGAGAGGTTCATAAAAAAAAAGACCTTTGAACCTTGCACATATTTTTCCCAAAAAGGAGAAAGAACCAGAAACAAGGACAACTAGAAGAATAGTTCTGATGTCCCAATCTAATGATAATGAGGAGAGGGAAACTCTGCTGAAGAGGTAGAAAAGACAAGAATAATCAACAATGAGGGGTAGTGTTAACCCTCAACAAACAATAGAGTTGCTGGAAAAAACAAAAGCAACAGAAACTAAAGGAGAAATCAATATCTCCTAGGTCAAACATCAAACCACATATCTTTCCAAAGCAAGAGAAGGAATTAGATGGGCAAGAGCAATAAAGATGTCCCAAAAGGGAGCCATAATCTCAAGCCTAAGAAGAACCAGAAAAGTAGATGTAAGAGGCATAACTAGATATGCTTGATATGCAACAATCTGCTCCAATACCACATAATTATGCTACCTTCAAGACTAGGTTCTGCTATAGGAACAAACATTTTTGGAGATATTTGAACGTCACACAAAAGTCTAGGATATTAATATACTAGTTCCAAAGGACAAATTCCTAGATTTCATACAACAAGGTATGTACAAGGATTGGAAGCAGAGTTGGATGAACATAGGAGAATTGTTAATATGTTTCAACATCTAACGAAATACAAGACATAGATGACCAACAATCTGCTCAAATTTTCTGATCTAGAAATAAAAAAGAAACAAATCACAAAGGAAAAGGACAAATCTATTTTAAACTTGAAGGGGGCTTTGGAGAAGGAGCAAAAGTTCAAAGCATAATTGCAGGTGAAGGTTGATGTGAATAATGAAGTATCAATAGAATTGTAAACAATAAGACAAAAGATCAACAACATGGAGAACCATAATAAGGATCTGGAGAAGATTAGAGTTGAAAAGCATTCTTTGCAGGCAATTCTGATGTAGATGGATGCCAATTACTAGAAGCTTAAGTCAAAGAAGGATTTTTTGAGTGTGAAACATAATAAATTTCAGAAAGATTATAGGAATATGGAGTATACTCTTTTGAAGTGGGCAAAGGAATTAAAGGAGTTCAAATAAAATATTGGTAATGTATACTAATCCAAAAATGAAATATAGAGGTAATCTGACCAGAGATAGGCAGCGTTGGACAGAAACCTGTAGAGGTAGCTGGTTTTTAATGAAATATTATAATAGGTTCTGGAGCAAGCCTAAGGAATCAAACCCTTCAACTATGACAATGTTTTCAAAGATAACAATGAACTCAAGAAGCAACATAGTTTGTTTCAAGTAAAATTCAAGGCATTATTTATGGAAGAAAGGGATGCATATCTTTGGTGGGATGTAATGCATGATATAGTCTAGAAGGATATAAGAAAAGTCTATAGAATGTATGAGAAAAATGAGAAGTTTTATAGGCATAAGATATCCCAAATGGAAAAGGTCATACTATTATTTCAGTATCAACTTTTGGTTTTGACTCCAAAACTAGAAACCTCAAATGAGGAAGAAGAGAAAGAACAAATTGATGGGGCAAAACCAACAGAAATAAAAACAACAAAATAGGAACGAATAGACCTCAAAGGAGGAAGAGATAATTCCCGGAAGGAAACTTGATATATGAAATATGTATCATAATAGAGTATAAAGTTGTAAAAGTTTATTCCACAAGAGGTTAATTCCCAAAAGTATGGATGTGTAGCTACAGAAATAGGATAATAGATACAAACTAAGGAACACAAAATTGAGGAACTATAGGAGGATCATATTGATCCAATATTAGAGCTGTAACAACAGAGTAGACTTATATCACATCACTTTTGTAATCATAGTAGTAAATTTAAGCAACATCAGATTTGCAGTCACATTAGTAGATACAAGTCACATTAAAGTTGCAATCACATGAGTAAATAACAACATATCGGCAAACAAGTGCACAACTGCAAATATAGGTATAAGAAGTACAATAATAGATTCTGAACATAATAAATAATCAACTTTTGATTCAATTTGAAGTATGATAAGCACAAATAAATCAAACTATAATATAGATAAATCAAATTGTAGTACAATAATATTAATATTAGATTTTTGACCCACAAGATTAAAAAAATAGTAGACTGATTTAGCTTTTTAGCATGCTTTGATCTGAAATTCCACGACCTAATTCAAAATATGTGTGGGGTAGTGTTATAGGAATAATTACTCATTGTAAAAATAATTAATTAATAGTTACTTACCTAATTACTTTCCTAGAATTTACTAGCTAGTTTACATAATTTTCATCACCATTTGAATTTTGATTGATCATAGGATTATTTTAAAGATGATCATTTTTGGCAAAACACATGATTATTGTAGAACATGGATTTTTTGGGGAGTATAAAAGAAAAGTATATTGCTTTTTAGAAAAAACTTCCACTCCATAGTTTGTTTTGTTGTTTTGACTTTTTTCTCATATTTTTCATAACTGGATTGAAGTTTTTTGAACCTAGATATGAGTAGATTTGATTGAATATAATTTGTTATTATTAGTTTCATGATTTTTTTAGTCCAAATTTTGACTAGAATATATAATAAGAATTTTCTATCTATCAATGGTCTCCATGGTACATTTTCATTGGTCCAACCTAAGCAAAAAAAAACATCAACACCCTTAATGTCTTTGAACACTTCAAAAAATAGAGAAACCTTCTTGTGAAAAGAATTCTCATTGAACCACAAAACATTATGTCATGTAATCATGATCACACAACATGCTTTTGACCTTTGTAATTAAAATTTCCTTTCATGCCTTCAAGACATGGAATCTATAGAATAATATTCATCCAAGAATTTTGTTGCCCCCTAGTTTGCCATTCTCTAAACATTACTTATTTATTCAAAATTGTGTTAATGACATTTAAACTTGTCATGTGTTTATCAATAACAATGATCATGAGTTGGACATCTCCTATGGCATCAAATGTGATTTGAAGACAAAGTTCATTAGTCATTCTTTCTTGGCTATTTTCTTTATCTTTGAAGCATGATATATAAAATATGAACATGCTTTGACCATTTTGATTTGGAACTATAGTGGAATATAATGGCAAATCATATTGATTAATTTTCAAAGTGGAATAAAAAATCCACAATTAATGACAAGATAATCTAATAACATATTTTTTTCATGAATTCATTTTGCAAGACAATAGTTGTTTACAAGGATGGTTATGAAAGGGAGAATATCTTTTATTTAATTATGTTCTTTGCTTTTGAAAACCTCATAACTTTTATTAAACATAATCCCAATCATCCTTGCATAATACACAAAGTTAAACATAGGACCATGATGAATGGTTCTAACCTTAAATTATTTGATGTAAAACATATATATATATATATATATATATACCTTAATTTTAATGTGCATGAAATATGGTAATAGTTCTTTATTTTTGGAATAAGGAAGAATTTATAAGTCACACATTCCAACAAGTTGACCCTTTCTTTGATCTTGTGTTCATGTCGAAGAGATATTAATTATGACACAATTGATGTATTGACCACATGTTTCAAAATTTTCATAACATATTTGACTATCAAAACATATATGGGCAAGAAATATTGATCAATTTTTAATTTGAAGACATGTCCACTATGAGCTTTGTGAACATAAATTGTAACTTCTTTATTATTTTTAAAAACATCATCCTTACAAAATGTCTCTTATGAATTTCACTTTGGTTTAACAACCTCATAAAAAATTCACCATCAAATTTCATGTATATTCTTGCCTTTTTATTTTGTATTACTTCATATTATTTGCATTTCACTTCCTTTCACATTTCTTCCTACCTTTATGGCAACCATAATACCAATGACCTTATTACCCTTGAGGTGATTGATCCTTTTCACTTGATGTAGCACAATAAGACTTGTGCATATTTGATCAAGTTTGTCCTCCAAATTTTGTAATGGATATTTGTGAATATCATCCCAATTAATCATTTGTTTATGACACACTTTGCATAATTGAAGGCAAACAACAATGAATGATTGCAAAACACTTTCATGTTATGGATTTTTGTTTCAATATGCCATTATAGCTTTCTTGGTTGCACAAATAGAGGCATGTTGTCTTGAATTTGACAAGTGATGGTCTCTTATGAAAGTATTACAATATTCCACAATTGCAACATGCTTG
>Ga0116229_10004299_pt1 | contig 23359 bp, 20 predicted proteins | sample S1TSphgellanicum_3_FD_87313 | JGI IMG/M metagenome (GOLD analysis project Ga0116229, IMG submission 87313) | Host-associated microbial communities from peat moss isolated from Minnesota, USA - S1T2_Fc - Sphagnum magellanicum MG | ecosystem: Host-associated > Plants > Peat moss > Unclassified...
GCTTTGTACTTAGTTTCTTGCCTAGACAACAGGAGTGTTTTGATCAAGTCAACTTTGTAATTGTCGTCAAATGGATCTCTCTGGTCCGAGTATTGACGTTAAATTAAAAGAAAAGAAAAGAAAAGAACCAGAACTACATTTGATTTGTAGAACCAGGTTTCAAACTGGAAGTGAGGTTTCAATTTTTTCAAAGAATCAGAACCAATAAAGACCAGGATCCTAAATTTTTAATTGATTTTTAAGAACTGGAACTGGGAATTTTTGTTTATTTTGGAAGAAAACTATTAGAATTGAGGGCTAACCCAAAGTTAACTGCTGGTTTAGGTCCAGGTTACCCTGAACTCAATTGGAACCAGGTCTGATTTTTTAGAATTGAAACCAGAACTGAAACTGAGATTAAAAATCTCTGTTGTTTTTCTAAGAGCCATACCCATAACCGAAACCAATTTAATAATTTGTTTTTTACAACTGGAGTGAAAGGTTCTTCATAAAAGTCAAGAACCACACAACATTGGATCTTCTTAGTTCTTAGCCCATGTAAGAGATCCTACTATTTATCAAGTGGGTTCATAAAGGCACACATACATGTTTATCTCAGCCATTGGACCAACATCTCTCTTGTCTTAAATCACATGGGTAGGCCTCTCTCTCTCCTCACCACCACCAGTATGGCCCTCAAAGGGAGGAACAGTACCAGAATTGGGTTCGTTCACACATGACTTTTGTTACCTTGTGCAGGCACTTATTACTCTGGTAATGCCCATACCTGGTAATGGCCTTACTCTACACCTAAATACACTCCTAAGTGTAGTTACTGGGAAGGCATAAATTAATGTCTAACTATAAAACTAAAATAATATGTGTCATTATAAACATCCGCATATGTTTTCATTGCAATGGATGAAACCACAAAAGTTGTCTTTTGCACCACGGAACAAGGCCTTGGTTACTGATTCTGCGAGGGTTGGCGGGGGGGGGGGGTCTGGACTTGCCATGTGAACGGGGGTCTGGACTTGCCATGTGAACGGTCTCGTGACAGAATCAGCCACCAAAAGGGGCCAGTTCCCAATAGGGCCACAGTGAACCAGCACCCAACAATGCACCATGAAGGATGAATGGTAAGTGATCGTGAAACAGTTTTCTGTTGGGTTTCAGTTCCCTAGTTAACCATGGTGGTTACCTCAGTTGCTTTTTTCTTTGAACCTACCTACTAACAACCCACCCACAAGCAGCAGGTTGCAAGTAGGTAGGTAATAAATATAGTAGCCCTCACACATGTATAAACCATCTACTTACCTAGTCATTACCTATTTTCCTACCTACCTACCTATGTATGAGACCTATTTCTTACAGAATTGGTTACCAAGATGAAACTAAATATTAACTCAGTTGAGGTTCATCCACAACTTGAGTAATAACGGGCATCCACTGGATTATCCATCCATTTGTAGTCTCATTCATCCGCACAAAAAGTAGAATTCATCCTGAAAGAGTACAATACATGAGACATATTTATGTACGCATGTACGTATTTGTGTAGGTATTATTGTATGTATGTATATACGTACTTGCGAGTGCTCTCTGGAAAGGGGAAGACGAAGAACTGAGAACGCAGCAGGCTCGCGCCCCGAGTAACGCGGCAATTCCGCGCCGCTTGAAGAGGAATTGCGCTGCCAAATCCTGAACAAACTGGAGAGTCTCTAGAGGCTGAGAGAGAAGAGAGAGAGATACTCGAGATATCTGTGTTTGTTTGTGAGGGAGGTCCTTGATCAAAACTTAGGTTTCTCCAAGCTCAAGTGTGTTTTGTTCAGGAGTTTGTTTTGTCATGCTTGTAGTGAATTTACTCAGTTTGAGACGTTGTTGATCGCCCAAGAAAATGTAGCTAGATTGAAGGTAAAAGAAAATACTGGTGATGAGGTTTCCAGAAATATTCTCTTCTTGTGTTTTCTAGTCTAAGTGAAGCTTATAGTGTGATCTTTCTTCATGCTGATCATGGCAGTAGCTAACCGCAGCATGATGATGAAGCTGGTACTTCTTTTTGCACGTTTCTAAGTTTTCCCAAGTGATGGGTTAGCGCCGCACTCATTAATCTTGTTGTGCGTTTGTTTTTGGCCAGAAACAAACTGACACTACAAAAAAGTGTTGATGACTTTCTTCTTCTTCTTCTTCTTCTCTGCAATATTCTGCAATGTATGATCAGCTAGTATAAAATTATACAGGTGCAGTGGAGAAGCTCGAGAGCAGCAGTCAGTCGGTCATCAAAGACTTCAGCTGCAGCCGAGAAGAAGCTCAAGAGCAGCAGTCAGTCAGTCACCAAAGACAACAGGTGCAGCTGAGAAGCTCAAAGCTGAGCAGCAGTCAGTTACCAGCCACCAAAGACTTGTGAAAAATGCACAAGAGAAGGTCAAGAGAAGTCTGACACCAAAAATAGTCTACAAGACGGTGTTGGCGCATTTCCTGTTGAAACAGAAAGTTTTCCTCATTTTGACAGGAAAATGTTTTCAACTCACGAGAGATTTCATAAGCTGGCCACAACAATGCTTACACCAGCTGGGCCAGTTCCGATCTTGCTGCAAGGACTCTCAGTAATAATTCTCATGGGAGTTGTCTTCTTCCAGAATTTGTCAAAAGCAAATGGCCAGCCTGGTGCTTACTTCCCCCACCACCATTATATCTGTCTGCCTGCATAGTCATGAAATCCAGTTCCAAGTGTTTATAGAAATCTTCGGAGTTGGAGTGGGAGACTTGTCCAAGTTCCAAACATCAACAAGCATTTTGCAAAGATCAAACTCAAAGCTATTAGGGTTTGAGGAGCAGGACCAAAACCATGAAATTTTATTGCAATTTCTTTTTCCTGTTGTGACTGATAATTGTGGATTTTCACAATGTGACAATGCAAGTTGCATTTTATCTTTACAGTGACATTGGTGCGGGGTTTTCTTTTTTGGGTGTGGGGGGGGTGGGGGACTTTGGGGTTAGGATTTGTAAGCCTCGCATGTGGAGCTTCAGGAAACTTTACAAGTGGTAATAATATTTCATGGATGTCTGATGAAGCGTATGCACCTCCAGGAGGCATTGCGAAAAATAAACTTGGGACAGTACTACGCGCATTCCCAGCAGTCCCAGCAGATATAAAAACAACAAACAATAGACCAGTGTCAGAAAGAATTTGTTACAGCCTTCCTATTCCATTCAATCCACCAGGCATATTTCTGGTGCGGGCAACTTTCGAGTATCAAAATTATGATGGCCTCAATGATCCACCCATGTTTCAAGTTGCTCTTGGGCCCACAAATTTGAGCACAGTGGATCTTACTGCTAACGATCCATGGGTTGTGGAAGTCATCTACAATGCAACAGAGACACAAGCCTTTTGCCTCATCAGGCAGACGGGGACACCTGTAATCTCATCTCTAGAAGTGCGTCCACTTCTTGATGCAACTTATGCGAATGCACAGGCATCTAGTACAACAATGCTGCGGACACTCTATCGGATCAATTGTGGCGCATCAGCAACCCTCAGGTAGGCTAATACCTAACCTAATCAAACCAGTCATAATGGGAGGATCTGAGCTAAACAAGTTACTTACATTGTGGTTATCTATGGACCAGGCACTTAAGTCATTATCCAGGTGGGTGTGGGAAGCAGCAACTGGTAGTCCATTGCAGGGTTCACCAATCTGTAACTAACAAGGGGGAAATGAATCTAACAGGTATCCAGACGATAAGTTTGACCGGATTTGGTCAAATGATGAATACTTTTCTCCACTGACAGCAAGCGCAAGTTCTAGCCCGTATACAATCTCAACAGCCCAGGTCCATGATCAAGCTCCTTCTTCAGTTCTGAGTACTGCAAGGATCAACAACCTAAACCAGTTACTCACTTACGCACTGCAGCTGCCAACAGATGTGGCAGTGGATAATAACTTGTTATCTATGACATTTAACAGCTACTTCAGTGAGCTGTTTGGCCGTACAGGTCCAAGCTTTGAGTTATCTGTGAATGGAGAGCAGGTTGGCTCACAGATTAATTTACTTCCACTAACAGCAATCGAGATTCCAAACACTGAGCTTAGCCAGGGCATGTGGTGGAATTTAACTCTGGAACCAGTGAGTGGTGCTCCACAGATCAATGCTCTTGAAGTCTTTGAACCCATCAAAATACAACCTTCAACTTCCCCAATTGATGGTGAGCACCCGATATTTTGAATGTGAATGGTAGTCATTTGCCACTTTTATTTTGGGTTTTCTTATAAGGCATAATTGGAACTGCAGTTTCAAGTGGCTTTCAAAGATGCTCCATATCATTTTCTGAAAGGAATTTTGGGTTGGGTGGATTTTGGGTGGGAGTAGTCAGTGCCCTGGGTGGCCTTCAGTTACACTGGAGTATGTATATTCAACTGGACTGGGTGCGCTACAGTGATCCTTGTTTCCCTGTACCATGGGAGGCAATTAGCTGCACTGGAGGCGAGGTGACATCGCTGTAAGTGCATCATCCCCTGTTTGATTTGAACCCATTGTAATGCTGCAAGTTCAGGTTTCAGCATTGGCTAGCAGAAGGTGGATTCTCTACACCAGAGGATCCAATCCTTCAGAAATTTGGATTGAGTTTCAGCATTTGCTGGCAGTGGATTCTCTACAGAGGAATCCCCGAATCCTTTCGGAAAATGGGATTTTCACTGCACCTGTTGTCAGCTAAGATTTTTCATCTTGTTTGTTTGAAATCACATGCCTACCAGGGACCTTTCAAATATGAGTCTACCAGGGAGCATCCTCGGTTTATGGGCTGGCTTTTCAAACTTAAAGACATTGTGAGTGAAAAAACATTTGCTCTTTGTGGCACAGAAAGGAGATCATGCATCATGGGCTGTTGGCACGTTTGTTTGTTAGTTTCAAGAGTATTCATTCTTCCATCTATTTTTTTGCACTCATATGTAGGTGAGAACAACATGAGCATGAGTGCAATACAACAATATACTATGGAATAATGGTCAATCTGCTGCCCATTATGTTGGGTAAGGTGCCAGGCAAGCCCATTAGGGCAGGCTAAGGTGATGCACTCAACAGAATGGGCAAGAGTGAGACCATTCCATGACGTCAAGGTCTGGGGTGGCAGATTCAACAATTCTTTCTCAATAGAGATTTTGGTGACTATTACAAGTGTATGATCATCTACGGAATATTGTGTCATATAATGTGGTCAAGAAAATGACTTAAATTGCCACCCTAGACCTTAATGTCAATCTTGTTCACATTGATCAGTTAATGTATGAGCAATGTGTGCTGTTCTACTTGTACAAATTTTATTCAAAAGCTGGCCTGAAGCTCTTCCTGCTGCAGGAATTTGAGCAACAATGACTTAGCGGGATCCATTACTGATCTCAGTGACCTCACAAGCTTGGAGTATCTGTAAGCACTTTAGATTGTGATTCTGTTTTTTTTTTTTTTGTCAGTGTTGTTTAGGGCTTAGGGTTTGGGTTCTGTATTTTTGCACCCTTCTCTTACACCCCTTATTGCTTGTTGCCCATTTTGTTATTGGCACAGGTTGTTAACTTATGCTGCTATTGGTATCTGCAGAGATCTAAGTAATAATCAGCTGTCAGGTACTCTTGATCCCTTGAGCAGCCTGAACAACTTGAAGTACTTGTACGTCCCTCTGAACCCTTTCATCATCCCTTTCATATATCACCTTTCATGAAAACCTCAACCTCAATTTGCAAACCATCACAAAAATATTGTGCATTTTGAGCCTTATGGAGCTTGATAATCAGATTTTAGAACTAATGCATTATTGTCTTCTTTCTCAATTAGGAATATCATGAATAACAAGTTCTCGGGTTCAATTCCATCACAGCTCCAACACCCTGGTTTACAACTGATGTAAGATTCTTTAGCCCCCTTCTTCATGTATGTGAAACTTTTTGGTTTTCACAGGCTATGGGATTATGCTGGAAGGTTTTACAGTGCTGCTTTTCTCTTTGCACAACCTGTCTTGTTTGCTGCCTTGGGATCCAATTTTGTTACATGGTCATGTGTTCCTGTACAATCCATAGTGCAATTGGGTAAATGCAGTTAGGTGAAAAGGCTGTGGAGACTTATTTCTGAAATGATCTATCTGCAGAGACTCAGGGAACCCCTGTATGAATTCTTCTTCGACTGAGATGTGTGAAATTTCAGCAACTCCATCACCATCTCCAGCCACCAATGGTGTTGTTGCTGGCAAAACCCATCCAAGTGAAGCAGTGGGTGTGATAGGGGGTGCAATTGGCGGAGTGGTTGGAGTCCTTGCCATCGTCCTTCTGCTCGTTTTTATTTTCTATCATCATCGCAGACACAATGAACATAAGCCTGTGTTGATCTCCCAAAACTCTAAACGTGGAGGTATGCGGTTTTTATTCTCTTGTTTTTCCCCCCCTCTCTCTCTTATTTCATGTCATGTGGAAATGGTCTTAAAACTTGTGCATGGAAAAATTTACCATGAGTTTTAGCACTTTGATGTGTCTGGATAGTGTTCTTCTTCTTCTGCAGTGCCCATCAAGGGGGAAGATGCAGAATATCCTGGACCTTTGGTGACACAATTCTCACTTAAAGAGCTTGAACTTGCTACCAATCATTTCAAAGAATTGATTGGCCAAGGCAGCTTTGGCCCTGTCTTTCTTGGTCGCCTTTACAATGGGAGTGAAGTGGCAATCAAAAGACGCTCTGACACTTCACAAGTCGGGACTGATTCATTCTTGAATGAGGTTATGTCCCATTTCCTCCTCTTATTATTACCATTATTATTTATAATTTGGGGGTCCTAATTTATTTACTAAATGTTTATAGAATTCAAAATAAGGTGTCTTTATATTGCTCTGAGGTAAATTCTATAAACATTTAGTAAATAAATTAGGACCCCCAAAAAAGAATTTGAAAATATTTATAGAATAAACAAGACGTTTTGAAAATGTAGTTAAAGATGTTTTTTTTTTCATACATACATAAGTTTAAATATTTATCAATCACCAAATAGACAAGGACCTTTATGTTAATGTTCATCCCTTTTATAACCAGGTAGCAAAAGAAGACCTCTGAATGCCAGGGTTAGCAAGAAAATACCAAATGGATGTCCTCCCTTAGACTACAACTAATGAGGTATTCTTAGTTTCTAGGTGATAGTGAAGATGGGTTCTTAAATACACCATAGAGCATAATGCGGGACTGAAATAGCTTCCTCGATTGTAGACTAGATGGCAAGGAAAAAACTATTGTGATGTAAAATACCAATTTTTAAGGTTTTTTTTGTTTAATTTATGGAGGCAAATGGAACTGATGGGTGTCAGAAATCACATTGGGTCTCAGGTGAATCTACTGTCACAAGTGCATCATCCGAATCTGGTGCAACTCATTGGGTACTATACAAGCAGCGAGAAAAAAAACCCAGTGCAAATGCTTGTTTATGAGTATATGTCTGGTGGCACTCTCATGGACCATCTTTACGGTACCTGTCACTAATTGTTCAATCAATATTTTACTCTGCCCTTGTGTGGAGATTCATACTAATATAGACAGAATTCTGTTGAAATGTCTTCACTCCCCTTCAAGGTTGATTAAGACTAATCCCCTAACCCTAAACCCATGTTGATGCTGAAAACTCAAATCATAATTTGGAAAACATCTCAAGATCCTTATGTCTTTGAAATGTGGGTAATGAGAGCTTAGTCTTTTACCCTTTCTGTGTGTCCTTGTGGAAAAAGGGCGCATGACTGGGGAAGGAATATTGGAGTGGAGGGACCGATTAAGTCTTACTGTCGGGGCTGCCACTGGTATAATAAAGCCCCTCCTCATTTGTGGTATTTTCCATTGGTGTTTGATGTCATATACCTGTCCCATCCACAAGCTGTGTGATTCTAGCAATGTCCTCAATTTTATACATCATTTGAAATTGCAAGTTTTCTTTTAGTAGAGCTGAGTTTACATTTTACAAATTTTCTGTGTTTTGTTAATAATTGGATGTGCAGGACTAGAATACTTACACAATGGAAGTGACCCAAAGATCATACACCGAGATGTGAAAAGCTCCAACATTCTGATTTCGTCAGAAAATGTGGCAAAAGTCTCGGATTTTGGTCTCTCAAAGCTCATTGCTGATCTTGATAAAACCCATGTCACTACGGCTGTGAAAGGAACAGCAGGTTATCTTGACCCTGAGTAAGCAATCCATACTCCACCCCTTTGAGAAATTCAAATTACAGGAAAAAAAAATTTTGTAGCTAGACTCTGACACAACCATGTTAGAAGAAACATAATTAGTCTTTCCATGCTTCCTCTTGTTTCTTCTTATTTCATTTAAAGCCAACATGAATCTTGACATGAAATTATCTGGACTTATCTTTGCACCTTAACTTATGTATCCACAAATTCTAGTCTTGGCAAACAAGTAATGCAATAACAAGTATGACAGGGGGAATGAAGTTACACAATTACCACACCAATTCATGGCCAATTTGAACATTTTGTTGTGGATTTTGGGACTGCAGGTACTTCACCAGCCAGCAATTGACAGAGAAGAGTGATGTGTACAGTTTTGGAGTTGTGCTCATGGAGATTCTGTTTGCACGTGAACCCATTTCTGGCAATTATGGACCTGAAGCATACAACCTTACTGCATGGGTAAACTGCTAACCTCCACCATCTGCTCCTTCATCCTCATTTTGTAATAATCAATGGTTTTTGCTGTGAATGTAAGTTTCTGCTAAGAGTGTATTTTGGACATTTTGTAGCCACCTACCTCAAAGCTATGAAGCTGAGGTTCCAAATTAAATCCAGCATAAAAAATTGAGTTGTTTCACAACTTTGCAGGCACGACCAATCTTGCAGCAAATGATCCCAAAGGGAGACTATTCCATGCTCGATCCAAGTTTAGAGAGTCATTTCAACCCAAGAAGTCTAGAAATTGTGGCAAGTCTCGCAGTACGCTGCACTCACCAGCACGGAATGAAGAGGCCAACAATGGCAGAAGTTCTCCGAGAATTGAAGCGTGCATTAGCCATCGAAGAAGGAGGTGCTTCATTCGAAATGCCCAGCTTTAAGCAAAGCCCTAAAATATCTGAAGACATGCATTTTACAGCACCCACCCCAAGATAGTGTAACTACCATAACTTTCTCATCAGGAAATAGTTCTTCCCCAGCCCCCAGCCCCATTCCCCATCGGCACTAATCATAGTTCTTGTCCACCCAAGAGGACATGATACAACAGTATATGGTAGCATCTGACAACTGTAGTGAACAGAAAGTTTGAACAAGTTTCTCAACTACTGTCTATACAACATAATTCCAGCAAATTTTTATTCATGTGAAGTGTTTTTGCTTACAAAGTCAATGTAAGAACTAGGTACCTTATTTGTCATGCAGAAATAGACCACGTGATATGAGATTCCATATTGGAAATTCCATACTTGATTTCTTTAACCAGTAGACTACATGATGTGAGTTTTGGCATGGGAAGAGACAACAACCTAGCTATTTCTAGCTGAAGAAACTACTGTGTAATTCAGCTGGGGGATCCACCTAACTGACAGGAATAGAAATGGGACTAAACTAAGAAAGGGTTAATTAATGTCCTTTCTGCATAAGAACAATGTGTCAGGTTTAGCCAGCTTATTGGAACATGTGAAACTTTCTGAAGTATGTTCACATTGTCTCTGGAAAGATAGGAGTTTGTTGAACTATGCGTTTGCTCAGTAAGTGAGTGCAACAGCCTAAACCATCCTTGCTGAATGTACACCAATACCCTCTTCGTGCTAATCACCACCTTTTGACCCAATGCTCATATGTGAAGGGGATTTCAAGGCAAGCTGATCTCACACCACCCATAAGTCAATTGCACATCAAGGTGGATCTGCATTTGTTAATAAATGCCATAGGAATTTCTCATGACAGTTTCAGTGCCCTTTGTTAGACATGGGTTTGAGTATGGTATATCTGCCTGGAAAAACCTGGCCCCAATGTAGGTAGCCCATGCTCATCTTTGTACAGCTAATCCAGGTTATGTATTTTTCACAGCAGGAATAAATCTGTGCATCTAGTCCTTTTCAGGCACAATAACTGGAATTGGAACCCAAATCTGTCATGGTTACACAACTTCTCCTAAATTGTCCAGAGAGTTTGTGTTGCAGAGCCACTAGTGTGTGTGAACCCTATACTTGAGCTTTACTAGCGCTCTTCTAGTGATGTGTAGGATTTACAGTAAAAATGTTTTGGAGCAAGGCTTGTAAGTGAGTCAATGGGGGTACACTGTACTGTTCTACTTTCTCCAATGATGATCATGGTTCTTGTTGGCACCTGTGAAAGTTCCATAGTCGCTTACAAAAACGAAAGCCTCATAAGCTGCACGATCAGACTCCACATCATCAACAGGTGTGCTTCGTAGTGATACAGCTGAATGATCTCTGATCCTCTCTAGCTCTCTTGTTCTCTGCATCAACTCAAGCTCATACACCTGGGTGTCAAAAACATTCATTTGCAAGAAGCAGATCATTCAAGTTTGGCATACCCATGTGAGACAAACTTCAACTCTACCTAGCTGGGTCTATGTAATCTCAATTAACCCTGATAAATCACAACATTATTTTTCGAAGACCAATGAAAGTACTAGTGTGTGCAAACAGAAATAGAGAGTCTCCTCACAGAGGACAGAGACCAACTCAAACTGAGTATGAATTTGTGAGGTGTATGTATTATATAATAATTCATGTTAGGAAGATATAACACTCCATGCAAGCCCTTAGCATGTTTTTTAGAAGTGTCCAAAGGAAAACTCATAAAGTTCATATAAATGAAAAGCTCAACTAGAGATCTTAAAAACATGCTCATTAGGCATAGAAAGTTTGAGGAGAGAAATAAAATAAATTTTTTTCTTAAAAATTAAAAATAAGGTTCAATTTTGACTTTTTCAAAAATTCATACCTACCATTTGATTAAGGTTTTTTTAAATATATATTTCATAATTTACTATTTCACTCTTCAAAGACACTTAATCACTATAAGCGATTTTAGATAAAATTTAATATAAATTCTTAATTTCTTAACAATCCAATCAATCAACCGGTTCATATTTTTTAATTTCAAAAATCCATTACTAACAATGTGTATTATTTCCAAAAATTATTTTTAAAAAATTATAATCGAATTGTTAGTTTAGAACCAATTACCAATTTACAATCTAAGGTTTTGTCATGTCCCAAGCATCCAAACACAATGCATTCTGAAAGAAACAAAGCTGTAACACCAAAAGAGAGCGACTATAACTTGCATTCATGCTGCCAGAAAAGATTATATATCACTTGCAAATTAGGCTGGGAACAAGCAAATAAACAAGCAAATCTGTAAATACTTGCCCCATTCTCGGCCAGCTCCCAAAGACCCTATAAGATCGATCCAAACATACGCTGCAGCTGATCTAATTTTGAACACGTACCAGAAAGTTCAGATGATCTTGCATAGTGAATGGTCTCTCATCAAGCGCCGGATCCTCGTGAAAGGTTTCAACCATGTCTGGTGCCAGCCAGCCACATGCACGTTATTAGTACACAATATTGCTGAACATCGAGACTAAGAATAAAGCACGTCGCACAAGTACGATTGACTGTTGGATCAATCCGATTGTTCACACCATTTCTAACACCTTTACAACAAATGTTACTTACTTATACTTGAGCCTAAGTCTCGCAGGCTAAGAACACTTTTGCTGCAAGTGATCATAGTTCACTAGGCTATTATGTCTGAGTCTCCATTATTTGCGCAGAATAAGATTGAGCTTATTGATCAACAAGACCATGAAAACCGTCGCAGTTCTTAGTCTACACTAGAGAAGGAAGAGGTCTGAGGGACGAGGTACGATTGCTGAGCCAAACTACTCAGCACAACACATAGAAGTACTTATCAGAGTAGTCGAGAAAGGCTCGGGTCGACGGAAACAAAACAATCTAAAGACCGGACACTTTAAGAGCCTGAAGGGGGAAAAACAAAGCTCTAACTCTCATCAAGGACATCAGTAATCACAGTCTGAAAGTAATAGTCCTATAAGCGAGGGGAGAACGCCGTGGAGAGGTCCCGAAACTAATGAACTAATAAAAGAAAGTCATACCATGCTGCAGCAGAAGATTCAATTCCACTAGTTCGAAATGACAGGCAGCACCTCGAACTAGTGGAAGTCAAAACTACGAAACTTAGAGACTCGCACCACGCGGAACCTAACAGCGAGAAGCAAACATCTCAAGAAGAAGAGGGTTGGACATTTTCAGCGGAAGGAGCAAGAACACTAGTTACTATATCACAGCAGGACAGACAGACACATGAATCGATCGAACACAATCGTCAACATACAAACGATAGACATGAGATTGAACGGAAGGACAACAGGTGAACACACAGGGAGGCGCCGGAATTGTCGTAAAGGGAAGAATAAAAGCATAGAGGCACCGACCTTAGAGAAAAAAAAAAAGGGGAAGATGTATAAGCAGCGCAATGTTATTATACGTACAGTCGCATGAAAAGGGAGTAAAATACATGCCTACAATAAGGCATACCTGAGTAATGAACCGGACGCGAAAAAGCTCCCAACGCGAAGCAGAGTCCTCCTACAACACAAAGGAACGCGAGGCGAAGGAAGGAGGCAAGTCGGAGGACCCTAAGCACAGCCATGCCTGGAGAGAGCAACGACAGCTATCTCCGCCATCGCTCCAACAAAAAGCGGAAAAAAGCTTCGGTAGCAGACGAGCGAGGCGAGAGAGACGACCACCGGAACAGACGGTCGACTCTAATCAATGATAACTTATCATTCATCCATGTAAACTGGTCAGCCAATGAGATACCCACGTTAGACATGTCACTGGATGAACAGTGGGTTTCTCCATTCTCGAGGAGACCGGATATGGCCGGTGACAGACGAAGTAGGTGGGGGGGGGAGTGGGGTAACCGGCTAATCCCGTATTTTGCGGCGACGAATCCGCGGGCGGCAATCAATGCACTTTTGTGTCCGGTCACGTTGACCTAAGGTCATTTCGACACTTATTAGCATTCACACTAATAATAAGTCGCTCATAAAAAGCCACAAAACGTTTTCCTTTACATACCTACCCCGAAAGGGTGTCGTACTACTACAGCGTCTGCACTCTGCACTAGTGGCACAGAATAATTCAAATTACAGAAATATAATATTATTTATTCCCTGACAAAAATAATTTAGGTACTTCATTTTTTAATATTTATCCACTGACAAATAATAATAATAATAATCTATGTGCATAATTTAATTTAACTTGTCAGAAAATCCAGACACCTGTAAAGAAACTTCGTGGAGATTTCACTTTTTATCTCCTCGGGGAATAAGTTACCTAGGTCTGTTGCAGTGTTTTTCTTTTTTGGTAATTTTTGTTTGTAGCCAACGTGGCGATCATCTACGGGAAGTTGCAGAAAAAGTGGATATCATCATCGTGAGGAAGATTTCGCCAAATGTGGCTAAAATTTATTTAATCATCTTTTGATAATTTTTTGCTCCACACTGAAAACCACATATTAAAATCTGACGATTTTTGCGATTTTTCTCACTTTTGGCGATTGACAGCATCCAAAATCAATTAAATTTTTTCAAGTTGTTTAATTTTAATTTCTCTTTTTGGCATGATTTCGCCAGTAAAAAAAGGCTGGTCTGTTTGTTTCCTTTGGGGGGTAAAAAGTAAAAAGATCGAAACACGGGACCTCCAACTATCCACGAAACTTAGATGGATGATGGATGATATTTGGATATAATTCTTCATCATCGACAACCGGTGACCGGCAAGTCCGGTCGTCGTCGTCGTCGTCTCTCCCTCGTTCGCTTCAGAGCTTTCTTAGCGATGTCGGAGAGAGGGAGGCCGTCCGTCGCCCCGACTTAGGCATGGCTGCTCTACGACACGTCTTCCGATGCACCTCTTGCTGCCTTCGCATTGCGTTTCTTTCTGTTTTAGGAGGCCTCTTCTTCGCGACATTGGGAGCGTTTTCCTCTCCTGTTCAATACGCAGGTGTGCCATATATTACTACTGCAGGCTCTGTAAGTATTACTCCGCTTGCAAATCTATAGATGTAAATTGCTGTTCTTCTTTCTTCACCTCTTGGTCAAGTACAGTGCGTCTGTGTTGGTGTTATTCTCCTCTTATCTTCAACTCCGGTGACTCTTACAGTGTGTTCAACTCTTGTCTTTCCGTTTGACGTGCTTTTTGTAGTTTCTATGACGATGATTGTGTTCGATGAATTCAGATCTGACATCCTGCTGTGATATTATGAGCCTCCTTTCGCTCAAAATGTCCAACTAAGCTGTCTTCTTGAGATACTTGTTTCTCTTAGTTTTTGCATGGCGTGAATCTCCTTGGTTTTTTCGTTTCACGTTCTTTACTTCGAGCCGTGCTGCCACCTTCAAAATTGAATCTTCTGTTGCCGGGTATGATTTTTTTTTTTTTCTGGCTCAGCTTCGACGGAACCTCTCTACGTTCTCCTTTCTCTTCAGATTGTACAGTTACTGGTGTCCTTGAGTATAGTGCTTTGTATTTTAGGTTCTTTTAAGTCTCCGGTCTTTGAATTTATTTTCCGTCCCGCGGAGCCTTTCTGAACTCCCCTACGTATTTGTTGCGCCCGAGTTTTGCTAAGCAACGATGCGTCCCCAGAGCTCCTTCTCCAGTGTCTAAGAATTGCGACGTTTTTCATCCTCTTGTTGCATACTGAATCTTTTGAACTGCATAATGCTATGATCGCATTGCAAATCGTCGTAGCCTCAGCATAGAAATGTTCTTTCAGTAAGCCTGGAGGGGAGGCCCCCTTCCAAAACATTACTTAGAATGTTGTATTGGTGCTTCCAAAGAAATGGCTGCTCCCTCATGTATTTTGCCAGTCCATTCCACAGCAGCCGTATTCTCAAGAACAGTTTCCGAACACAGGTCAGAAACGTGAATGTCGCTTCAGAGTTAATGATTCACCTCAGTGCACTTCTTTCTGAGACTGAGAGCGCTGCTATTGAACGTTATGATGTTGTTGTAAAGAGCAAGGTCAGTTATTGTAATGCATGACGACCTTGTTGAGACAGATCCGACGTGTTTCAGTAACTGGACAAAATTTGTTTGATCCTCGAATCTCATTCAGGAAAGTGCTCTTGGCGCAACTGATCGAAGGATACTAATAAAGCTGTCAATGCAGGATTTATTGAGTCAGGCACGATACATACCTTAAGGATTGAAGGAGCCACTGATGACTGCCAATCTCTTTGCAGTCTCACACTTCAACATCTTTGTCATGAGCCAGGGCAGTGGGCGTGCTCGCCAAATCAAAGAATTCGCGCAAAACCTTTAGTTGCCTTCCGAGACCTGATGGCAGGGAACTACCTTCTCACGACAAACTGTACAGATACAGCTGAGGAAGCATGCTATGCAGGTACTGATCCCTGGAAACTGGTGATAATTGTGACGATTGTAAACCAAATTTGTTGGTCAGAATTGAACAACAATCCACCAAAACATGCATGATCTGGGCCAAAACTCTGTAGTAGGTTACAGTTTAACATGGAGCAAAATTCAGAAAAATCTGTGAAAACTTAAGTTTTTCTGTGTCCTCGATCAGGAAAGTCGAATACAGTAAATAGATCCGAGTCATAAATACTTGAGAATCCCGGTTGGTTTCTCTCTGACATTTCCTGCCTATGAAGTGCAGACTCCCTCAATTTTGCTTGTTTTCCTTTTGTTTCAAGTAAATTTTGCTGGAGCCTCCCTTTGCCCTCTTTTTGTATCCTGCTTTCTCACTCATTCCCATTTTGTGCAGATCCTCAGGCATTCAACTTCGAGGTAAGCATGGACCTGAATACAAGAACAGAGCTGAATCTTATACACCTGGGTGCACTGAAGCTTGTCAAAAGCCTGCCTCATAGTTGGAACCATTCAAGCCAGCAGATTTGGAGACTGCGATGTTCATTTGTATTGGTAGTATGTATACTCGTGGGTGTAGGGCTTGTGATGATTTCTAATGCAGAGAAGAAGTATGCAGCTCATCACCGGCTTGAATCCAGTTAAAAGGGTCTCTAATGTGGGCTTGCGAACTTGAAGGTAATCAGTGATGAAAATATCACTGTAGCCATGATTCTTTTGTGCTCAAGAATTTGCATCTGGAAGAGTTGTCCAAAACAGTGCCTGCAGCCAGGACTGGTTGTGAAATGCTCCACCTGGTGAAATATCAGCTAGCCTTCCAAGTGCAGTGTTTGTAGCCGCATCCAAGTCTGAGGAGTTTCATTTGGTCGGGATTGGAAGCATAGGATATTACACAAAACACAATGTTGCAGGTTCAGAAATTGTGCCAGGGTCCTGAAGTCTCAGCAAAAGATGTACAAGAGGAACAAGAATGCACACTTCCAGACAATGTGGGAGGAGCTAAGGGCTGTCATTAGGGTGCCACCCAATCCAGGTCTTTCATTCTTCTGCAACTACAGATTCTCATCTAGTAACTTCCTTATCATCAAATTGTTCTTCCTTGCTCACCCATTTTAATATTAAGCTAACAATCAGGAGAAGTAACCAGTACCAAGAGTTGCTTTGATTTGCTCTGCATTGGTAATTAGACAACAATTTGCTATGGCCAAGAAGAATTTGTTGCCATTCATAATCCATTCCCTGAATACTCGGATTGTCATGGTTAAGTGATAAGATTCTTTTTTTGGGGGTTGCATTTGAACCCTAACCTTGCTTTGGACACTAGCTTGCATCTTGATTCTTCAAATCATGCGCTCTCCTTTTCAACTACTCTAAAATGAAAAGTTTCCATATTTCCTAGAACCCCTTGGAGGGACTTCCCCACTTGGAGACCCCAAAAAAAATTCCACTGCCACTCATATGATGGATTCTTGTGAAAAAAATGCGCCAAAGTTGCCAGATTTGGAGGAAATGTTTTTATGAAATGGCCATATTTAGATAATAGTTTCAAGTAGATGACTCACCTAAATATAGCAGAATTCTTCAATTTTTCTGCTTTCCTCTCTTCTGACCTTTAGCCAAATGTGGCTAACATTCCTCTTGTGCAATGTGGATGATTGCCAGTGTACGTGTATAGTATCACAACATTGAAGAAAAAAAAACCCCGTGACTCCTCCACCTAAATAATAAATGAAAATAATAATAAAATTTCTTTTAGCATAATTTTTATTTATTATTTTGGTGGTTCAGTCTTCAATTTACGCTAGAATATGGGTTCTCGAATCTTCAATAATTCTTAGATTTTGCTTGGCTAGTTTCGTGAAGTTTTGGTAGATTTGAAGGGACCATGAAAGCTCAAGCTCTGAGAGAGCAGCGGCGAGTTGTGTAGGTAGCGCTGCCTCGCTTGCTTGTTGTGGGGACTCACAAGGCTAATTGATTTTCTCAAGGGGGATGATTTCTGAGAGTGCCTCCTCTCATCTTTACAAGTCAACCGATGTGTTGGCCAAAACAGAGAGCAGTTATTCTTTGAAGAATCTGGAGGACAAATAATACAGGTGGCAGATGGAGCATAGCATGAGGAGACCTAGGTGCTCAGATACCACTGGAGCAGGTCTTATCAGTACATCATATTGTGTGCTTGTGTTGTCAGTTCAACAAACCTGTAATTGGTGTCATCACAATTGTTGGAGTCCATGACTGAGTGTTTCCAACTCCCATCTGTGCAGAGGTCAACCCTAACCTCCTTCAGTGGTTGCCTTAGCAGGAGGAACTGGATTTAATGACTTTGCAAGTTCCATAGTGGTGGGGTGTTGGCACTCTTGTCTCTAGAAGAGAAGCCATCAATCATGCAAGCTGCTTTGTCCAGCATATGAATTAGGTTTGAACTCGCAGATGAAGTTTTCACTCTGGTTTTCCTCCAATAACTACTTCCGAAAGCCTGTTATATAGGCATTTCTGGAAAACCTCAGAGAAGTTTTGGTTTCAATCTGACATGAGCTGAGGGCATGCAGGTTGCAGATGTTTCAGAGGCAGTGAGATAAAGAGGGGATATCTTGATGTTGTCAGGGGAGTCAGCAATGGGATTGTTTCCAGAAAATGTTCTGAGTGTTCTCCACACAGCAAGCCTCAGGATTGAACACTGGTGCCATGAGGAAAAAAGTCACGAGGCAATGTGCCTACCAGAACTGTCTACAGCTCTTCATGAGTGGATTTCTGAACAAATTTCCGTATCTGCTACTCAGATGAGTGAGCACATGCTGTCTGCACTTGTTCATGGCTTAGTCAATCACAAAGGAACCAGACAGCAAGTGCATAATCTTGTCTGTGCAGCCTTTTAAGAACATTGTAGAGACTGATGGTGTTGGGTGATGTCAACAGCCAACAAGTTAGAAGCAGAAGCTATATTCATGTTCACAAGGATGAGACAACAGGCATGAATAGTAGAAAACTCTGTATTTTGAAAAGGACCTATTTTTTGTCAAAATACATGGGGTTTCTAACACAATTGCAGGCCTGAGGGGGCAAGTGGGCACCATTGAAAGCACAAGTCCTCCATCTTTTCTGCATAGCAAAATCCAAGGTGCCTTTTAAGTCCAATCAGCAATTACATTGAGGCAGCTGCACCCACCTCAACATGGTGCCATATCTACACCAACACTGTTGAAGTGTGCACATGTGCCCACAGTAGTTTCTATCCTCCAACACCTCTTTGCTAGGGGCAAAGCACCATGTGGCCGTGGTGACTTGGGAGTGATGGAGCCTAGATCACTCCAAGAAGCTATGAGACTAGACTGCCAGGTTAGTATGGGATTTGGCACTAATACCTTGCTGATGTATCTTAAGACACCTGATAGCCCACTGCTCAACACCCTATTAGTTGCAGCCCTAAAAAACAGCTTTTTGAGACTGTCCTCCATAAACACATGTTTCAACAATTCCAGTCCAATCCTTAAACAAAAGTGGATTCACAATGATTGAGACCAGCTGCCAACAGAAGGGCCTGAACACATGTAAGCTAATGAGTTCAACTTAATGTTGGTCAACAAGTGGCAGCAATATAATTGAGAATCTATTCACCAAGAAGGTTGATAAGTCCTCTAATGAAGCAGGAAGATGCAGGGAGTTGAGATTAAAAAACCTTTTCAATGTCTCAAGGTGCGTGTTGTGTGTTACTCAAAGTTCTTGAGGGTTGTTGAGATGGTCCACTATGTTGTTTTGCATCTTATGGAGGCAATGCACAACAGCTGTCAACAGATTGGAGGCAAACACAAAACTACCCAGACAGCTTTACATACATATTACCTTGTTGATGCATGGAAAATGGACAATTTGATTTGACCTCCTGCTGGAAAGAGCCCCAGCTGTTCCACTCAACCAACTCTTTCAACCTGTGGCTGAACCTCTGAAGTCACTAACACCCAATTGATACTCTGAGGAATCCAGCAAACATGTTGCCTACCATTTTCCCTGCAGCTCAACCTGGCTTTAGGCACATCTGGGAAGCTTGAGAAATTGTGTTTCAGTATTTATGTTCAGAAAAGTATCATATGCAGGTAGAAAAAGCCATGAGAGCAGAAGGAAGGTACACTCTCAACTTACTGGCATTTAGTCCTTCCTTGCAGAACACAAAAGAATCATAAACAATCATCATGTTTGCGAAGATTAGAACTTGCAAGTGTGCACGAAAAACATTTACTAAATCATAGCACACTATTGCATCAATCACTAAATTGCATCAATCACCATTCAGATCATGCAGGTAGGCGCACCCATCACTAGGAGAACATGAATCTATGCTCATCAGCTGGAATGCTTGAACCCTGATCAACAATTACACTAGCATATAACAATCTCTGTGTTTCTAACAGCTCATGAGTGTACAATCTGGATCAGACATTGTAATTTTCAGGAGCTTCAGAATACAAAGGATAGCACCAGTTACGTTTGATATTGGACAACCAATGTCAGACAAAGAAATACTGAATGTTGAACATGATCAAGCACATGTGCACACATGTTATATCTCGATAGACACTGGACCACACGTGACACAAGAAGTTGATGAAGAGAGAGTAACTTAGTACAATATATAGCTTATGATAACTATGATTTGTAGACTTCAGATATTTGCTCTGCCATTATATAAATCATCTGCACTGGAGTCTTCTTTGACAGTTTTTGGGCCAAAATATGTGTTTGTACATTACTCAATTGTTCATGATTCATGTCTGTGCATTCTATTTATAGAATGAACTTTTGAATTTTTTTTGTGGGTATTTGGGTTAGCATCAAATTTCACATGATGCAACTACATCCCAAACCAGACCTACAAATGAAGAAAAATGAAGAAAGAATCACTAGCACACCACTGATGGTGCCATTTCTAATAACGGCCCAAGACCAGTATGAACCAGCAGTGTTCAGGCAGGTATTTGATTCTCTTACAATCCTGGGTTTTTTTTGTAAAAACAACGGGAATTAGAGTATTTTTTGAAGGGAAAAAAATCATAATCAGAGAGCACCACCAATTCTGTGTAATCTTTAAAGACCAGATTCAAAGAATTGTTGGATCCAGTATTCCAAAAACCTCAAAGAACCATCAGCTTTCATGAAAGAACTGGCAGTTTTCTGGGCGGTTATTTGACTTTTTGAAAAGAATTGAGAATCATGGTTAGATATCAGAATGAATGGAGTTTTTTTTTTTTTTTTGAGAACCATGGTTACGAACCTCAAGAATCACCCTGATACCCAGCACAGTATGGTGCACTTTGTAATACTTAACTTTCAGGTGGTTTTGTGTAAGGTAAATCCCTGGGTGGGTGCGTCCCAAAATAAGGATTTTGGGCAAGATTGTGCCACCCACAAGTCTTAACCCTTAATTGACGGTTTGATGAAACCAGTGCCAAGTGATAGAAGGGAGTTGCAATCATATAATCTCCCAATAGCTGGAACTTTGTCACATTTTCTAAATTTCTACTTGTTAGAGTTGTCCAGGACTTCAATCTTTTGGCAGAAAAAAATGTGTAATTTGGGTGAGAAATGAAAAATCCCCACAGTTGAAAGCGTAATTTTATGAGATACAAGCAGGTGTCAAAATTTGGTGTTTTTGGAGTATTTGATTTAGCTGCCATATGGTTCAAGGATCCTAAAACTTTTATAGTAGATTGAAGGTGGGCATATGAGGTTAGTGGGAAAAACAAATTCTACGTTTGGACTTGAGATGAGGTTAAAAATGAGTGATCAAAGTTGCATATACAATGTTCATGTACAAATAAGCAAAATAAAAGCCAAGCTATCTTTACTGTTCTAGGGCATGTTGCCTCCCAAAACCCTGCCAACTCCACCTTCACAACTGGAAAAACTATACTCTTCATAGCATGGGCAGATATCAAAACTTGAGGTGCTTGAAGATTTTTCTCCATTTTTAAGCTCTAGTTTTTTTTTTTTTGGCACAAATGAAAAGAATTCATTGCGAAAAAATAACAACAGAGAAAACCCCCAAAATTCAAGCTCAATTTCTTTTAAAACAAGCTTAGTAGACAAATGACACATAGAAAGAACAATGAAGGTGTTCCCTACAACATAGAGGTGTCACTTTTTGACCTGGGATAGTATCGGTAGGAGTACTTGGGACTGGGGAGGACACGGACCATTCCAGTCTACATACAACCTGCCATCCCCATTTTGATAGAGACAAAAGCCAAATGTGAGACCCAAATTCCCAAAGAGATCCATTGAAGTCCTGACCCAGCTAAAGATTTGGTAGAATTCTGAATAGCTACAACTTATTTGAGATAAGAGACTTATCCATAAAGTCCCATTGTAACCAAAAGGAAGGGTGAATAAAAAAATCTCTTGTGCACAAGAAACTCATGGTAGAAACACAAACCCTAGGAATTCTAAAATTTCATCAAATCATACAACTTACATTGTTGAGATTGCAAACCTTATGCTACCAAAATTTTCATTGGTGCTATTGATCTGTCAAAACAAGATTCAATGTTCTATGTGTGAATTATCAACTGGCACATACATGGTGATCTCTCACTAACTTGTTATAGTGGCAACAAACAGTTTGCTACCATGTACAAAGTCATATGTTATAAGTCTAAAATCTACTAAAGTATAGCTTGAAGTTAGAACACTTAGTGTTTGGTCAATTCATATGAATTGTTAACCCTTCTCCTACAAATGCAACAATGTAAAGGAACATTAAATTTTTTATCTGATAAACCTTAATTTCAAAAACATCTTGATTTCCATGTCCGAACTAAAATATGAATCACATATACCAAGTTGACCTAAAATCACTCAAGAAAAATAATTTTTTTGTGCAGATGTTGGTTACAAATAGATTTCTATTAACTTCCCACTTTTGTCTTCATTTCTCTCATTCTACCCAACCCAAGGACACCCCACTGAAGCTTCCAATATTCACTCAAATACTTGCCCTGCTACATGGATTCAACAAAGGTCACCATTCAAAATGCATATCTATCTTTCCACATGCCTCTTTTTCTACAACTCGGACTTCTTTCTTTTCATCATCAATCCTCAAAAACAACCCTTTATAAAATTTATTACTAACAAGGACATATTGCTTGCCATAGTGTAATCACTAGCAGAGCGAAAATCATATACAACAACTACTAATCTCAACAAGCCAAACCTACCATCCTTTGAAAACTAATGATGAAAGAAAAAAAACATGCCTACATTGCTCCCGAATTCCCCTTCTTCTCTTGTCTTACAACGTCCTACTCTCCAAACCCCTATTCAATGCCATAGCTTCCTCAACCATCCATAGCTTGATGTTGGTCAGTTGCACATAGTACACAAACAAGACTTCCTACCCATGCTCACAAGTTTCTTTGAATAGTATTTATTGTAGCTAACAAACAATAATAAAAAAATTGTCACCATTAACATGCAAAAAGTTGACGACCACTGAAAACAAAAACCAAAAGCCTAAAAACTTACTATGTTCACATAAGAACATTATCCAATTGCCTTCATGTCTGATCACACCATGAGTAAGGGGCAAGAATACTCAATTTCAGCATAATAGGGTATCAACTACCTAAGTGGGAATAGAAAAAGATGGCCAAAGTGAATTAACAGCCACCAATGCACCAGTTGGCTGTTCTGTCCACTGGATGGGTTGCGTTTTTTCATTCGGCGCCGGATGGGGTTCATGACAATCCATTTTTTTTTGCTTCTATCCATTGTACTTTTTTTTTTTGGTTCCTGCTCGTTTTTCCCTGGACCTAACCTCACACATAGCTACCCTGTTCACTTTTCTACCTAGCTACTGCACTCACCACCTACCCTACTAACCTAGCTACTGTACTTACCACCTACCCTATTAACCTAGCTACTGTACTCATCACCTA
>Ga0116229_10004303_pt1 | contig 23352 bp, 17 predicted proteins | sample S1TSphgellanicum_3_FD_87313 | JGI IMG/M metagenome (GOLD analysis project Ga0116229, IMG submission 87313) | Host-associated microbial communities from peat moss isolated from Minnesota, USA - S1T2_Fc - Sphagnum magellanicum MG | ecosystem: Host-associated > Plants > Peat moss > Unclassified...
CAAAACCAGGTCTTGATTTGTTTTGAGATCTGGTGGAGCTCATATAATTAATTATTGCCCCAAGCTAATGGGGGCGCATGTATAGATTTTGGGTGCACCCATCCAATTGATGGGTTGTTTTGAAGTCGACCCATCTACTTGTTGGGTTTGTTCTCAAAATATGAATGTTGGGTAACTGATTTAATCATGCCTCTACATTATTTTATTTTTTTGGGTTGTCGCTTGCCCTTTTTATTGACGATTATGGGTAATAGTATATCCCTTACCTTAACTTATTTTTTAAAAACTAATATACTCTAATGAAGCGCATACTTGAATATATACATCTGAAAAAAAAATTATCCTATCGATTATCATTGGGTTTATGTAAGATATACTCATATAATTAGGGTCAAAAAATTAAAGAGTAAATTCCATTGTATTTGAAAATTGTCCTAATAATTTCAAAGTGTAAACATTTTTTTCATTCTTGTTAAACAAATTTTTAAAATACATACCCATTTTCTTACCCCAATCTTGGATATATGATGACAATTATTCACACTCTATTCATCTATCCAAAATTATAATGTTTTACACTCAGAACCTAACCTAATAGGAAAAAAATGAATCCATATCCAGTAGGATATCATGGGACCTGAATGGATTCAGCAACAAACTATCGAACAATTAATTAAATCTCAAATTTTAACTTCAGCAATTAATTTTGAAAATTTGAAATTGTCAACTAGTAATGTTTATACAAAATAATAAACAAGACTTTACTTATTGTGCGGGATAGTTTAAGTGTGTCTAGACTGTCATTCTTAAATTCGAGAATTGGCAAGTCTAAAATTCAAACCCAACAATTGAATACTTCAAATTTTAATTTTATAATATTTATTAAAATTTTAGCACAAATTTTTTTAATTCGAAAAAATAAGAAATAATTTAATTCGTATTGAAACCCTTCATGTGTTACAATATATCAAAAATAGTAGGGTAGACAAGCCAATAACCAAACATATAAGGATTAAATTAAACGTGGTGCAATGGTTAACATTTTTTGGTCATGGGGTCTAAAGACAAAATGTGCCCCATCTTTGGGCACACTTATAGCAATTTAAATTGCCAAATTTGGTGGAAATATGACTAAGATATATGCCTCCCTAAAGGCCTATGGGTTTCATTTGCTAGAAAAAAACATAACAAACATTTGCCAACCCCATTCACAAACACTTTGCACCTTGTAATTGCATGTTTAGTATTTAGAAAATGAATGAACTTTCATTTATAGATCAACTGGATGAAATTGAAAACCAATTTATTCCTTTTGTAAAAATGGTTTTAATAATCCATTGGTCTATATCTCCCAAAAAAATGGTCAAACAAATCTATGGTTATGGGTAAAAGCATGTTTGAGTAACCCTAAAAAATCAAGCAGCACTACTTATTAGGTTTTTGGGTTCAAGTTAGGATCTTCTCTATAATTGGTTCGACTAAATGTGTGTTCCCTCTTCATTTCTTAGCATGTCTGTTCAATGCATACAATAATTTTCGTCTTGTTTTCAAGACTACTGTTTTTTTTTTTTTGGTGCATTGGATGAAAATTTTCACTCCTCTTGTGTTTTATGTGCAAGTATGGTTGCACAAGAAAGTTGTGTGCTGATGAACATTTACTCCTTTTCCAATCATCTTCTTTCGGTGATGATATGTGGTAATTCTTGAGGATCAATGCTCATATTATAGTAATTCATCACCTTTTTTGTGGAGTTTGTTTTTTCCTAATGATACAACTCCTTGAGCTCTGTCACCCTCTTCCTGGTCTTGTTTGTCCCCTTCCACAGTAATCATTTTCTTATTAATCTTGGTGGCCCCCTTCCTAATGATCATTTCCTTGAACTCTGCCACCTTCTTCCTACTTTTCATTACCCCCTTCCTAGTGATCGTCTCTTTGAACTACTGCCTTTTTTTTCATCTTGGTCATTCCCTTCCTAGTGATTGTCTCCTTGAACTTTGTCGCCCTCTTTCTAATCTTGGTCATCCCCTTCCTAGTGATCCTCCTTCTTGAGTTTTACTGCCCTATTTCTGATCTTGGTCATCCATTTCCTGGTGATCCTCCTCCTCCCCCCTCTGTCACCAGCCTCCTCCCCCTCTTGGTCCGAGTCTTCTTCTTGGTAGTCGTCTTCCTTGAGCTTTATCACCCCTTCCTAATGAAACTCCTCCTTGAGCTCTTTCACCCCTTCTTGGTGATCCTCATCCTTGAACTCTACAGCCCTCCTCCTAGTCTTAGTCATCCCTTCCTTGGTGATTGTTTCCTTGAGCTCTACCGCCCTCTTCCCCCCATCCCCTAGTCATACCCTTCCTAGTGATCCTCTTTCTTGAGCTTTGTTGCCTTGTTATTGGTCTTGGTCATCCACTTCTTAGTGTTCCTTCTCCCCCCCTAGTCATCTTTTTCCTAGTGGTCATCTTCCTTAAGCTTTACCACCCCTTCCTAGTGATCTTCATCCTTGAGATCTGTTGCCCTCCTCCCCCCCTTCGATAGTCCCTTTCTTAATGATCCTCCTCCTTGAGCTCTACTACCCTATTATTAGTCTTGGTTGTCCACTTCTTGGTGATCCTCCTCCTTGAGCTTTGCCACCCTCCTCTTCCCCCCCCCCCCCCCCTTGGTCATCCTCTTCCTAGTGGTCATCCTCCTTGAGCTTTACCATCCCTTTTTGGTGATCTTCCTCCTTGAACTTTGTCACCCCTTTCTAGTGATCTTCATCCTTGAGTTTTATTACCATGTTCCTAATCTTGGTCATCCATTTCATGGTGATCCTCCTCCTTGAACTATGCCGCCCTCCTCCACCCCTTGGTTGTCCTCTTCTTGGTGGTCATCCTCCCTGAGCTCTACCACCCTTTCATAATGATCTTCCTCCTTGAGCTCTATCGCCCCTTCCTAGTGATCCTCATTTTTGAACTTTGTTGCCACGTTCTTAATCTTGGTTGTCCACTTCCTCGTGATCTTCCTCCTTGAGTTCTACTACCTCATCCTCCCCTTGGTCGTCTTCTTCCTGGTGGTCGTCCTCCTTGAGTTCTGCCGCCTTTTTCCTAGTGGTTGTTTTCCTTGAACTTTACTACCCCATTCCTGGTGGTTGTCCTCCTTGAGCTTTGCCACCTTCTTATTGGGTGGTCATCCTCTTTAAACTCTACCACCCTCTTCCTAGTCTTGGTCATCCACTTTCTGGTGATCCTCCTCCTTGAACTTTGTTACATCTTTCTTGGTGGTCATCTTCCTTGAGTTTTGTCGCCCTCTTCTTAGTGGTTGTCCTCCTTGAATTTTGCCAACCTCTTCCTAATGGTTGTCCTCCTTGAGCTTTACCACCGTCTTCTTGGTCTTAGTCATCCACTTTCCAATGATCCTCCTCCTTGAGCTTTGCCACATTCTTCTTAGTGATCCAACTCCTTGAGCTTTGCCACCCTCTTCCTAATGATCTTCCTCCTTGAACTCTACACCTTCCTCCCCCCCTTGGTCATTATTTTCCTAGTGATCCTCCTCTTTGATTTCTATTACCTTTTTCCTAGTCTTGGTTGTCCCCTTCCCGATGATCCAACTCCTTAGCTCTACCACCCTCTTCCCAGCCTTGTTTATCTCCTTCCCCTAAACCCCACCCCCTTCTTGAATGGTAGTCTAAATCATTGGGAGAGGGGTTGTTGTACCCTTGTTACAACATGCCCTTTAGTTTTCATTCAAAACTACTACCCTTGCTTTTGCCTCCCTTTGAGTTTTTGTTCAATAGCCAAGGTTAACCCTTCTATATAGTAAAGGATGTGCTTTTAGCCCAATTGTAAAATTCCTATGAAATTTATTTCCAGCTTCTTTTATAATAGATATAGACCAATTTGCATTGAATGTTCCCTTTGCTCACCTGTTTAATAGCCTTTGAGTTGTTCTTTCAGCCACAATAAGGGAGTCAACAACTCGTTGGGCCTTCTTATCCTCCTTCTCTTTCCTTTTTTGTTGTTTTATTGTTTTTGCTGCTTCCTTGTTTAAGGCTTTTTGTTGCAAAATTCTAAAGTACTCACTTGATGTTACTACATATGATTAGTTATAGTCCACAAACGATTCTTTCCCTCTTGTTTTCCTTGCCAGTAGATGTGGCAAGGAGAGTAAATTTGCAAAAGATATTGGTTCATGGGCTACTACTACAAGATGATGAACTTGTTACACTTCAATTATAGGTCCATATGCATCAATAATTAGATCATAAATCATTTTTGTCTAACCATTTGCATCTATGGTACCAAGGCTGTAAAATTCCTCCACATAGTACCTCACATTTGATTTTTCATGTTCATCTACATCTAGAATTTCAAGCTTTTGTAATGTTACTATTGTGTTCATCAATTGTGTAGTAGCTCCACCTTCTCCCCATTTCTCTTGCCCATTAGTTGTATCATCAAAACCCTCGTTGTTTTTATTTGAGATGTTTGTAGGTGTTGATGTGTAAACTTTAAATGGCCTAGTCTTTGTGATCCATTGCTTTTGGATTCAGAAGTTCAATTACTGTACCTTTAAGCCCACTCTTGATATTTTTTTTGGACAATGATTAATCTAAGATCTTGTCTACCTAACTAACTAATGTGTATTGATTTGATTCACATTGAATATTCTTAACCATTGCATTGTTTCTTTCTTTCCTAAAAATTATTTTGAATGGCTTAAAGCATCTTACATCTAAGGGTTGTAGAACATGAAATGTGTGAGTTGCCAAGGTAACCATATCTAAACCAAATTCGTGTGCTTGTGCAATTGCTTCTAACATAACATGTGATCCATGACCATCTAGAATTAGGAAATGTCAATTAGATTGAGAAATCTCACCAAGAACTAACTTCTTAAAAAATGACAAAAATTATTAGAAGAGGAAAGATGTCATCCATGCCTTGGTTTGCATTGTCGTACATGTACCTACCTTGCACAATATGATGTGGTCATCCCTAATCCTTTCACCTTTGAAGATGTAAAAACCTAGTAGGCAATCTCCTACTGCATTAACAACACAGTTCATCATTAACCATTTCTTGGACTTTGGAATGGTGTTGTAAACTTGATTAGAACCTTTTCTTACTAATACTCTTGCCCCTAACTATCGCCCTACCTAGATTCATGTCTCATCTAAATTCCAGATGTGATTAAGGTTTATTTGTGTTGTGTATAAAGTGTTTGTAGATTTTGGTAAAATATGTTACATGATTGACTTGTGAAACCCTATGCTCTATAGACATCCAATCCTTCAACAAGTCGAACATTTAGTTTTGGATGTCAATGCTTAAACCAATACCACCAAGAATTCCCTAGAATTTCGTTCTTAAAAGGGGTGGGCCTAATTTGTGTTAGTTCTATTACTTTCATTTTGAGCTAATGCAAGGTGATTCAAAATCCACATTTTTGCATTCCCAAAATCTAGGCCACAAAGTGTGTCATCCTCCTGGTTTGCGAGCACACCTTGTGGCCCTTGCTTTCTTGATATTGTCTTCTCATTCAAGTGATATGAAAGGGATGTGACTAGTATGTGTCAAAACTTCCTAACTTTTTTCAAATATAGTTTTCCTCTTTCCACTGCATCCATTGCAACTTCCAACACATCGAATGTCCATCTTCCTCATTGTGTCAAATTACGAACCCTATTGACTTTTGTTGGTTTTTTTGCTTATGCTAGAACTGTTGGTGGAATGTTCACCTTATATGTGGATTGTTGGTCTTGTAAGTTACTTCGTCTCTTGTGAAGTATAATGGACATCATGGTGCTAATCCCTTACCTCCTGGTCCTAACTTCTAACAAGTTGGGGGGGTTTAATCTGGTCCTACAAGAGGTATATATTTGAACCTCATATATCAATCCCAAGACTATTAAAAATGGGTTAAATATGCATAATGTTCAAGAGCATGACTTTCCAAAGACACCTTAGAAGAAATTGTTGCAAAGAATTTTTCAAAATCACCCCATTTTAAATTGACATATGTGGTTGTTGTGTAGGTCGTTAGTGTGTAATTGACACTACGATGCCTTGCAGCCTGTTGAAATTTGTGAGAATCGGAATTATTTGATTTCCTTACTACTTTAGGAATTATAGATTGTTGGAACCAACAATAGTATAGATACTTGTTGAAATTTTCTTGGTAGAGTTTATCTACATCAGATGTTCCTATTCTTGCACCTATTCCTGCAAATGATGCTTATGTGGGATGATCATGGACATTTGTTTATATGCAACAATCTTGTGAATTGTTTGTTTCTTTCAAGTCCTAGCCCTTATCCTAATTCTAATTCTAGAACAACTTCAGTTTCATCTCTAGTTCCTCTTAACGCTTTAAAACTAGCAAACATAAGTTTTATGAAACTCTGGACTTCATCTTCTATAACCTTGGATGCTGAGGACATTCTTGTAATGATGTTTAAGAATTTTATTTTATTTTTTTAAGTTTTGAAATGTATCCTTTTAATATGATTTCTAGAATTTGTAATTTCTAATTTTGGCGGGAATCTAATGCCCTTGTGCAAATGTACATGTTTTTTAGAGTCATTTATTTGTTATATTGTGGGATGCAAATATTTTGTTTTATATTATGTGTTGAAACCTTGTTGGGGCACTTGAAAGATTAGTTGTACTCTAAAACCCTAAACCCTGATGTGGTAAAAAAAGATTTTAATATTTATTTATTTTTAAATTTTTAAATTCAGAAATATATATATTTACCTAAATTGGCAACATTTGATGTTGCCAACATGTGGTTAAATTTAAGGTTTAGTTTGTTGTTTGGGTTTTAGCATTTTGAGCTCTCTAATTTTTTAGGTTTTTAATATTTTCTATTATTTAGTTTATGCTTATAAAGCTTGCAATTCATTTTCATTATTCACATTTGAGTTTTTAAATTAGTATTTTCAATGAATTCAACGACTATTGGCTTTGTATTATTAGCATTTTATTTTTTTATGTGTTAAATTTTTGAAAGTTAATCTTCACAAACGAAAAACAATGGTTCAAGTGAGGAATTTGTTCTAGAGTTTGAAGTACTACTCATCTTTTGTGGGATGCCCCCTAAAAAAAATTTACTTACCAAGAAAGTAGGCAATATAGGATTTGATGAAAAGTGCTTAGACAACCTACACATTGGGACTTGATAGAAGGAATTGTTTGGCTCACCAATTTGGAAATGAAAGATAGAATATGTTTATTTACATATAGTATGACTTATGGAACATTTATGTATTTGGTTAAAAAAACCTTTTGTTAAATCTAAGGTTACTATGTTTGTTAATGCACCATTAAAGCTTGGAAAAACTATTGGGTTAGTGTTATATTGATTTGTAGATGGGGCTAATGCAAACATTATTGCTAATATATTCAATGTTGGAGCTTTTACAATGTGTAGGTATGTTGATATTGTTATTAATGTTTTAATTTTCAAGGATAAATTATTTAGTCGATATATTTTTATACTTCATGGAATTTGTTTATTTAAGATTATGGATGGATTTTTTTTGCATGTGGCCTACCCAATGTTTATGGTGCTATTGATGTGTCACATATTCCACTTTCTTGAAAGTTAGATAATGAGTATTGCAATACTTGCAAATTATTATCATAGATGAAAAAGTTGTAATTTGGTTATTTTACAAGCAATTTATAACATGAACAAGTTGTTTTGGAATGTATGTTGTTTAGTTTTTCATGGAACATCAAATGGGGGCCAATTTGAGGTGTCATTTATTTATCAACAATTTCAAACACAATCAATTTTAAGAGATCCATTTTGTGGTGGTTGATGGTTTGGAAATAAAACCTTATTTATTTGGAAATGCAAGTTATGCAAGTCAAGATTACCTTTTGCATATTTCAAACCAATTGATGGAAATTTGGATAAAATCATCTTTGATTAATAAATGAATGTTGGTAGAATTAACATTGACATATTTTTTAGGGTTTTTAAAAATAGGTGGAGGATCTTACATTACATTAATGCACATGTTGATCAAGCTTTTGGAATTGTGATGGTTTGTTGTGTAATTATTGCCAATTGATGGGAATACCCCTGCCCCTAAGAGGTATCCAAGTACATCCATTTGGTGGTGCAAGGGGGCAAATGCCTCTTGTTCGTGAAGGTCGAACAATTGTGCAACACAAAGAAGCAATGCATGTTGCATTTTTCACAAATTATATGAGTGTTCACCCCAACCCCAATTAAGGTTCTTCATGAACACTTTGGAAATATAGGTGCATCATATTTCAATTTGTATTATATTGGTTCAAACTTTGAACCATAGGTCCATCATGAAGGTTTTCCTAACTCATGCAATTTTCAAAACTAAAAAAGATCAAAAGCAAAAAAGTGATTCAACTTTGTTCTTAAATGAAAAAACGCAAAATATCATGTAAAAAACCACTTTGGATATATAGCTGCATCAAATTTGAAATTTTATTCAATGAATTTAAGCTTTGGACCACAAATTCATAAGGAGTTTTTCTAACTAGTGAAAATTCCCAAATTGAAAAAAATAAATTAAAAATAAGTTATTCAATTCTATTTTTAGTTGAAAAAATGCAAAAAAACTCGCATAAAATTCACTTTGGATACATAGGTGCATTAGATTTGAAAATTTGTTTAATTGGTTAAAAATTTGGACCACAAGTGCATAATGAGTTATACTAATTAATGCACTTTGAAAAATCGATATTATTATTATTATTATGTTTCTAAATGAAAAAAACAATAAATCTCACAAAAAACCCACTTTGGATATATAAGTGCATAAGATCTAAGATGTTTTTCAAATTTAGACCACAAGTGCATAAGGAATTTTAATAACTAATGCACTTTGCAAAATTGAGAAAAAATCAAAACCAAAAAAATATATTCAACTTTATTTTTAAATGAAAAAATGAAAAAAATCCCACAAAAAACCCATTTTGGATTTATAGGTGCATTAGATCTACAATTTTGTTCAAGAAAATTAAGCATGAAGTTTATAATGTTGAATGTTAGGGTAGATTTTAGCAAAATTTACCTTAACATTCAACATCATAAACTTCATTGGCCATAATTCAATAGTAGTAATCAAATGAAATTTGTTTTTCATAGGTTCACGTTGTTTAAACATGGATATTATACATCTATTTGTATTGTTTACATACAAATGTTGTTCATTGTCTAAACATAAATGTTACATGTCAGTTCTTATTATTTTGACATTAATGTTGTATGTCTATTTGTACCTTTTAGACATGTATATTATGTGCACAACATATGTGTCTAAATAGTACACTACGTTTTTGTTTAGAAAATACAAACCTATGAAAAAAAATGTTGCACAACTATTGTTGCCAAATTGTGACCCAATAAATTTATGATGAAATCCATCATAAAGCATGGTCAAGGTTTGTTTTGGCGTCCAAGTAGCTCAAGAAGGTTAATCAAAATTTGCTAGGTAACATCCAAGTCCATCAAAAAGCCTAATCAAGGTTTGTTTTGGTTATAATCTAAGTAGTTCAAAATACCCAACTAAAATTTGACCTAGCATCCAAATGCACTATAAAGTGTAATTAAGGTCTATTTTGGAAGGACTATTTTGGCTTCCAATAGTTCAAAAACCTAATAACATTTTTCCCTTACATCTTAATTAGTCAAAAAACCCAATCAAGTTTTATTTTGGCTTCCAAATAGTTCAAAAAATGCAAGAGAACTTTTTACTAACATAAGATTGAAATTTTTGGCCTAAAGATATTCCTTGCCTCTAGAACTAAATAAATTATTTTATGTAGTTTCATTTAGTTCAACAACACACCTTGAACCCAAGCTTTTCCACATTTTTATTCAAAACTCTATTTGAAAAACTTTGATCAAAACTTTTGAAACCCTTGAAAGCTTGCTAAAGCTAAAACCTCTAGTCAAAACCTCCAATTGAAATCTTTTCATTGAAAAGCTTCAACACTTTTACAAACTATTTTCCTTTTGAACATGATGGAACTTTAAAAAATGAAATCGAGCTTTTGAAAAATTTGGAACTCTTAAAAACTCTTGCATAAACATTTTTTTTCCCCATGAAAACATTCACAAAAACTCTTTCACACACATTCCTCACAAAATTATTGACACTCACAAGGTTTCCAAACAATTTGTTGTTTTCATGAACCTTTATTCCTTGACACAAAAACAAAAACTCAAGACCAAACTGGATTCACCACCAATTTGAATGGAAAGTCCCATTTGGTTCAATATTATTTTCATTTGTTATTTTGTCACACCATGTTATGCATTTCATTTTATGTCCAACCCAAACTAAGCATTTTGGTATCACAATATGGATATTTTATAGACAATTTTAACATAAAACAGAAACCTAACATGTTTATCAATTATGTTAGGTGCACCTATGCTAAACAACCCATGAAACTTTTTTGATTGTAGCTTTGGTCATTTTCAAGTTCCAAAAGGCCTCTAATAAGTGGGTAGTTCACCTTTTCTATCCACAATTGTTAAAGCATTTCTATTGTATTTCCCTAAACATGCATGATAAAAACAAACAATGTTGTGGTTGCCATCCCAATGCATCATCAAAATTGAATTGACCCCACCACTCCCGCTCCCCACCCCCCTTTGTTTTCGCAATGATGCACATTATACCATTGTCACCAAATGCCCCAACATCATGAATAGGAAATATTTTTTGCTTATGTTTTGTTTCTCTTGAAAGTTTTTTTTTTCTTGTGTTTTTCATGGTTTTGTCAATGAGGTGATGTTTTCATCATCAAGACCTTGTAAAATTTTATTTATGAAACATATTGAATGTTCGAAAAATGTACAAAGGTATTAAAAACAAGGGATAATTTAAAGAATGGCAAGTTAACACAAATTAAATGTAAAAAACTCTCCATTTTAACAACCAATTGCTTGTAATAGGTCAGCTGTGGCGATGGGGGGTGTGTCTTAAAGGGGTGGAAATCGAGAAGTAACTAGGCCTACTACCATTGCGTGACTTAAGATGGAGGATGTTTGCATCCTCTGCAACGTAATTGAAATTTTTCGACAAAGAAAAGTAACCAAGAGATAAAAAGGATGGTTTTCTGGCCCTTTCAAGCTCGAAATAACATTAGCACAATCGTGTAAGAACACATTTGCTTGTTTAATTTTGTGTAAACACCCAAATAATTCAATTGCTAGAAGCAGGAATTGATCGACAGGGTGTCGATCACGACAACTCCTCTTTTTGGTTTGAGTTGCATCGAAGGCAACAAGTCCTTGAATTATGTAAGATCGGGGAAGTAAATTAGCACACATTAGGTTAGCTATAACAACATTAATTAAGGTGCAGATTTCACCTTTGGTGAACACAATGTCAACTTGTCAACAAGAGGATTTGAATGTGGTTGAAGGAAATGCATATAGTTATTCTTGTCACACGTGGAAACTAACATCTTGCGCAATGGCAGCAAAAGTTTCACAAACTACATCATGGGTCCCCAAGTGCATGTTGCCATGGGCACAACATAAGAAGTGGATACCCATAGGGTTGATGGAATGTGTGCACACACATCAGAGGAGGCCTACAAATGAAACATGTGGTAGTTCAAGCTATGTCCGAAGTAATGTGGAAAAAAATGGGGAAGATAAATGGAAGGTTGGAAAGATTGGTTGAGTTATAAGCCAAAAGCTTGCCCAAGGGCGAGAACATGATAAAATTTGGGCACAATGGGCCTCAAGTATCCCTCCGAAAAGCATGTTAGAAAGGGTATATTGGTGCAAATGCTTTGAAATGGAATTTTGAATTAGGGTGTTTAGGTTTAAGGTGTTAAGGTTCAAGGTTTTAAAGTTTAGGGTTTAGGGATTTAAAATTTAAGGTTTTAAAGTTTAGGGTTTGGGGGTTTAAGGTTTATGATTTGTGGTTTTGGAATTATTTTGGTACAATTTTCAAGATGAAGTCAAGTCAAAGAATTAATGACAAATCAGGCTAGTGATAAGTCCATTACATAGTATGGGTTGATGGAAATGAGAAACAATTTCACACAAAATGGGAATATGTAAGAATCAAAGAAAAAACCTTTCAATTTTGGGAATTAAGATTTTTTGGGAATCTCAAATGTTCAAAGGAATTTTTTTTGTTTAAATTGAATGATCTTGAAATCATTGGAAAGCTCTTGAAATTGGTTATAATAACATGCATTCACATAACAAAATCGTTTTCAAATTTGTATAAAATTTTGAAAAATTGGGACAAATGTGTTTCAATTGTTTTGAAGTGCTATAAACATTTAGGATGTAACCTTGAAGTGAAAATATTGTCCAAATTGTGAATTACATATATAATTAGAAAGTTCTTTTCAAACATTATAAGAAAATGGAATTACATGTTCAATTTGGTTGCATTTCCCAAAAGCTATTTTTGTTTGAAATTTCAAGACACCATGTGTCTTGAAATTAATAATGTTCCTTGGGGACAAATCAAGAATTGATTGTTGAAATGCCATTCCCATGGCAACTTGCAAATATATTATAAATCAAATGGTGGTATCTCCTTCAAGTTTGAGCAATGATGAGTCTTAACGTGAATATGTGGAGTTATATATTTTGTGTCCCAATTATGGTTCAAAATATATTAATTTCCTTCTTGTTTGATTTGTGCATATGGTGTGACTTCACAACTTTAGGAATTTTAAGGGAGCACATTCAAGGGTCAAAAGTATTCCACAACATTGCATACATTGTATTAAAGAACCTTCAAAACCATTTGACAAATGTTTTGGGCGTGTGTCAATTTTCACACGGTGAACACATTTATGCAACATTGCATTGATAATATTTTAATTAGTTTCAATCCCACTTGTTTAATCGAGGGTGGTCATGCGAACATTGTGATTTGAACATATGATAATGTTTTTATAATTGGCATAGATCAAACTAATGATTAAAGGTTCATGCAATGTGTTGAAAATTAATGAAAATAATCAAATATATGGTGTACCATATATTTTTATATGTGTTTAACTATATTAGTGAATTTGAATAAAATGTCAATCAATAAGTTTTATGGCAACATTAAACATGAATTAGTTGTAATCATTAACCATAATTTGTATAATTATTCACATTACTTTTGGACTATTGTGCATAGAAATGGAAACTTGCAAATTTCCTTAAAGTTGTTATGTGGACATTCACATGGGGAAAAAATATACATAAATGATTTAATGATGATTCATTTCATATAATCAACAACATAACAATCCTAGATTCATGTAGGTAACTAGGCCAATTGTGGTACACTTGAGCTTTTAATTCTATCAACTTTTTTATCATCCATCCATTGTAGATGGACTACAAAAACAAATTGTAGCTCAGCTCTTGGCACACTTGGAGCTTTTTGGATCATGGAAAATGAGGTTGGTTTGAGTGAGATATTGCCAACAAAGGGTGGGGGGGTCAAAAGTTCTTAAAAAATCTAGTTGGATTAAAGAAATTACTATGAACATGCATTGTTAAGCCTACAACCTAACAATAAAAGCTTGAATGATAGTCGTTGGGACCCTCATCACCAAACTGGATGGATGTAAAAAACAAGTGTCATCCTACTAAAAATTGTTTACTTTCTTGTTTATGGTTGAGATTTCAATTAGAAATAGGGCTTGTGAATCAACAATGATGGGATTGTTGTTGGTTCATGAATCGTAAATTTGAGAATGCTAAAAGGTGTCATTGTGTGTCTATGGGCGTGGGTGCTTCATGTTAATAAAAGATTGACATGTTTCACCCCATGATGTGGATCAAAATTTTCGATGGTTGACCTTGCTAAAAAGCTCCAATATTTTCATCACCTCTCTATGGTGCAATGTTCCTCATGATCCTCTATTTTGTTGTTATTAAACGAATCCAGATGTTACCAAATGATCATTGCATTCATGTTCATTACTTTGATGTTTGTTTTAGTTTTTTGTTAATGTTTGTCACTATGATGTTTGTCATGGTCCTTCGGTTGCTCATCATGTTGATGTTTTTGTTTTGTGTTTTGTAGGTGTTTATTGTGGTCCTTTATTGACGTTCATTGTTCTAATGTTTGTTTTGGTTTTTTGTTGATGTTCATCACCCCAATGTTCATTGCAATCTTTTGCTAATGTTCATAAGCCTAATGTTCATTCTGGTATTTTGCTAGTGTTCATTACCTTGATGTTTGTCATGTTTTTATCTTTTACAAGTGTTCACAAATGTCATGTTTGCCATGTTTTGTCCTATACTGCAAATCAAGTTCATCCTGCCCCCCTTTCCACCCATCCTTCCCCCAATCTTTGCAACTAGTTTTCCAAACATTACAATTTTGTTGCAATGTCTTGATAATATTAGTGAAAGTAGTCTTCATGAGCTTCCTTTACTATTGTGGCAAATCGTGATACCAAAAATCATGCCCTTGCTTGTTTGTTTGTTGACTTGCACTTTGTTTGTTCAATGGTTGCTAACAAATTTGTTGTTTTCTTAGCTCACTTTTCCTCCCTTTCCTTTCACCTTTCTTCATTGACCTCTTCTACCAATGCCTTGTCCAATGCCTTTTTCTTAGGATTATTAAGTATTCATCAAAGGTCACAACATGAAAGCGAGAGTGATCCACTAATGGCTCATTGCCCCTAGTTTGTCTTATAGGTAGTTGAGGCAAGGCAAATATATTGTGCATGCTTAAGGCATTTTCGATCAAGTTTAAGCATGTTTGGTTTTTTTTCATGTTTTGTTCACTAGAGTTAACTAGATTGTTTGCAAATTCATTTGATACTACTATTCCATCTATCCTAATCCTAATAGGGCTTTGAAGGACTTCCACAAAATAATGAGGTTTTGTATGGTTACTTATGGTGGATGTCTCTTGGATAGCTCTAGACATATTCAACAAATCAATAGTAGTGAACTACTATTCCCCCTCTTGGCTATAATTAGCATCCAATTATATTGAATAATGTTCTTCACCTTCCTTTCCTTCATCTTCCTCCTCTTCATGATTATGATGATGTGATGGTCATGTGTAGATTGTATTAGGTGTAATCTTGTCCTCCATTGTTTTAGGGTTAAATGGCTAGATTCGGCAAGCCTTAAAACTTGATTTGATGTTTTGTGATGTGAAAGTGTCACCCAATGTTTTATTCACGTATCCAACAAGGATCTTATTTCATGGATCTAAATAATCCCCTTTAGCCATAGCCCCATCTCGCTTCTTCCTAAATTGTCTTTTGAATGGTTTCAAAACAATACATGTCCAAAGGTTGGAGTGCATGTGGAGTGTGAGAAGGTAGGGTGACCATGTCTAATTTGAATGCTTGAGCCTATTCTATTGATTCCAAGATGACATGGGAATTGTGTCCATCCAAAATTAATAGATGGCAATTGATATTAAAAGTTATGCCTGAAATTGTTTATTTGAAAAAGGCTAGGAATTCTTTGAACAACAAACAAATCATCCAAGTTTCTTCAATGATGCCATGCATGTCCCCAATTTGCGATTGTCAATGTAATTACCCCACGATCATTCTCTTTTGAAAATGAAAAACCCTAGTATTGTTGCCCCTATTGCATTCATTCCACAATCGACAGTTAAATAATCTCGAGATTTGTGAATGGTGCTATAAACTGTAAAAAATCCCCTCTTAGCCAAAAACTCACACACATAATTGTCATCTTACCTAAATCCAAGTTTCATCCAAGTTCCATATGTGGTTTGCATTGTAATGATTTTGTATATATATGGTTTACAAGTTGTTGTAGAAAGGCATGCAGGAATTAATAGTCAACCCCATTGCTCTATAAATTTTCAAACCTTTTGCTTGCCAAATGTTTAGTTTCGGGTGCTTATTCTTAAACCAATATAATTGGAAAAGTCCTTTGGGATGCCATGTTAAAATGGTCTAGGCCTTGTTTGTGTCAATTCAACAACTTTCATTTTCAATTATTGTTGCAAATTAATTGATTGACCACATGTTTGCATTGCCAATGTCCAAACAACAAATTTACTATCTCTTCTTCCTCCATTAACACGCCCTATGGTGTGATTCTCCTTGACTTTGTCTTCCCATTCAAGGGGTTTGAAAGGTTGGTAAGTGATATACACCATGATTTTGCTACCTCCCTTAATGAATTTGTTTTATTTTCTTTAGCCTCCATGGCATCCTCCAAGGCCTAGTTGATCCACTTTCCCCTTTTGCTTATAGTAGGGGTTCAATTAACCTTATGCCTTATTATTGTGCAGGTTTAGGAGGGACATTTTCTTTGTCCAATGTTGGTTGGTCTAAAAAGCATGACCACTGCCTCCAAGGGGCATTGGTGTTCATCAAATCACTTATTGCCCCCCTCAAGCCCTAGCCTCCAAGATATAGGTAGAGTGCATTCTTCCCCCACCAAAGGTATGTCTTTTTTTTCTTGTGTTTCCACCATGAATACTAGAAATCACCTAGGTCTAAATAATGATCATAAGGTGAATGCATGGTATAGTGGCTCAAAATTGACAAAAAATACACTCCTTATAAGTCCATACAATTTTTTTTTAAATGATTCAAATGGACATGGTTGTTACTTTAAAAATATTAATATTTTAATATTTGAATAATACATTTTCAATCACCTACAAACCTTCCCAAATCTATGTGAAAATTAGTATTTAATGTAGTTGATGTTATTTTTTAATTTGGAAGTCATAAAAGAAAAACCCATAAAGTCCAAAGGAATAATTCCCCATCTAAAACTTTCAAAAAACATGTTTTTGGGACAATTTTTTTGAAGAACAAACAGAAATTGCAACTCATATGGACTTATGAAAATATGGTCAAATTTTAGCCATTCAAAAGTCTTTACCTATTAAATGGACAAAGTTTTCAAATAAAAGATTATTCATATGATTTATCATCTTGTATTATATTATATATTGAATCCCAATTACAAATTTGGAATGTGAATCAATATAAAAATTTCCATTTTGTGATGTTCCAATCAGACAACCAGTTCATATTTTTTGACTTCAAAAGTTCATTACTATTAACAAATAGATTTTTTATCAATAAATAATCACACAATTTTTTTCATAATGAAGTTGTTAATTTAAATCCAAGTCCTAATTAATAAATCTAAAGATATATTAATCACCACAAACATTTGAATAAAGGGTACCTAGGGAAGAAACACCATTTCGTTACAAAAGTGAGCCACCATAGCTTGCATTTGCCCCATATACATATTCTTCTAACTTCCAATCAATGCGCATTAAGTCCCAAAAACCAAAAAAGTCTTCCCATACTAAATCCACAACTGATAATTATGTGTAAGTTATTGGGGTAAATTTTTGTCTATGATGTGTTTGAACCTTACTTAATATGCCCCTCTTTGGTGTTTATTGCTTTAGAATGGACTTCATATGCCAATGGCAATACAAATGCTATATGAATTTTGCATTGTAAAATCTATTTATAATTTCAGTCCTTATAATTTCTTTTATTGATTATGGCCCTTACAGATCTCATTCAAGCAACCCTAATGCATTTAAATCTCATTCTTGTGCTTCCACATGTTATATTACATTAATGTCCAGTCTTTCTAGGTTCACATGTTTCAATTTCATATCTGCATTTTGTTGTTCATGTTTTAGTTTCGCATGCTTCAATTTCATATTTACATTTTCTTGCCAATACTCTATTTTCAAATCCCTTTGCTTTAGCTTCATTCGCTTCAATTTCAAAGTTTCATTTTGCTTATAATTTAATTTTGTTATGAAATACCCTTGTTTTTGCTTTGCACATGCTTTAATTTTAGTTTTGATTTTTCTTTATGAAAGCCTTCATTTACAATTTGTGTTAAATTTGTATGTTCTACTTGCTCTCCTTACAAATCTAGTTATTAGTGTCTTGGTTTGCTCCTAAAAAGTCAAATTAAGAACTCTAAAAGCCTTTACAACTCTTGATTTAGATTGTGTTTATAGTTGAAAGAGGATGGAGAGTTGTGATACATGTTTTTTGTTTAAATGGATTTTCCTTTAGTTAAGTAACTTGTGCACACGTGTGATATTCAGAGGGAAATGCAAACCCTTCTTTTAGATTTAAGCAAATCCTTGAGTTGTGATCCCATGTTTTGGCAATAAATGTGTTTATGGCATATCCAAAGATAACACTGTGTTCGGACATCTTGCATTTATTGACATGAATTTATGTTTTTATTGGACACTAAAGGTGATTAGCTTTATGCTCATTTGTGCTCATTTGCATGCCCCAAACTATGACAACCCACCCCCTTAAACCAAACATGCCCATTTTATTTTTTTTGTTGTGACTTTTCCATATTGTCCACTTTCACCCCTTTCCACACACTTCTCCCACTATTTATGTATACAAATTTTCCCATTAGGAAACACATTCCTTCCTCAATGTGATGTTGCATCTTGCCCATGACCAAACGCTAAATAAAAAGTTTTCATATTTGCCTTCAAAAATGATCAATAACATGCCCAATAGTATCCAAAACATTACACCCATGTACAAAACCATTTCAATTGTGTGTGGCATACATGCCCATTATGGAACATGATTTTGAAAGACAAGACAATTTTTTTAAAAGATGGGACAAATTGTCAATAACTCATAACACAAAAGTTTGTGATCGTGTGTTTGGCCACAGGTGGTTTTGTGTCTAGTCAACATGGTTTGACTAAATTTTGGTAAGTTAGGTTTTGAATACAAAGGGCATCCCATCATAGGTATGTGTACCATGATGAACTTGGTTACCTAGATGATATTTTTGAAAAAAAAACTACAAAATATTCAAGGTGCAAATTTCCTTCATATAATCCTTTCAATATATATATATATATATAGTGAGAACTATCAACATATTTGTATTTGTGGAAGGCTTTATAATGAAAACATTCTTGTGAAACACAAATACATAATGAGGTCAACTTGAAATTAACATAATCCTTTTACCCAATTGCAAAACATTCTATTAATATATTTAAATTTTAAAGGCAACTCATATTCAAGAATATCTTCCTAAAAAAGAGGAAAGGTTATTTGCCTACTTTTTAAGAAAGGGAGGGATTTTATGCTTGCTCCTAAAAGTGGGAAGGAAGTAGCTATAAGATCCTTCAACCTTTTACACCTCTTGATCTACACATGTTTAGGTGCATGTAATTAAAAAAATTCAATCAACTAGATTTGTCACTTAATGTCATTGATCACATATTGTAATGTAGTTTCATACAATATATACATTTGTGTGAAATCCATTTTGAAATTTTATAATTTTTTTTTTAATGACAAAAAGTATTCAAATTTCAGTTACTTTTGCACCATAGATTTGAAAATTACAAAATAATGCATGTGTGCAATTAAGGTTTTCCAACGATACCAAGAGCATCCCAATCGCCAAAACACACACACACACACACACATATAAAAGTCTAGTAACGAAAATACATTAAAATTCAAAATTCAGCAAATCCTGCATTGTAAGTTTAAACGTGGTGTGTTTTCTAAAACATTAACTTCATTGGCAATATACATATGACCTAAATCTTTTTTTTTTCATTTTTGGTTTCCATTTCATGCAATTGAAAATAAGATGGTAAATAATTATTATTGCATTGGTGATAAGTTCAATAAAAACACCAATAAAACCAAGAAAATTACAACAAATAAGTATGTTTTAAAAGAAAAACAAGCATGGGAATGTTTATTTAAAATTTTCAAGTTATGGGCTTAGACCTTTATATGATGTGATTACAATTTGGACATCAAATTACAATATATAAAAATTCTAACAATGAAGTTTGAAAACTATTATATCCATTGCCTATTTACACATTTTTTCACAAGATTATAGTGTTTTGGGAAAAAGATTTTTCTTATTTCTTTAATTTTTTGAATAATTTAAAATTTAAAATAATTAAATTTTCAAAAAAAAGATAATTCTACATTGTAAATAAAATAAAATGGCAACCACATGAAGAAATTGCACTATGCCAAAATATGGATTTGATGTCTAGGACAACTTGGGACTATTGTCCTAATGTAATCATGTAGTGATATTTTGTTTCAAGTCACAACCATTTTTTTGATTATGGTCAAAATTATGACTAAATGATTATAAATACAACTATAAGTAATTATGATTGTAAATGTGGCCAGTTGATTAGTAATCGTATTGACTTAGAATTAACCTTGTTTGTGGACACCTTTATGAAAATTAACATATTTTTATGTATGTGTCAATGATTTACATGAGGTCTTAAATTCTTTTGGTAAATTTTTGAACTAGTTATGTCAATATGATTATCAATCTTTTTGCCCAATGTAAACAAATATAACTAATTTAACCTAAGTAATCTAATTTAGCTTAAATAGTTTAGTTTGACATAATTTATCTTAGTTTTGGGTAATTTAATTTAACTTAATTTAATCTAATTTAGTTTAGTTCAAGTTGTTTAGTTTAGCTTAGTTTAACCTAATTTAACCTAGTTTAATTTAGTTTCGTTAATTTAGCCAAAGTAAATTATTTTAACTAATTTAAGCTAATTTAATTTAAATATTTTAATTTAACCTAGCTTAACTTAAATAAGTTAATCTAATTTAAGTAACAATTGTTTAGCCTAATGTAACTTAAGTAACCGTAGTTTAACCTAGTTCAACCAAAGTAGCATAATTGAACTTAAGTAGCCCAATTCAACATAATTTAGTTCCATCACCCAAATTCAACCAAAATAACTTATTTAAACCTAGTTTAACCAAAGTAACATACTTTAGCATAATTTAGCCAGAATATTCAAATTTAACTAAGTAATTTAATTTAGCATAGTTTAACAAAAGTAGCTTAATTTAGCATAATTTAACAAAAGTGGCTTAATTTGTTTAATGTAGCCTAAATAACTTAATTTAACATAAGTAACATTGTTTAATTTAGGGTAACCTAGTTTGGTCTAAATTGCATAATCTAGCCTAAATAGTTGAATTTAACTTCATTTAATTAAAGTGGGTGGCCTAGGTTCGCCTAGATTAACCTAAGTTTTAAAAAATTATTGTAATACCTAGGCAACTTCAGCATTAATGTGTTGAATAACTAATATAATTTAAAGTTTTTGATTCAACATTTGAGTTTTTATTTTGAAAATTTCAACATACAAGGTTTTAATACAATACAATCATTAAATATTTCACAAGTTTTTTGTTGTCCTTTCACTTAAACTAATCACAATTTACATTACTTTGTTGGACATGGTGTGGGTTCAAGTTTGGTTGCTTTATTACATTTTGATTGAAATTTCAAAAAATATATATATAAAATAAATTTTCCTAAAACATTTAGGAGATTAAAAATTTATAATTTGTGTTGAAACAACCGAGGTACTATGGTGTTGTTTATAGTTTTGTGGTAATTACAAAAAAAATGTTGTGCTACAATGGTTAACAATTTGAACCCTTAAAATGAAGGTGAAGGATTCAAGTCCTCCCACTTGTAACCTACATAAAACTTAAAGTTTTAGCCTTGGTGACTATCTTAGATTTTGTTGCCTTTTCATTTTAGGTGATCTAGCCTAGGCTAGGGTTTTTAAGCTAGGTCACATAGGCTAACTCACATACTTTATTTGATAAAATTTTTGATTGCCACATGGCATCACATGATTGGACCAAACAAATTTAATTTTTAATTCAAAGGTCAAATAATTCTAAAGTTAAATGCTCAATAAATGTATCATATTTCTTGAATGTATCATAGGCTACCACGTGGGAATTTTAAAAATAGTAAAAAATTTTATGTTTATATTTTAAAAATAAAACATTAATCATTGGATATGTCTTCCATGAATGTGATAATTATGATTACAGTCACGAAGGACATAGTTGCACATGATGGTTATGATCATGACCATGGATATGGCTTGTGGCATATATGATAAGAACAATGAGACTACATAGTCATGCCTAATCATATATGATAATTAAGTCTACAAATGAAACCATTTTAAAGTCTTATATGCCATGTTCTGATGTAGTGTTATGTACAACATTCCATCAAAATATTTAATTTAACATTAAAGTTATCCATAAAGTGCTCCCATGTTGGTGCCCACTTGCACCCCTCTTTGCTCCTTCATACCATGTTTTTGTGTTATTTTAGTCTTAGGATAGGGGACCAAGAAGGGTCCAAATTGGGAAAACCCAAGATGCGATCCCCAAATTTAGCACATCAACTTTTTTTTTCTTTTTTTCCACTCATGGGCTGCCCACCTCTAGCTTATATTACAAGGGCTAAGTATATGGGCCCTACGGGGTTGAGGTGATGTTGGCTATTGGCTATGGCTATTGATTATTGCTGATGGGTATTGGTTATGGTTATCCACTATTTGATTTTGCTACTAACTATTGCTACAGCTATTGTTGATGGTTATAGATTATTACTATGGCTTTTGACTATTGTCAATGCTTATTGTTTTTTTTTTAGTTATTGGTTATTTTGAGGTTCAATTTTTAGAGTTAGGATTTGGGTTTTCAAAGGTTAAATATTATGGTTTACATTTTGAGGTTTTAAGATTTAATTTTTAAAATATAAGTTTGGGTTTTTTAGGGTTCACTTTTAAGGTTTAGTTAGATTGTTTTTAGGGTTTGAGTTTTAGGGTTTGGTTGTAGGGTATAAATTTGGGCATGTTAGGGGTTGAATTTAGGGTTTAAGTTTGGTCTTTTGTGGGTCCACATGGTAAGGTTTGGTTTTAGGGTTCAAGGTTAGGCTTTTTAAAGTTGAATTATAGGGTTTGGTTTAGGGTTGGGCTTTTTAAGGTTGAATTTTAGGGTTTGGTTTAAGGTTTAAAATTGGTTTTTTGCTAATACACATATTAAAGTTTGGTTTTAGGGTTTAGGATTAGACTTTTTAGGGGATTTTAGGGTTTGGTTTAAGGTTTAAAGTTTTGTGGGTTCACATGGTAAGGTTTGGTTTTAGGGTTTAAAGTTGGGCTTTTTAAAGTCTAAATTTTAAGGTTTTTTTCTTAGGTTTAGGTTTGATGTTTTTAAAGTTTGGCTTTATAGTGTAGGAATTGAAAATTTAGGGTTTCAAGTTTAGGGTTTAATTTTAGGGTTAAGGTTTTTTAAATATGAACTTTAGAATTTAACGTTATTAAAAAAAAAACATGGTTTGTACTTTTGTAGAATATGGTTTAGATTTAAAGTATGTTAGTATTTTAAATGTAGTTTAAAACTTTCATGTGGACTTTATAAGGAAAAGGTCTTCCTTATTTTTTTTCCTTTTTTTTTTTTCATTTCAAGCCTTGAGAAATGTCTTCCTCAAGCTTTTCAAATAATGATGATTCCACTTCATCTTCAAGTGATGAG
>Ga0116229_10004304_pt1 | contig 23352 bp, 21 predicted proteins | sample S1TSphgellanicum_3_FD_87313 | JGI IMG/M metagenome (GOLD analysis project Ga0116229, IMG submission 87313) | Host-associated microbial communities from peat moss isolated from Minnesota, USA - S1T2_Fc - Sphagnum magellanicum MG | ecosystem: Host-associated > Plants > Peat moss > Unclassified...
AGCAAAAAGAAATGGACTGTCATGAACCCCATCCGGCGCCAAATGAAAAAACGCAACCCATCCAGTGGACAGAACGGCCAATTGGTGCATTGGTGGCTGTTAATTCACTCTGGCCAAAAAAACAAGCCATCAAACATTACAAAGGCCCAAATATCGAAATCTTCTTTCTATGTTGCTATTAGAGTTCAAAGATGATTTATAGAACTTCCCATGCCACTCCTATAACATTTTAAGTCATTTAAAATGAATAAAAAAAGAGAAAGTTATGAGGTTTGAAAGTAGAGGCAGTTTGAAGAGAAGAAAATAAATAAATAAGTTCATTTTGTAAGTTGAAAAGCTTTTTTTTTCCTTGTTATTTTTTCATTATTCCTTTTCATTTGCACTTCAAAGATGATTTCTAGAGCTTGAGGTAGCGTTCTCATAACATTTTAAATCATTCAAAATAAAGCACATATTATGAAGATTTAAATAAATGTTTGGTCATAGACAGGGGATCGGTGATGGGCCAGTTTACCCTACCACCTAAAAAAAAACTTGAAAAACGGAAAATTAAAGAAAAGACACACCTAACTTGTATAAAACAAGTTTTGGAGGTGATTCTGGTTCTAGCTGGAGGCCGGGTCTCAATTTCAGTTCTGGTTTCGGTTTTTGGCCAATTGCAGGTTCCAATTAAAGGTTCTGAATTGATTTTCCCCGTATTAAGAACCGGCGGTTCGGTTTCGCCACAGCCTAGCTGGGACCACAACCGGAGTCAGGCAAACCTAGGTGATTTACACACCGGAATCGGGTCTTTGAAAGTTTTTGAGAACCGTGGTTATGAATCTCAATAACCGCTTCGGTGACCACCAGGTGCCGTTCCGAGGACTGATGACCGTCCCACGCGGAGTCAAGAGCCGGGGACGGTATTTGTAACCTCCGGGTGTCTGTTCCGGTTTCTAATAACCGCCACAATGCTGGTCAAACGCTGCGAGACAGTCTCTTGTTGCGCAAGGAAGGAGGATGCACAGTTGTCGTCGTCTCTCTCGCACACAGCATCATCCCCTCCCCATCCCTCCCATCTCATCCCCTCTCTTCTGTTCTTGCTGCTCGTTGCATGCCCAATGCTCTGCTCTCTTCGCTGCACATTTTCTTCACATTTCCTAGTTCTATCCCGGTATCCGTGGCTCTCTCCCTGTGCGCGTCCGTATATGTGGTTGCTATCTGGTTTCTGTTTTTTTTTTGTATGCAAACAGAAATAGTTTTTTTTTGGAAACCCTTCTCTTTTCCTTCCGATCCGCCTCCCTTTTTTCTTTGGGTTCTTCCTCTCTGTCTTCATCAGGGTTGTCTCTCCCCCTCCTCTCTATCTCTCTCCTCCCGTCGTCTCTCCCGTCGTTTCGTGTTGTTGGTGTTGTGTTTGTCTTCCCTGTTGTGTGAACCCGTGTACACATTTGTGTGAAGAAGTGGTAAGAAGAAGGTACTGGAAATCTTTAGTTCCTGTAAATCCTCTGGTTTGCAAATCCGGTTCTTTTGTTTTTTGGTGCTCGCTTCTTTCTAGTGTTTTGTCGTTCTCGTACTTTCATGCAATTACGAATCACTTGTTGCGCTTTCCTCAATAATCTTTGATCAAAACACGAACAAAAACCTGATTTGTTTCTTGCGTTGTTTTCTGTTCTCCTTCCCTTTCTGTTTTGGTTTTTGAGACGAAGGAACACATCGTATCGCTCGCTCTTTGAGTCTGTCCCCCAATCGTTCAAAACCCTCGAGACTTCGTCAGTCTGCCTATCGGTTCCTGCTCGTCGTTTTCAGCAGTACTAGCTGAGATTTTTACGGACGTTTGCAACAAACCCTGTGGATTTTTCGAATCGGAGAATTTGACGGTGATTCCTTCAGTGTTTATTTGCAACTCTAGGGTTTGTTATTCCATTAGTAAAGCTCTCTCTATCTCTCTCGTCGTCTTGTGTTTGTTTGTTTGTTGTTTGTTCTCATCCCTTGTTTTTCTTTCTTGATGCAAAAAAAAGAAAAAAAAAGAAACAAATCCTGTTTTTGTTTGTGGCTTTTTGCAAGACCTCCCTGTCTCTTGTTGATCTAGGTCGCGGCTGTAAGTGCAGCAATCGCAAAGAGGTTGATGCAGTAGTAATCATCGCCAGGAGGTTGGCTCTTAACAACACGAGCTTTTGTCATGTTCCATCATGTTCTGAGCCATCATCGCCACAGTTCTTTCTAGTTAGGGTTTGTCCCTCTCCTAGGGTTTCTCTTCCATTTTCGTTCTAAATTATCTGCTGCTATTCGCTCTGATTTCCTCTGCTGTATTTGTCTGTAAAACCATTTTGTTGTTCACCAGGCTCTTTGTTCTGTCTTTGAGGTTCCAGTTCTCTCTTGTGGGATCATTGGGCACGAAAGGAGGAAATAAAAGAAAAGAACAAACCTTGTCATTTCGTGTAGAGCATAGATATCGGTGCCTACTTGACTGTGACTGTGAAAGTTTCTTTTGTGGCCACCACTTTCTTGGATCTTGTTGCTTCGAGCACAATGTCAGTATTGGTGGAGAACAGAGGCAGTTGGGCATTGGCAGATTACTGGAGGCCATCGATCGAGGAAGCAAATCTGCTGGGAGGGTGGAGAGAGGAGAAGGCGACTCAACTGTGGAATGGTGGAACTACGACAACTATGATAGCTGGTGAAAGGAGAGAGGATGGAGAATTCGAGAGGATTTTAGGATTAGATGAATCGGGGGAGAACAGAAACGAGTCCTACGGGGGTGAAAGTACAAGTGGCACATCACAAGAAGGTGGCCCTCCTGCTGATGGGCTTCTCTATGCGCTCCCATATGTGGGTCTTCAAGAGCTTCTCGCTCTGGAGATGGTTAGCAAATCGCTGCATGATGCAGTACGAGGTGATGTCTTGTTGTGGCAGAGATTGCATGTGGAAGCTCCCTTGAACAAAATGCTCACAAACGAAGCTCTCATACGGCTTGCAAAGCGGGCAGACGGTCGCCTCCAATCTCTCAGTTTGGTTGGGTGCTTAAGAATATCAGATGAGGCCATCGAGCAAGTGCTTGCATCCAATCCAATGCTTTTGAAGGTATGTTTGGAGCTCCTCCAGTTTTCTCTTTATGTAGTAGGTAAAGATTGATCACTGGCTCTGACATATTGTCTTTTCCTCATCTTGTCATTGAGGGCTCTGTTTGTTACTCTTCTGTCCATTTTGCTGCTGCTCATGGAGGTAAATTTCTGCTATGTTTGCAGCTTAGCCTCCCTGGATGCACCAGGATAAGTGCAGAGGTGATTTTGAAAGTGGTGAAAGCGCAGACAGATTGTCGCATGGTTGGGATGCCTGCTTTAAAGCAACTTCGAATCCGTGGGCTCTATGGTGTCACCAGAGAGATTCTGGATGCTTTGCAGGCAATGCTACAACCTGAAGGTGCAGTGCAACTGCAACCGGCAAAGACCTGGAAACCACAGTATTACAAAAGTGGCCACCAGTCTTTTGCTTGTGATGAGGATAAACTTATTGATGTTGAAGCCTGTCCTAAGTGTGGGAATGCGCGGGTGGTGTATGACTGCACTCGGGACAGATGTCAACCAAAGCAGGGCATGACACTCCAGCAGTGTCGGGGCTGCTTCCTGTGTATAGCAAGATGTGAAGAGTGTGGAACTTGCATAAATGACTCTGAGTTTGAGGAAACTTTTTGTCTTGACTTTGTGTGTTCAGCTTGCTGGTTGCGCCTCCCTAAATGCCTGAAGTGCAACCGCCCTGGGTGTGGACGGCATGCAAGCCACTTGACAGGCCCTCAAAGCAGCCTCATCTGTGGTGATTGCCAAGGTGTATTGCCTGGTGATGCAGGCCCAGAGTTTGACATCCATTTGTAATGATTCACTTGTTGATGGGTTGGGCTTATGGACAATCAAATTGAGCCTCCAGAGCCTGTTAGTAGTACCGGATAAGTTTGTGACTGCGAGCAGCAATCCTGCTCTTGTAACAAGTTGCAATTTTCATGTGTAGGGGACCGGGTTGAGAGGTATTCTTATCTACTGTAGAGATATAGACCACTTCTCTTTTTTTGTTGACCATATACATTGCAGAAAAGGTAGGCTCTTGATTGAGATCCACACCAGCTATAGAAGGTGGGGGCGTCATTGGCTTTAGACCCAGTGGCTATTTGTTTGGGCAAAGATTTTGGAGGATTTCTGGGAAATGTCGGATATCCTGAGTCATATACATTCGAGAAAAATAAAAGAAACTGGTAGTTTAGGAAAGACAGGTGTCTTTGTTGTGCATTGTTGTGTTGTGTCCAAGTTCTTGGAACTCATTACAGCATTTACGTCACTGCAGTACCAGTTGTGATCCTAATCTTTCTTTCCTTAACTTTGATGGGTGTAACTCTTGCTGATATCATTTGATTAGCATTTTGATGCAGGTTTTGACTGCTTTTCTAGATGGCCATCTTGACTGTGGAGCAGAAATTTGCTTTGCTTCACTCTTGTGATGCCTGTCAGAGGTTTATTCATTCTTCTAACTCTAGTAATCAGAATGTACTTCTATAAGGGAAATCCCGGCAAGTTTTGTGTGTTGCTTGAAGTGAATGGCCATAGTTATTTGGACTTGGTTTGTGGATTTAGATCCATCTGGCGAATTGCTGAATACAACTACTACATGCAGTTGTGCTACATGAAAGTACTAATAGTGTCCACAACTCTGTGCTAAGTGTTTTGCGGTGCAGCTTCGATATCCTTTTAAACCTCTCCCTGAAACCCTCATACCCTTCCTCTCTATGTGCCTTCTATATATCTACTAGTGTTGGTCACTTATCATAAACAGGAACTGATCCCTGATAACCTCACGCGGGTACCAGGGCAGTTCTTAGGGCTCATAACTGTGCTCTGGAAAAATCAAGGAACTGTTACTGATATATAACCATGGTTCTCAAAAGATTTGCAAAAGACCTAACACTGCTCTCACAAACCTACACTGTCCCCAACCACCCCCCTTGGCAGAAAATGGAGTGGGTGTACAGATACCCGTCCCTGACATGTCACCATAAAACAGATACCCATCTCTGGCTTGTCATGATACAAACAAATAATCTGAAAAGGATCATTTGAAAACTGCAGTTGCACTTTCATAATAATAAAAGACGATACACAAGATTTGAAGAGGGTCAGAATTAGGTCTAAAGCATTGATGAGTTCAATACAAAAATTTGCTGAAGCTTTTAAAGAGTCTGAACAATCCTTTTGCTTTTTCTTAACTCCAAAACAATTTAATTACATTTTTTTCAACAACAGAAGCAAGTTGAATTTGGAAGTGTGAGAAGTGAGAACAGTTTTTAAAAAAAACCAAAGACTTTTGAGACCCATGTTGGTGTTCATTACTGCAGTTTAAACCCTATTTATTGTCTCTCCTGCCATCTCTGATGAGTAAAAGACTATATTGGTACCATGACATAATTTCTTGGACAAGTTCTATTAATTCCATTAATGAGACTCACATAAAGTGTTAGCTGCCCTTTTCATCTCCTCTGTGGATGTTCACCAAACCGATCTGAGCAGCATTTTTAGGACTCTTGGCAACTAAATGCCAACATAAATGCCAACATAAATTGTGGTGTGATACACTTGGTTTCCAGAAACCAAGTTGGTTAGTTGGTTGCTACCCTAGAATCTAGGCTGGTTAAGCACTAATTAAATGTCTTTGGATTTGCCAGAAATTCTGAAAAATACCTACCTGCCATGCCAAAAATCTGAAAGAAACTCTGAGCACACTAGCTTCATTATTTAGTATAACGCCTAATTGTAGAATATTATTATTTTTACTGCCAAAAGTAAACGACAAAAAAATACTAATTATTAGGCACTCTGCTTCCCAACCGGTCCAGGTAACTAGGGTAATATTCCAGCATGGAGCTCCCTAGCAGATGAGTGAACAAGCACCCACAATGGTATGATGGTAGAAACCAGAATTTTTTTGGCTTGCTTCTAAACATTTTAAATTTGACGTCTGTAGACTAAATTAGGGTTTCAAAGTCCAAATAACATTTCCTGAGGTAAATAGAGCCTTTAACTGGCCTCACTCAAGAAGGTGAAGGTAACAGTGTAGGTGCAGGTTCAGGGCCTAGATAAGGGGCTGGGTACTGCTGATTCTGGCTCCCGGCAAGTCCTTGGGTGCCTGTTATGGATGCTAGAATAGGCAGTTGACAACCTGTTATTCAATGTTGAAGGCAGGGGGACTACTGAGAGAACTCATGGGTGCATTGCAGAATTGGCCCACTACAGAATCAGCACCTAGGGCCGATTTGGCCACCAAATCACACTGCACAGGAGTAGCCTAAATAGTCCCCTGACTTAGACACAATGGCTTTTTGGCCTTCATATCAAGTTCAAACAAAATCATGAAAAATGATGGAACTATGTAACATGGTTAGGTAATTCGACTGCAAAATGAATTTAATAAAACAGAAAGTAGAGTACATAGTACAGAAATGAATTAGATTAAAAAAAAGGAGCTTAGATAGTAGGTTTAGTTGTCCAACTTTTTTGCACATTGGTTCCATGTTCAAGTGAAAACTTCCCAATCGGGCAGAGCCAACAAAAGGAAAAAAATCATATATTTTCATATATTGCACACCTTTAGAGTTGTATGTCATAGATTTAAACTTTTTTACCACTGGTTTTAGGAAATTTGGGGTGAGAGTTTGACCTTCCAAACAAGAGGGATTTGGGTTTGGGTTGAGAAGGTGAACGACATGACACTTGCAAATGTATAAGAGGTGTATGAGAAAGCCTTTTTTTGTTGTGATTCAAATCTGGTTGGTAGGTGCAGGCATTAAACTTGGGTCTGCAACAGAGAAGTGAGCAAGCACAGTTGAGAGAAAAAGTACATCAGGATTGTGTTCATCTTCATTGATGCAAGTTGTCAGAAAATGCAGAACCCTTAAGTTAACATGACACAAAATAGATCTAAATTCACATGACCCATGTATGTACAGGTATTTGCAACACAAATATATATAAGTTTACATGACCCAAGTATGTATAAGTTTTCACAACACAAATCTATATATGCTTGCATGACCCAAGTGTATATACATTTACACAACAAAAATATATGAGTTTACATTCCACAAGTATATAGTTTTACATGATACACGCACACAAAACACAAGTACATATTAAACAATCCTAAACCCTAAACCCTCATTCCTGAACTCAATTGAAACAAGCAGACACCAAAAGACTTCACCATGGTGATGAAATGAACTGTCTGTGAACTGGGTTTCCAACATTAAAATCACAACAATCACTGTTCATTTTTTGTTCAGGCTAGCCTCTCAAACATCGGTCTCTGTGAAGCTTGTGATCAAACAGGGCTGTAAATGTAATGGGAAAATTTTGCTAATCAGCAAGAAAATTGGGGAAATTGCTTCTGAAGATTAAGGAAACATCTGAAATAGGTTGTCACTGTCATCCTTAACAACTGAAGTCTTCATGTGCAAAGATGAACAGACCGACTAACCCTCTGGAACAATGCCCTCCTTAGGAGAAATTTCTCATACAGTCCCAGTACTCCCAGTTTCAAACTGCAAAACCCAACTAGTAATTTTGCCAAAAACCAAATGCTGCATGACCCAGAAAATTTATTTTCACAAAGGATCCTGTTCCCAGCATGAAATCATCATCAAATCTGAAGTTCACAAAGGGTCCTTTTTGCAGCATGAAATCATCATTTCATACCCTCATTGACAATAGTAGAGTCTATTTAGGTACCTCCTAGAGAGCCCAAGATGCATGCCAAATGAACTGCACCACATGAAGAATGCCATATGAAGCTCACCACATAAATTGCACACATGGAACTACACCACTAGAAGAATGCCATATGAAGAATGAATGCTACATTTTTCCCAGATGAAATCAGACTTGCAGAGTAAATTCACTGAACAAATTGATTTGGCATGTGCTCTCCTGAAAGGGGAAATGTTAGCTAACAATGTATGCCAGAACTGAGACAGATTCAGACAGACCCATCTCAAAGGATGCACTTTCCACAACTGTACTATGAAAAGCTAATTAGACAATCCATCCACTGAGATGGCATGTCCTTGATTAAGTAAAATGGAACCCACACATGCCAAACACCAAAAAGCACAATTTCAGTCACAAAACCTGCTCCTTTTTTCTCTCACAGATTAACTGGTTGAAAAGACTTTTCTAGTACCACTTGCTGCTTCCTCTGTCATCATCATAATCATCACATCTTGTAGTTTTGGGTAATGCAGAGGAGGTGCAACACATATTCCACAAACCAAAAAACCACAGTTTCAGTCACAAAAACATCACATTTTGGTCTAAGAAATTCTTCTTCTCACAGATTTAGCTGATTCTTGTGCAACTGAGAGGAAGCTTTTCTTATGTTACTGCAGCTTCCTCTATGTATTCTTCTTCATCCTGCAGTTTTGGGCAATGCAGAGGAGTTGCTCCACAAACACAAGAAACCACAATTTCAGTCATAAAATACATCACAATTTTAGTCTAGGAAATCTGCACCATTTTTTCTGTCAAAGATTGAGCAGGTTGAGTTTTTCCTTCTATCCCTGCTGCTTCATCTACATCTTTCTTCTTCCTCATCTTGTGATTTTTGGCAATGTAGAGGAGGTGCAGCACATACATACTCCACAAAACAAAACACCAAAATTTCTTTCAGACACAAAATCTGCAACCTTTTCTCTCTCTCCCTCTCTCTCACAGATTGAGCTGGTTGAGGAGTTTTGCATGATGTGTCACTGCTGCTGCTGCCGCAGCTGCTTCTTCTCCTTCTTGTTTGTCTTCTTCTTCATCTTGCAGTTTCTGGGGAGGGGGAGGAGGAGGAGGTGCAGCACATACTGTCACAGCTGGTCGTAGTCGTACAGGCATGGCTGCTGTTTGTGGCATGAGCCTCATCTTTGACACAGGTATGGCATGATGTGCAGTGCCCCACAAACAAGAAGAGTTTTCTGACCATGACAAGGGATTGTAAAAGCTGTGCAAAATTGCAGATCCATGAGCTGCTGCTGCTTCTTCTTTGCTTACCTCTTCTTGACTCCTGTTGTTGTTTGTCTCTCTGGTGATTGTCTTGGAGCTCTCTAGTCCTCTGAGCCATTCGTCCTCATCAAGTTGATGCTCACTAAGAGGAGCTGGTACTTCATGTCTGTTGTCTCTTTGTGTGGTGAGATTTCGCACTGTTTGTACAGGAGGTACTTCAGCTGATGATCTCTCAAGATTGCTCATACAGCAGCAAGCTGTTACTGATCTGCTTGCAGCCAAAGCTTCTTCCCTTGACAGAAGACAAGAAACATCTCGCAAAGCTACCGCAGAACTTCTTATTGATTTTGCAGGTGTGCTTACTACTTGTTGTCGATGTGCAACACTATGGTGTGCAGCTGGATGGTTGCAGAAATTGCGTGAAGCTGGGTCTGAAGAGTGTGTAGGCAACTGCTGCTGCTGCATTGTGGTCACAGTACTACTGCTCAGCTCCTTGCTGTTTGCGATAGCCAATGCTCCGGCAATAGTGTTCTGTTCCTGCTCTTCGCTCACAAGCTGTTCTAGTGTTTCTGCCCCTGGAAGCTGCTGCGCCATGCGGCAGTTCCGGTTCACAACTACAGGAGCACAACCCACAATGCAGATTCAATGCAGAAGAAATTGGATACAAGACTTGAGAAGAAGGGTCACAGATCACAGCGCCAACAGCAGCAGCAATCACATGATCAGCGACTGCAACAGCGAGAGAGAGAAAGAATTGATCCTGCGCTTACGTTGTTTGAGAGCTGACCAAGCTGCCATGGCAGCGTTCTTCTCTGCTTGTTTCTTTGTCCTCGCAGCATCTCCCAAGAAAGTCATGCCAGTGACCTCCACAGAGCTTGTGAAGACTGGCAGATGTCCAGGCCCAGAGCGAGTAGTCGTGTAGACTGGGAGAGAAACACCCGCTCTTTGCGCTGTCTCTTGTAACAAGTTCTTGCAGATCCCTGTTTCGTCCTGCAGTTTGCCATCGCCGGGCGGTTCGGCAGCAGCTAGCTATGATCAGCTGCGTACGATCCATCGCAGCGGAATTCCATAACTAGCAAAGACCACATCCAAAGACATACAAGCAGTGCAGCAAACATAAGATCTAAGGAGCAACAGACAAAGAGATCGGTCGACAACTTACGAGAAAACGAGCGGCAAGAGAGCGAGAGCAGGAGCTTCTTCGCGAGAGGGTATTGAGGGCGACTTCCGCTGCCGCATGCTCCGCCTGCCGCAATGTGCTACAGTAATTCGGACTTTGGAATAGTTCGCCATTGAAGATCACGGTGGCCTTGAAGCGAGGAGCATGGTCAGGTCCCTCTCTGATGCATGCGTAAGCTGGCAGGTTGAAGCAGCTCCTCTGAGCAAGCTCTTGCAGCTGATTCTTGTACATACCTGCAGCAGCAGCAGCAGCAAGCAGCTCGAGAATATCAGTAGTAGTATTTTCTCGCTCCTCGCTGTGAGCATCCTAGCTCCTGCATCTTCACACTATTGTACTACCTTACTGCACCACGAGCTCACTCTCATCGATCATCTCCCTAAACCAATTCGCTGAACTTCTGTACACTTTGATCCTGCTGCTGGACCTTCCTGAGTCGAAGAAGTTCACGAAGTTCGTCCGTGTCTTTGCTCTGGCATGAGGTAGAAATGCAGTAGAGAGATCGCAGTGTAAGGAGACGGAATCCACGATCAGAATGAATCCACAGAAGCAGCTGTGCTGATAGACCACGGCTCTCAGAAGCTGCAAGCGCCAGGAGCTGCTACAATATGAATGCTTTCAGAAGCTGGACTAAGCGACTGACCTCCTCTGAAGCTGGTGGTCGAAGAACAGCAGCACCTTGCGCAGGTGCAGCTAGCTTCACCACATACAAGCTGCAGCAGCGAACCACGTCCTCGTCTCCACCACCATGTACAACGCAAGCCCACGAAGCTGAACTGTGGATATTATTATCCTCGAGAGCTGCTATCTCCGCTGCTCCTTTGCTGCAGGCGGGTCGATTCTCACCAGGATTCTCGCGCTTGCGCCCACTCACGCTCACTACTGTAGCTGCAAAATGTGGCCATGAAAGGAGACGAATCCCAGAACATAAGTGCATCCCAAATGGGTACCGCTACAAAAACAATAGCAGCAGCAGCAGTCTTCTGTCCTTCAGAAACGCAATCTGTAGCCTTTGTCTGCACTCGCACGACTGGGAAAAACGACAAAGCCCTCGCGAGCGCGAGAACAGACAAGACGAGGAAGAAGAGCGTGCACAACGAACGACGGCATGACGCACAGGCAAGCGCGACGAACGGGTTGGGTCGGCAAGGGCGCGGAGAAGATCCAGGGCCTCCGGCCCGAACCGAGAGCGCTAGCCTGGGAACCTCGTCCAAGAAAGTTCATCCATCCAATGGCCTCTCGATCAAAGGCGCAATAGGTGCTAAATTTAATGGGCATGAGGACCACAATAAAAGCCGCATGATGGGTACTGGATGGGTCTTCTAAAAGACCCATCCAGTACTCATTCAAAAAAATTAGTCTTCCAACAGGATGGATACTGGATGAGACTAGTTTTGTGGTTTGATTAAATAGCTACTTTTATAACTTCAAGTTTTGTGGTTTGATACACTTTATGATTGCACAACCTTGAATCCAACAATGCAATCTCAATTGGCATTTAGGAATGAAGGGACCTAATCCATTTTCATTGTTCATGATATGCTAATCCAAATGGAGCATGGGAAATGGCAACCCTCTTTTCCCATTATCATTCAATCCTTCATAAAACTACATAAATTTATTGCCCCATGACAATTTTTTATTTACTACAAACTCTTCCATGAAACTACATTTAGCAGGACATTTTGCACACCCTTAAGCCAAAAACTTAGAATTTTTTTAGTTATCTACAAATCATGCCTACTCTTGAGGTGGTCGGCATCTTACACCTTTAAAAAGATATAAATTGTCCCCTCGTAAGTGTAAGCACTGTGCCTCCATGCCTAAATGGATGGTCACTTCATGATCCATGCATCCATTGTCACCTCATTGTTTATGAAAGTGCTTGACGCCACATGAATGCCTAGGGGGAGGGAACCCCTGAAATGCGAGTCTAAGCTTTGGCTATGCCTCACCCAAGTTCATTATTTTGAGATCCCAGAGTTATCCCCACACTTAGAGATTTTTCCTCATCACATTTTAATTAGTTAATGAAAAATCAACTCATGGATGTGGTGTGATGTGATGACTAACCAAAGGAGCACCAACAGAGTTTGATAACTACCAGACATGTGGTGTGTCTAGGTGGGGTCATTGATTAAGTATTTGAAAGCTCTTGATGCACAGTGTATCAGTTCAGTGCTGCATTAAGTGATAACACTGTGAGACTTTATGATCAATTTTTAGAACACTGTTGACATAATCAAAGGACAATTTGGGTTCCTTGATTTGAGCTTAGTGGTCATAATTATTGAGCTCATGTCCAAGTTACTCTCATAAGTGTTTTCTTTTCTTTTTTTTGTTTGTTATATATTGTAGAATTGTTAGACACCATCCCACACAAGATTTGACCACGATTGGCAGTAAGTAAAAGCTGCCTCCAAACCGGTATGTTTTCTTTTCGATTTTTCATTTGCTTGTGAATAGTTTCTTCAAAAATTCAAAAAGTCAGTGACTTCTAACATTTTTTTATTGCAAACTGTTAAAATTTATTGTAAAACAATCACCAGATTCTACATCAAATTTCAATTTTGTTTTGTAAGAATTTTTGTATAATGGCTTTTGGTGCTTGCAAACAGTGAAAAAACCATTTTAAAATGATGTTTTTGAGGGGTTTTTGCCATTTTTGAAGAGAATTTGATAATTCACTAAAACACATCCACCAAATTATGACACAGTTTTTAGTCTTTGGCCATTTTTTGGCTAGTTTTTTGATGGTTTGGACAGTTTTCTACAAACTTTTTGCAAATCAATGCCCTAATGATGCTGCATAAAAAATCTGAGAAAATTTTGAAACACTGGTTCCAAATTCTTGCAATAAGTAGTCAACAATATACAAGCCTTCACAACGATGCTTAGACATTTTTACTTTCACATTTTTTTAAAAAGCCACAATTATCTTATGGACAATGGCAACTCATTCCACATTACAAAATTATGGGAAAAAACCACCACCTGCAATTAAAAATGGTGTCACAGTGTGATAAAGTTGAATTTTCTTACAACAGAGATGTCATGAGTCATCATAAAACAGTCCTTTTTATTTTTTGAGATTGAAAATTTCCAAAATTTCACCAAAAAAGGAACACCAGCACTCATGAGGAAAAGCACCACAAAGAAAGGTAAACAAGCATCGACTCCTGCCTTATGTTAAGGGGAAAGGGGAGCCAGGTGCCATGGTCATAACCCATGTGATTTGTTCCTAGGTTATTCACGTTTTAACCAGCAATTTTGCTTTCGGAAACCAAATAAATTGGATTCCTGCAATAGACCTTGATATGACCATAAAATTTACAACTTGCTTCTAAAATATGTAACATATAGGTGTGAATGAATTGATGTACAACATATTATATCCTAATATTTTTTGTTATGGATTACGGATACTTGTTTCTTACATTCTTTTCAGACTATCGTTAAATTATGAGTGCATGTTTCTTTCTCTTTTCCTTTTGCTATCTCTCAGAAGGGTTTTTCATTTATGATGGTCCAAAAAGAATCACTTCATCCAACAATCACCTCATCAGGGGAACAACCCCCATCCCAATTACATTACCTTACACAGATTTGTTGCCAAAGGCCTCCTCTATTGTGGCACATCTTCAAGGAAGGTTGTAGCCCTAATCACTACAATTCTGTGCTTTTCAATTGCAGAGTTGGAATACAAGTATGGGAAATTCACATATTTAGGGCCGCCACTAGTTAGGGGCATGGGAAAGCAAAGGCTTCTTCCGTGGTAGTAAGGAATTGGCATTATACTTGATTCTGTTCCATTTCTCATTGGCAGAACTGTCTAGTCAAACCGTGGGAGTACACAAGCATACCCAGTTTTCTTTCAAGGGTTCATGATAAGCACCTTTGCGGTTTTTGTAGTCATCTAGTTGCATGCAGCTTCCACTGCAAGGCTCTTTGGCATGCCTGGGCATGGATCTTTGCCAAACAGCCTGTTTGACACATGCACTTCACATCTTTGATTTCCAACACAGACCTGCACAAGAAGTGGTAAGAGACAACAGTTGGTTAGATTTCTTCCAAGGCTGCAGACAAGACATTGCATCAGTTGTGATGCTCTCTTCTACCTCCATAGCTAGTCATTTCATAGAAAGAGAACTATGAACTTGTTTAATGAATCCATAAAAGATGAGCTCAATGTAAGCATGTGATAAAAGTTGGGAACATTTGCAGTGAGGCAAAGTTGAAGTGAGGTTTTCTCAGAGACCAGTTGTCTTTGTCCCCTTGGTGGTTGACACTCCGCTGCATACTTAATTTGACTCCTTGCCTTAGTAGTAATGGGCAAAAAGAGCTCATTATTGGCACTGAGTTCTTCTGTCTGCCTGTGTTTGAACATACCTACCTTATTCAGTATGTTGTATGATGTGTCAGCATGGCAAGAGCCCTTGAGAAAGTTGCCACATTCACCATAGGGGTTTCCAAAGCTTGCAAATGTGATTGTGGCTATCTGTTGTCCGGTGGTGCATTCCAGCTGAAGGATAGCCTTGTCAGAGATAGTGCTATTTTCTTGGACAAACGACCTGAAATCGAGAGGGTGAAATTCTGAGATGTGGGAACACAGTACATGAGCTGATTGTGTTGCAATGGATACTGTCTCTGGGTTTCCGCCCTTTTCTTCAAACAGCACCAATGAATTGCCAGCAGGAAGCAGCCATTGTCGAGGCACATGATACCTGCCCCATCACTACTGTTAGTTTAGAGAAGCAATGTACTAAAAAAGTCACCTGATCTAAATTTCCTACTGTTCTGCAATGAATTCAAGGAACACAACATCCTGCTTTCACTGGTGTTTTCCTAGTCTATTTGGAGGTAAGGATCCCAAGCTACAGCACATCTGGTGTGCATCAGAAATGGGACAAGGTCACACTGTCATTATCTCAGGGTCACTTGATTAATGATTTGCACAGGATCACTTGATCAAGTGAGCAACTCTCCCCCAAAACTTTGCTAGCTGCTCAACATACAAAGGCTTTGAGCTAATCCTACTGGTTCCACTTGATATGAACTCATCATGAACCTAGCAGAATGATGTATAATGTTTGATCAGGTCCTACAGCCTTCCAAGCCTTGCAGGGGGGGATGTCCTAGAGATCAGCCCTGGAGATGATAGGCATGAAATCAATGAGCATTCAGTGTAATAGTAGGAGAAATGCAACCAACCATTGTTGTGAAGGCTGACTGCATTGGGAAAGACATTTGGATTCAGTATATACACCCCTATAGTCACAAGTAGATGGGCAGTTATCTTGTTGGGAGATGAGTGATGGCCAATAGCGGCCTAGGTTGAACCCGTTCACCCACAGCTGACCCTTCCCCATCTTATCTAGGTTGAGTGCAACTGGGTTACTCCCATTTGGTGCATCAAACAATGTCTGCATAAATCAACATGCACAATCATTGTTTTAGAGCCTTGATGAAATTGTCTTTGGAATCGGATTGCAATTGATATGTGGACCTTATGGTTGCATTGTAGGAGATTTCAAACCTGATACCAAACAAGGGGCTGATAAGTGATTAGATTGTCTCTGGATGTCCAGTTCACAGTGTGCGCTCCATTTGCTGAGTAAAGGTGCAAAGCCTCTCCTTCAAGTCCCACCTGAACTCTTGCAACAACTTGCCTTTCATCATCAACACTCACTCCAAGACACATGTGCTAGATGCCTCTCTAGTTGGCAAGTGAAAGTTTGTAGCTCCTATTAAGTCCAAAGGATGCATATTGTAGTCATTAGGTTAGAGAGATACCAAGAGAAATCAGACCTTTGGACCCAGATGACTATGTTGGGCTAATAACAGCAGTTCATGCCACTCTTTCTTAAATGGATGTTGCTCACATTGCCCTATGACAGAATGTTTAGTGCAAGTCACAGAGGTAACAGTACCTGGTAGGTCCACAGTTGCTGTGTTAAATCTCTAACTCCTGATGGAAGGCCTTCCAAGGTGACTGCATTTAGAATGCCTGCTTGCTCTTGCTCCAAAAAAGCCCCATAATCCTTCCCAGTCACACTCCACTATTAGTCTTACTGCTGCTGAAGAAACTAAAAGTTACAACTGAGATTGTATCATTTTGCACATATCTGTGGCATATGGGGTGACTGAATTGCTTGTCTACCTAATTGTGATCCTCTCTGCATCTCCTGATCATTCAAATTGAAATGGTGTGAAAATTCCTAGCTGCAAAGCTCACATACCTGTAAACCTGTTGTCATGGAGAGAAACACAATGTCGTTGGTACCAGCCATCAAGGTCACTGTTTGGTTTATCTGGGTCCCATGGCCTGTCACACTCCCTAGCATGGTGCAGAATTCATGTGTGTCAGCTCAGGACTTTCAGAAAAGAATTGACAGGCTTATCAAGGCATAGTTTTTGTGTCAACCTTCCAGCAGGCCATTTACAAAGATGTCGGCAGCATCTCGCACATATTGTAGAACCAGTGTTGCCTCCACTCTTCCCTGGTGTACATCAGCCTCAGCAATCTGCAAACTGCCACCACATCATCCACTGTCAATGATCTACCCCTTCACTTCTGGAAGTGAAACATAACTGATCCAAACATATACATGATAGCTGAAGTTGGTTGAGGTCAGAAACAAGCTTTGCAAGAGCTGGATTCCAGGAGGTATAATCTAGTGATGGTATGTTGACTAACCTGGTGCTGTACCACAAGTAGTCTGTGAAGTCCTTGGTGGTGGAAGTCTGTTCAAGCAAACTGCGTACACTGAAGATATTTCCACCCCATTTTCCCAGAGGTTCCTGGTATGACTGCCAGCTATGTGCGACAGGTGAGGGACTTCGCATTCTCAACAAGACTGTTTGAGTGCCTACCTATTGAGCAAGTCAGGGTCAGTTGCTCAGAGGTTGACTTCAAAATCCTCTGCCTGAAGGCATGGGTTGCGATTATATCACATAGCAATTGCTCAGCTTGACAAACAAGATTTTTTTTCCTGACTAAGTTGAAATATTTCATGGTTAGAGTAATGCATTGTTCACTGGTTAGAATGTATCAATGCTCAGTACACATCAATAACTTTCTGAACAGACTATAACTTTCAGGGTTAAGGGGATTGAAAGTGTTAGGTTGTGTACCTTGGCTGTGTTAAAAGCAACAGAGTTGCAATCAGGCAGAATACTAACAGACCAGGCTGGCAATTGGTAGGCTTGCCCCTGGAATTGAATGGTGGCTGCAGAAGTGTTATCCCAGTTGGCCAGAAATGCAGCACATAAGCCTATGGAGCTGTTGTATACATGTGCCTACACAACAACCCAAACCGATGTATTTCTGTATTACTAGATTTGGAAACCAGAAGAAAATAACATCCATGTGAAGCTCTCATGTATTAAGTGCCTTCCTTGGCTCGTCCATTTATGCTGCCAAGTTGCCTTTCTTGATGGTGTTCTAACAAAGAAAAATGCATGTGATTTGGAGAGTGGGACCTCCTGGTTGGGGCCCAGCCTAAGACTTGGGGGAACATCATCCACAGCAGCTAGAGCTGGCTCACATAACTTAAGAGCTGCATGCAAGTCCTTTAAGTGCCCCCACTTTGGTTGCCTCTCTTGTCCTGTGCCCACATTATGCCCAAGCATCTGGAAGTCAGTCATTAGCTCTCATTTGCTACTCATTTTGGAGAATATTTCTTATTTTCCTCGGTGGTGTTATATAGTATATGAGAGAGACAAAGAGGACACACACAGACACACAACATACCATATTCATCAAGGGGGGCATCATAGTCATAGCTTGTAGTAATATCCTCATCAGATGTTCTCCCAAAGTTTGTGCCTCCATGGTACTGCACAGATCATCAAACATGAACTCTTAGCTTCAAGAATTTGTCCACCATATTCACCAGTCCTACTGGCTGTCCAAGACCATCCAAGATATCCCAAGCTTCAACTCCTCTCTGCAATCTGCTGATGTTCAATTTGAATTTCATGTTTCTATTTGGATTAGCCTCCCATCAGTGCAGATCGTGGTTTACCATGTAGTAATTTTGGAAGCTACCTCCTCGTTCAAAAAAGCGGGCAACAGCAAATGCTATATCCTGCACTGGCCTGCTAGGAAGTGCTTCTCCCCATGTATGGAACCTGCAGCATGCCACAGTTCAGCCTAAAGAAACCAAGGCAAGAGCATCTGCCATAATCTTATGTATGCTTTCACAAAGCTTACTAGGACATATTTTAAGTTTTCTGACTCTAGAATGAAACGGATTGTAATGCAATTAATAGTGTTGAGGTTCTAGAAGATTCCATTTCCAAGATTTCTTTTAGCAGCCAGTTCATGGGGCAGAGAATGCTTACCAGCCACTCCAATTTTCAGTCCACATGGTGGGTTTATCAGCTGCATTGGGCTTCCAGCCATCACAGTAGAACCCATTGCAGGTATTGATCTACTTATCCACAGGCAGCACAACAAATATCAAGAACTTCCTTCAGTAAAATATGGAGACTAACGATCATCAACAGCCAGATCCAATGCAGGTATACTCTGGCTCCAGTTAGTTCATATCATGTTTTTGGAAGTGGAAGACAGAGATACAGGGGTATGATGTACAATGAAGGAAGGGGCATCAGATTGTTGGCACATGATCCAAGGGACACCAGTGTTGAGACTCTCTGCCATGCTGGCAGCCCACCTCATATACCTCTTTCCAGCCTCCCCATAGGCAGCATCAATGTTTCCATACTCATTCTCAATCTGTGCAGGGAAGTCCAAAATTTCCACCCAAACTTAAGTATCTAGCTCTATGAACTTGTGGCATTCATCAAAATTGCTGAATCTCGTCTCTACCTCCCTCTGTCAAACTCTCTTGTCTCACAAGTCTGATCCCTTCAAACTTAAATTTCCAAGCAAAGGGAGTATTGGACTTGTTTGTGACCTGAGCTAAGATGATGGGGCCTCCCTGCTGAGCAAAGAGCTCATGCTGTTTCATGAGTGATACAACTACAGAAACAAAGCTCTGCATTTCAGCCTGCAAGAACCACACACCTTGACTTCACTGAGGTTCATTAGTCTTGTACCCATGTTTTTGTACAGGCACTAATTATCAAGAGGATGGGAAGGTAATTAAGCAACAATCTGGGGTGCTAAAATTTCAACAAAAATAAAATGGCAATCCAAAATTGTGAAGAAATCTGCTGATGTCTGAAAGGAATTTGTGTTGCATGATTGAAGGCAGACCTTGAATGGTTCATTGTCTGTTCGAAACTCAATACCAGGAATATCTCGCAGCCAGACTGGGAGTCCCCTGCATGCTTCAAAACACTGACCATCACCAAAAAGATCGCTGTTTTACACTCAAAAAGATTTCATAAATTCTGACGATGGACTACTGCAATCACATTGTCTCTTAGATGTGGGCTTCTGGCTTCTTGGGTCCTTCTCAGATAATGTTCAGACAAATGTCATCAAGATACTCCAAGTTGCCTGCACCACCCTGTAACCTCACGTTGACACACAGAGAGCATTTGTGCTTGTGCTTCCAAATGCAGACACATTACCTTCACAATTCACAACAATCTTCACATTCTTGCCACTGGTAGAACCTCCCTCAATGCAGAACAGATCTAGAGGCATGAAGGTGCAATTCTGATCTCCAAACTGAACAAGTCCTAAACCTCAGAGATGATGAGATTGTTCCTTTAGAGAGAAACATACAGACAGAGATTATCAGTATGCAGCAACTAGAGTTCTGCAACATAGTTCAAATGCTCAAGATGTCCGCACTCCATGGTAATTGTAATGTTGGTGAGAAACTTGCAGACCCGGGGCACACTTGTTATGTAAGATTAGTAGTAGACAAGCGGTGATGGTAGCTGGTTTCGTGAAGAATTCACACTTACAAAATCACAAGGCAGCGGATTCATGAGTGAATCTATTCATGACTCAAGCACGTACCCTGAATTCCACTCCGCGCACACATAAGGACCGATCCGCAGATTGAGAAACAGACCGGCTTCATGCACCAGCTGCACAAACCTTGGCAAATCGTACCTCCCCGCAAAATCATACTGCAATCCCCACCATACCCTCTTCACGTTCAAGACCTTCGTAATATAAGCGTTTCTTCTGCTTAGTTCTAGTGACTCCTGACATTGATCCTGAACAGCAGCACGACCAGCGGCAGCAGTCTCAGGCACGCAATTCCTAGACTCCAACCATTTTCAGGAAAAAAGTTTCCAGAGCATTAGACTTATACAGGTAACAGACACTCATCAAATGCAGTTGTTATGTATAAGTCTGTGCAGGTGGTGGAAGAAGAAGAAGAGCTCTTTACCGATCGCCTCGTCGGCTCGTGAACATCCCAAAACACATACGTCTGTATAACATCGAGTCCGCCTTCCTTTGCCTTCCCGATCAGGTCTGGCCACATCTGCAGAGAAATTTTAAAATCATAATATAGATTACTAAATTTTGTAAGCAAAAATCTCCTGCAGTGCAAATGATTATAAATCTTCGGACAACATCAGAAATCTCAGTATCACGTGCATCAATCGATATCCCGTAACTCCCGGTGGCTTCTTATCGTAAGGTTTTCGGTCTGTTTCATGCATAATAAAGAAAAGGAATCACGAGTGCTCCAGGACTTAGGAAGAAGTTAAGCTGCGAGTGCTGATAATTCCACCGTCATCGCGACAACTACAAATAGCAATCATACCTTCCGTCAAAGACGAACCACAAGAAAATCAATACGAGAATTCGCAGTACACGATTTCTCATAGAAGATCATCGAAATCAAGCATCTCGAGACAAGAAATGCACACAGAGAGATGATCTTAACACAGAAGCGCGCATATTACACACGCGGACACAGACATACATTCACGATGCATCGTAATAGAAGGGAACTAAAATGCAAAACAGACAAATAAAAAGACATGAGAGAACGTGAATAAGATTTTTACCTGGGGAGTGCTGCGCGGGTAATGAATGGAGCCAGAGATCAGGAATCGACGCTGGCCATCAAGAATCAAAGCTCTGTGATCGTACGAGACATTCACCGCACTAACTTCTCCAATGCAACAGCCAACTAACAACAACAAGAGATTGAGCTTCCCTATCATCATCATCATCAACAACACCGACACTACTGGCGAAGCCCGCGCCACTTGAAATCAATTCCACAACAACAAACAACAACATCAGACTCAAATGATACAAACTCGGCAACAACAACGACGAACTCCATTAAACAAACTCAGAAGGAGCAGCGACAACAGCAACAACTACAAAACTCCATTGGACAAACTCAGCGGCAATAACAACAACAAAGGGTTTAATTACGTTAAGTATGTTTAATTAGTGTTGGTTTAATGGATACTAATAAGTGTCTTGTTTTTTTTGGTTTTTTTCAATTTTGTGATGTTGCTAAAGTGGCGGTCATCCATAAGTATATTTAGTAAACTTTGGTAAAAAGGAATTTTAAAAGAGAATTTGTAACAAAATATTCTTTTCTAAAATATTTTTCATGAAATGGCTAAAATTCACCACCAAAAAAAATCCACTAGTACTAATAATTATGTAAAGTCCAGTATTTTATTTTGAGCTCTAACTTAATAGTGTAGGGTAAGAAGGCCCAAGGGTTGGGGTCATCTGGAAATAACCACCCCTGAGGTGGGAGCCGAGGGCGGTTATTTCAGGAATAGCCCATCTCCGAGGGCCTTACATGGCATAAAAGTCAAGTCGCACTTTTTTATTTTTCATTTTTTCCTTGTGATACTTGACTATGTTTTCATAGATTTTTGAACCTCTTCAAACAAGGACTAATATTTCAGGTTTATGTCCTTAGGGGTTTGTTAAGCCTATATAACATAAATGAGTTTAGAATTGAAGTTATGTATGATTATTATATAGTTATGAAATTTATTTTTTGTTTGTAAAATTACTTTTTCACCATTTTCTTATTATGAATTAAACACAAATAACTTCAAAATCATTCAAAATCAAAAGCTTTTTAAAAATTAAAACTTCAATTTTAATAAACTTTGCATCATATAATAACTTTGTACAAATGAATATGTTTTTCAAAGTAAAAAACATTCATTTATATATCAACCAAAAAAAAATTAGTCAAATTTTTTTTTTAATTTTTTATTCATCACATGGTTCTCCATGTGTGATTTCACAATTAATTATAAAAAAAACATAATCACATGATGCACATGATTTTCACATAAATTAATATGTGAAAATCAATGCATCATGACCAAATTATAAAATCTTATCATTCTACTTACTCTTTTAAATAATTATTTAAATAATTATATAATTATATCAAGTTATAAGCCCACATGCATTGGGGTGCCAATTTGTGAGCCTTGTGTTTAAGTCTTTTGTCCATTTATGAAAAATAAGATCATGACAAAAATCAAATAAAATTAACATTCCACTTTTCAAAAAACTTCACCCTTTTTTGCAAATGAAAAGTTTTGTTTGATAACATGCCCTCACCCATAAACTAGAAACTTTTTGTTGTTGCTTTTCATGGACTAAACAAATCACGCTCAAAATGCAAAGGACACCTTTTCAAAGTGCTTCATGTGATACTAAAATTCTATTTTTATTTGGAGTTAAGGCCAGGCCAAGGCTGAGCCCAACTCAATTCATCATATTGGTCAAGTCAATTATTTTTGGTCCTTTTACAGTGTTGATTCAAGGCCCAAAATCAAATGTAATTTTTTTAATATGTTGCTTTTTGGTCCACCACAGCCCCAACTGCATCCGGGGCTCAACCTAGACTCTATCCCCCTTGTTCCCACTAAACTCAGGTCCAACAAAACCTTCAACATTATGCAATATAGTTGTATCCGAGCAAGTTCGACATTTAATAATAATGAGAAAAAACATTCATGGACTTTTTGAGAAATAATTAAGATGTAATTAACAAGTAAAAAATGAACCTTAATAATCTTTTATTGGTGGTGGTATATTAAGAGAAAACAAATTAAACATTCGAAATCAAAGAGCCAAACCTGCTAGGTTGCTATGGTAAGTAGGTAACAAGGTTACTAGATATTTTTCAACTAAACCATGTCACTCTCTCGAGATCACTGTTTTTTTTTTTTTTTTTGGCAAATTTTCACAACCTGGGGGAAAAAAAAAATAAAATAGCGGGGCAAATTCAACACAAGATA
>Ga0116229_10004306_pt1 | contig 23348 bp, 10 predicted proteins | sample S1TSphgellanicum_3_FD_87313 | JGI IMG/M metagenome (GOLD analysis project Ga0116229, IMG submission 87313) | Host-associated microbial communities from peat moss isolated from Minnesota, USA - S1T2_Fc - Sphagnum magellanicum MG | ecosystem: Host-associated > Plants > Peat moss > Unclassified...
AAAAAAAAAAAAAAAAAAAAAAAAAAAAATAAAAAAAATTATAAAAAAAAAACCATAAAAAAAAAAAACCCCAAAAAAAAAAAAAAAAAAAAAAAAAAAAAAAAAAACAATCCCAAACAAGTTCCCCATGGAATAAGAAAATTTCCTTGGTGAAAAATACAATTTCCACAGGGAGTAAATAATTTTCCTTGAGGAAGGGCCCAAGTTCCCTAAGGAGAAAGGCACCTTCCTTTGAGAATAATATATTTTCCCTAGGGAAAGGCTTAAGTTCCCCAAGGAAACATATGTTCCAAATCTTTTTGCAATCACGATCATTTCATTTTTGTTCTTATATGATATTGCGACCTATCATTGGAAAGGTTTCGAAAAGAGCTACAACTTTGTAGGTGAAAATATTTCAATCAGAATTCATATGCAAAAATCACAATCAAACAAAACTTTGAACACATTTATTCCCTAGAAAAAATTATGTTCTTTTCCTCAAAGGACATGATTGTTCCCCAAAGAAAAAAGGTTTAAGTTGTTCCCTAGACAACTTAAGCTCCTTCTCCCTGGGGACATGATTGTTCCCTGAGGAAAAGCCAACTTCCCCGAGGGAAACATATACATATGTTTTAAATCTTTTAACAATTATAGTCTTCTCATAGTTATTTTTTATATAGGCTTGCAACCTATCATTGGAAAGGTTTTGAAGAAAAATACAACTTTGTAGTTGGAAGCACTTGAATCAAAACTCACATACAAAAGTTATGTTCACATAAAATTTCAGGCACAATTGCTCCCCAATGGAAACATGGTTACTCCCCGAAGGGAACATGGTTGCTCCCCAAGAGAGCACATTTAGGTTGCTCTTTCAAGAAAATTGTCCTAGGGAAAACATGGTTACTCTTCAAGAAGAACATAGTTGCTCCTTGAGGGAACATATTTACATGCTCAGCCTAGATGTGTTGCCCCGAGGAGCAACCATGTTCCCTCAAGGAGCAATTATGTTTGAAACTTTATGTGAACATAATTTTTGCATGTGAATTTTGATTGAAATGATTCCAACTACAAAGTTGTAGCTTTCTTCGAGACCTTTCCAATGATAGGTTGCAAGCTTATATAAAAACAACTATGAAATAACTATGATTGCTAAAATATTTGAAACATATGTTTTATCGATGAACAATCATGTCTCGGAGGAGAAGCAACTTAAACCTTTTTTTCTTAAAAACAATCATGTCCTCAAAGAGAAGGAGCTCTTTCTCCCCTAAAAACATGATTGCTCCTTGGGGCAATTTAAGCCTTCCTCCTTTGGGAACATGGTTGTTCCGTGAGGAACAACTTAAATTTTTTTTCTTTCGGGAATTTGTTTACATCCATTTTGTTCATGAATGAAAAAGATAATTCAAGAAAAGGTTTGAACCCAAGACCTTTGGGCTATAAGGGGGATCCTACCACTACAATAGTTTTTATCTTTTGAAAATAATATAAAAATTTATTTAAACCATTCCCCATTGTGCAAGTACAGTAAAACAAATCTGATTTTTTTTTCCTAAGGGCAATGTATTGTATTGTATTATAATTGTGTTGAGCCCGATCCCACATTTAATTTGTTACACATGTTTAATGTTTTCCCACCCCAATTCATGGACCAATTTATTGAAATTTTATTTCCTAAAGATCCTAATGTGCTCCAAATATAAGTAAGGAATTGAAGTATTGGGGTTGTTTCTCTTTTGGAAATGGGACACACATCCTAACAGATTTATGAAAAGTGCAAGCAACTATGGTTAGAACAATTCCAACATGGTTAGTCCATGACAAAAAAATAATTTCCTTTATTTACAAGATGTTTGGTATCATGAACATATGCATGCAAAAAACGATGCATTGAATGTGAAAATGTAGGCCTTGGAGGATGATAAGTCAATTTTTTTTGGCAAGATAGTATTGTTAATGTGGACTTCCCTTTCACCTTGAGGATTCAAACTCCATGGCAATTGCAATGCATTTTGAAATGGGGCCATAATGGACAATATCAATGGACATAACTTTTGGCACCAAAAATGTGAAATTCCATTTATTCACATTGATTGTGTTCAATGAATGGAAAAATGGTGCCCCAATTGCATGGGTAATTATTTTCCAACAAGTAAAAAAAAATCTAATATCACGTACATGCACAAGTGCTCCAAGCACAACTTAAGTGGAAACCAAGTTATTTCATTGTTAATGATGTTCCCCAAGAATGACAAGTTTCAAATATGTTTCATGTTCTGCAAAAAATAATTTAATTAATAAATTTACCGTAGTCATATCATTGTGTTTAGTTAATTATTCATGGGTGCATGAAATAGAGGATGAACCTATCTTGTTATGTGTTTGGCATGTACTTCAAAATTGGAAGAAATAAACATTTTCAAAAAGTTATAATGTAATGTTTGCAACCAATTCTTCAATCACTTCAAAAAATTAATGCATGTTCAATTTTATTTTGCAAAATGCTTGAGCACGTGTGTTTCCACTTTGGAGATAAAGACCCACACATGTTCAAAAGCATGGGCAATATAGTTGTTGAATTTGCATCATTTTTTGCCTCATTATGGACCCACTCTTTGGTAAGTCTGCATATTCTATCTATTGTATTTCAAGTTTTGTGTCAAGAATTGTTAATTGTACTTATGCATTTAGTTATTGCATTGTAGATTTATGGGCATTTGACATTTGAAAGGTATGTCATGCTAATATGGATATTCAATTTAACTATGAATCATATCATGTGGCATTTAAATGCTAGATGAACATAGATACCTATGGATTATGACATAGACAAGTTGATTAGTTAATGTGACAATTGATTAACCTAGTTGCAACTCACTACATGTATTTGGAAGAATGAAAATTCAACAAATTTGTAATCAAGATTGTAGTGGAGACAATTGTCCAAGCAAGTATGAAGTTCAAATGATTGTGCTACATGGTTGATCACTTCTTAATATGGATTCAACCATGGGGATCATAATGTGATGTTTCAAGCTTATGCATGGGCCTCATTTTTTTCAAATTATAAAGAGGAAGACGATGACCTAGACAACTTCTTAACAATGATCTAGCAAGTATGTCAACATAGACATATTGCCCATTATTCAAAGTTTAACACATGATAACACAATTATGTGACTTGATGATATGTTTATGCCAATTGTTGAAGTGGAATGTCAAGAAGGTTGACATTAATTTGTACAGCATGGTGTTGCAATTTTGAGTCAAATTTTGACCTACCTTCGTAAAATAAATGTTGAACAATCAACATCATCCTTGCACTTGAATATTATGTTTGCACACAATGATGAAAATGTTCTTAATATTATGAATCAAATAAAGAATTTTCATGAAAATATGTGATGTATTCTCACAAGCACAAATATTAAGCAAACAAATAGATGTGATTGGAGTTCATTTCCATTCAACTAATGGTTTTTATAACCTAACATAAATCTATGGTATATTTATGTACAAGACTTGTAAAACATTTCATTCAACTCACTCCACTATGATTGATTGAATGTGTTGTTTTGCAAATGTTTAATGAATCAAGTCCGACTTGTTTTGGCTCCTATTAATGTGATTGCACCCCAATAGAGACAATTTTGAAATTTATTTAATTCAAACAAATCATTGAGATGTGAAACTAATGAATTGAAAAATTCAAACCTCAAAAATTGTAAGTCAAGGTTTGCATAAAGTATAACACAAAGGCCAATAAATTGTCATTAGCATGTCAAGGTATGTGTCACCTATAACACTTTGGTTGTGTTTCAACAAGTTTGTGTTATACCTAATGTGGGAACTTCATACAATTTTGGGCTTTCAAACAATCATTATATTTCCAAAGGTTGTGAGAAATAAGGATTTATAATCTTATATGGATAACAAGATACAAAAATTGAAGAAGTTTTAACCATCATAATAACACATTAAAACTGAATATTTGATGAAAATATTATAAGATGTTGGTAGAAGTCATCAAAAATCAAACTATAGATTCTTCAAACATGAAACAATAAACCCCTTTGACTACACTACTAAAAGGCATCTCATAATTTTCTTCATATTCTTCATCTTTTTCACCTTCATCCAAGTAGCCCTTCCCTTTCCTTTATGATATTTTCTTCTACACTTTCCTCATCAAAGGAATTAATGTCATTAATGTGATTCATGACATCTAAGTGACACACTTTAAAACTTTCAATGGACTCTTAGATTTGAATATCCCAAGTTCCTTCCTTTGCATTGTATTGTACTTAGGATCAATTGACAAATGTTTTGCAAAAATCTTCCTTCCCAAGCTTCAAACTTCATTTAAAAATAAAAATCAATCATGCCTTTCCTCAATACTTGTAACCAAACTTAAGAAAGTACTCAAACATACAAACACAAAACATAATGTTTACTATTAAAACTTACAAGCACATGAGCCGCTCATGTTTGTTCCATTTCAACACTTATTGGATGAGATCATGCATTTCCTCATTTGATCATTCCAATTCTCAAAATTCCATTCTTTTTCCAAAGCCCTAGCTCCAACATACCCATGGGTCCTCGTTAATAGTTCATACAAATCTTGATTGGAGTTTAACTTTCTATAACAAGTTGGGTCAATCACCATAGCAAACTCATGTACATGCCCAAAATTTGAAGTACTTTATGTTCATAATCTTGGCCAATGATGGTTTCTTCATGTTAAAATATGGTATATTCAATTGTGCCAATGCATTCCATTCAAGGTTTGCCTCCCCCCATTGCCCTTCAACCTTCTTCAATTCCTTGTTTTTTTTTAGATCTCATTGTTCCCAATGATGACTTGTGCTTATGATGACCTATGATTCAAAATGTGTTGTCAATATTTCATTGTTCACCTTTGGACTAATCAATAAGTTATTCGATTTGTGTTTGAATTGCAAGTGGGCTTATCACTACAAGGAGATGTTGATATATTCAATCCATATTTCATTAAGCTTTGAATGAACTTGGACAAATTTACCATGGTGAAAATGGTTGACCCCTAAATGAACACGAACCAATGACTATGGATAAATGAATAATTAATTCATTAATAACTAATCAAATTCAAGAATAATTAATTCATTGGGCTATCTTTTGGTTCATAGCTACATTAAGTAAGGCACCTAAACTAAGTTAGACCAAGCTAAGCACCCATGAACCTAAATTAGGCTAAGAATAGTTATGTTAGGCACCTAAGAACTTGAACTATCTTATTTAGGTTAAGCTAAAAAACCTATGGTAACCTAAACCACCTAGCCTAAACTAGGAACTTAGCTAGCTAACCCATCAACTTAAGGTGCAAATGTGAAGGTTTGAACCTTTCACCTCCATGTTTAAGGAGCAAATCTTTAACCATTATTTAAATAAGTGAAATTATTTGTCATCACATTATTATCCACATTTATTTCTTAATTTATTTAGGTATCCACCTTAATTAGTATATTTCTTACCTATGTTATCTTATTACCTTACATTACATATTTACATAATTTATGATACCAATAGGCTACCCTAGGCTATTTTAAAACTAGTGTAAGTTACCATATGCTAGGTTCCTAAGCTAGTCCTAGGTTATTCCTAGGTTAGTGTAAATTATTTTAATCTATTCTTGGGTTATATGTGTAGTTATTTTAGGTTATTTTAAAACTAGTGTAAGCAACCATAAAATAGGTTCCTAGGGTAGTCCTTGGCTATTCCTATGCTAGTGTAGGTTACCTTAGGTTATTTTTAGCTACCATAGCCTAGTTTTATAAACTAATCATAAATATTTCTAAATTATGTGAAAGCTACCATAGGCCTAGTTCCTAGGCTATTTTTAAGCTACTTTAAGTTATTTGTAAGCTACTATAAGCTACCCTAGCTAGGCTATGTATAAAACATATGTTAAGTTCATAGGCTAGTTTTTGGTTATTCCTAGGCTAATGAAGTTTATCCTAAAGTTACCATAGGCTAGGTTTTAAAGCTAGTTGAAAGTTATTCCTAGGCTATTCCTAAGGTACCATAAATTGGTCATAAATTATTCGTATGTTAGTACAAATAAGTTATTTTACCATAAATTATTCTACCCTAGGCTATTGGCAATTATTCTATGTTATTCCACCATAGGTTATTCTAAGTTTTTTTTGTTATTCTAAACCATTTCAACTTAGGTTATTCAAGGTTATTTTTTGCTATTTTACACTATTACACCCTAGGTTTTTTTTTGTTATTCCATTTAAAATTATTTTAAGTTATTTTACTTTAACCTATTATAAGTTATTCTAAACTATTCCACCTTAAGTGATTTAAAAATATTCTACCATAGGTTGTTTTTGGTTATTCTAAATATTCCACCCTAGGTTATTTTAAGTTATTATACCTTAGTTTATTTGTAGTTATTTTAGGTTATTATCAACTATTATTATTCCATCTTAAGTTATTTTGGTTATTTTAACTTATTTCACCTTGAGTTATTATAGGCCTAAGGTACAATAGCCTAGGGCAAAACATCTTATAATATTTTAAAATATAACTTTGAATAGTTTAAAATACCTTGTGAAATTAATTTAAAATAACCTAAGGTATAATAACCTATAACAATAATAAATAAATAAATTGTAAGGTATAACATAAGGCACGATAGTGTAGGGTAAAATAACCTAGGGTATTTAAAACAACATAAAAAGAAACTTATTTATTGTGGTGAATTACTTTAATTAATAATGAAAAATGATAATACATAATGTTCCTATAGTGACAAAATTTTAGCTAAAGTGAAATGACTAAGGTGCACTAAACTTATTTCACTTTAAAGTTCCATGATGATATAAATTAATTAACCACACCCTGTTTTTGTACTAATTCCAGTGATGAAAAATCAAAACTAATATATGGAAGACTTTTTGGAATCCTTCATATGGTTGTCCATGGACCATTCCAAAGACAATTTCAAAAATAATTACCTCGTTTTCAAGCTTAACTATTTCATTCCATTCTTAATGACTACTTCTTTTCCCTGTTAATTTTCTTAATAACTATTTCCCACCTTTCCAGATAACTACCTCCATTTTATAACTACCTCATTTTTTTCCCATATCTGCCAACATGGATATGAAAAAACAAATTAACATGTTTTTTTCATGTCCATGAAATGTATATCAATCTAAATTAAAATTAACATTAACATAAATAATTTGATGAATCTTTAAAAACATTATTGAAAATAGTTATGAAAACATAAGAAAAAAAAGAAAGTTAATCATCACTAGTAATGTGTAGTAGCATGGAACTCAAATGTATATAGGAGGTTCCAATGTTCGTAAAACTCCCCTTTACAAAATTTGATGAACCATTCAAACTTGTTTAAATTTTCATTAAAAGCCCATGCCACGCCTTCATTAACAACATCTAAATTATCTACATTAACTAAGAGGTTTGGAGGCATAAGAGGTTTTATGGTTAAATTCAAAACAAAATCAAACACAATAGCCCAACACATCATTAATGTGTATAATTTATTTATTATTCTACCATTAAGAATAGTTATAAAATCGTTGTTTCTAATACATGTGAAGATTTTTTTATAAAATAATAGGAATTTATATTGTGAAGAAAATTACATGAAATGCAAACATATAATGTAAAGTGAAATAAATACAATTTCATTGGAACATGGGTTTGTAGAAATCCAAAATGAAAAACACAAACATGTTGATGAAAGTTGTCATAAAATCATGAAATCATGTTTTGTAGATGTTTGAATTAACAAAAACTTTAGAGCATTTACTCAATTTTGGTTTTTAGCTTTTGATTATAGTGTTTTGTCCTAATGTATTTAAAAACACAATTAAAATTTGCAAACGTGTATCAATAGTTAATCAAGTGACTTTGTTTCCAACTTTTATATGTAAATTCAACAAGCACCGATAACAATACAATCCCCCGAGACATTCAAGTGGAATTGCACAAGTATATGTTCATTGTAACAATATAGAAAGCTTTTATCAAACGCACTTGTCAAGAATAGTTTTATAATATTTTTAAATGCACGTGATCTCAAGTATGTCTAAAGTGGCTTAATGTCAAGGACATACCAAATTATAATATAATTTTATAGTTTTATATGTACATATTTAATTCTTTTACAACTTTCAATAAACATAAAGAACAATGTATATGGCTATTCATAAAAGTCTAAAGGTCTTAAGGGAAACTTGTGAGTTGTTTGTGACTTCTTAACATGGTTCAAAAAGCACATGTTTGCCACATTATTAACCTTTGCAAAAGTTATAGATTCCATTGCATTATTCATGTGGCCTATAAAAAGGTTATAGTGCAATTTTCTATGATGTATATTATGAGGTTCTCAAGCTTCTTTTATTCATTATTGTCAACATACGTTGAGGGCTTGAACTTCTTGCCTTGCCTTGTAATTATGGTTTTTTATGATTCCAAGACTAAAAGGAAATCCATTTCTCTTATTGATTTTATCATAGTTCATGTTGTTAACACTTAAAACCTTGGGGATTCCACAAATTTTTACAAAGTATACCCTTGCAAACGCAAGGATTACAGAGATTTGTATATTGAAAAACTTATAAATTAATACTCACATGAAAATATTTTGACCTTGATATTCAACAAATTTATGAATTTAACCTCGACATGCATCATGTTGCTCCAATTGATGTATATAAATTATTGTGTGCCAAGGTTATTAGAATTGAAAAAATCTTATTTTTCAACATGTGTTTCAAAAATTAAAACCAAGTTATGAACATGGAATTAAAAAAATAATAATCATCATTATCAAATTGGAAATATCAAATAAATATTAACAAAAACACATGTAGACTTTTTGAACCTCCTTTACAAATTCTAATAGCTCCTTGTAACTACATTGAAAACAAAAATACACATGATTTACTACCATAATACTTCAAATAAAAAGAATTCATCCATAGTTTTATATAATGATGTAAGTTGGGTGCATTTGTCCTTTGTTAAATTCCCATTTTGGGGATAGGGTTTATGTATTACATGGTGTGAACCAACTAAAAGAAAACTTTTGTGATGGTGGATCATGGTTTGCTTGAGCAAGTGGGTGCACGTGTGGGATGTTTGTTGAACAAGTTTGAATGAATGATGGCAATCTTGCTTGCTTGATGCTTATTTGAATGTTGGTGGGTGGGAAGAGGTTAGTGGCATAGAAAACTAGCAAGCTATGAACCTAGCTAGCTACCTAAGATAGTTAGTTATTTGTATTCTACCTACCTACTTAGGCTAGGTTAGTTACCTTAATCTACATATCATCTTCCCTCAACTCCTTCATCTAGTAATTTCATCCAACAATGTTTCTTTGGATTAAATCATTGACAAGAAGGCATTAGTTATTAGATAACTAGTTTTGAATGAACCCCATGCATGCACTTTCCACTTTCCAAATGGGCATCTAGTCGAAATGATTTATATGTGTCCCTAAAGGCTTACAACTATAAGGTATAATCAATTTAAATTATTTTTATACATAATGTGGTATGGAAGACTTGGAAGCTACCTTTGGCACATTCCCTAGTTCTTCACATTGGAACGAGAAGGTCATGTAAAAGCTTCAAAATAAGGTTATGACAAGTTCCTTGAGTTTAGCTCACAATCACATTATACTACATAAAGCAAGGTTACTAGGAAGGACATCTCAAACATGTGGGACATCCCAAGAACATGTAAGGATGTGCTTAAATTGCATCCTTCCAATATCACAACAAATAATCATTTTTTATTGGGTCCTTTTAATTTTTTGTTTGAACAAAGGTTCAAACTTATCTTATCATTTCATATTTGTTCTTTTCAACACCCTTGTTGTCCCTCCTATTGTTCCTTATTTTTTTCCCAACACCCATTATCTTCAACCCCTATCAATCCATGTCAATCCCCTATAAGGCACATAAGAAGGAAAAGGTTTTTTCTTACCAACCAAATTGCAACAAGTAGGAATTTTCAACTTTTTTACAATTATAAATTTATTTAGTTGTTAAAATTTTCACGTCAATGAACCACATTAAGCAATGAAGTACAAAGGTTAAATACAATGGTAAGTTCAATCCATTGACCACTTTTAAGTCAATGCTGGTGATGTTTATAATAATATTAATTTAAAAACTTATTGGGAGTTATTGTACAAATTATGTCATGGTTGTATTGCAATCAATTAATTGCCTTTGTGTTGGTATCATGATATGACATGGCATGCTCCGATGTTCACATCACACATTTACAATGATGTGGCATAATTTAAATCAAATGGTCAATTATGTTGGTGAATTTGGTTCATTGATTAAATGGATGATGGATGAATTTTATCAACTTTGGCACAACCATGTTTGTATATTTGTGCTTATGATATGTACTAACCATCACTTTTAACTTTCTTACCACTTATTTGTGACTAGATGTCAATAGTTACGAATCATGTATTGAAGTGGATTGCACACATATGCATATGGTAGAAACAACAAACTAAAATATTTTCTAATTAAATTTCAATGACAAAATTTCGAGGAGCTAGTATATGGGTGATTTTGCATAATCTTTCACAAGTTCGTAGAATCTATTGTATGGTCATCCTTGGACAATTCCAAGGACAATTCTAAAGACAACTCATAACTACTTCATCATTTCCCAACTTAACTACCTCATTTTTTAATAACTACCTTACTCCTTTACCCTATCCACTGGTAGGGATATGAAAAACTTTTTATTTCATTTTCAAGCTTAACTATCTCATTCCTTTACTAATAACTACATCACTTTTTTTTAAAAACCACTTCCCTCTTTTACTCACCCACCATGGATATAATGTTTAATACAATTTAAATTAATTTTGAAATTGATATAAATAATAACATGATATTGAAAACCAAATGAGAACATGATAAGAAAAAAAAAGGTTGAACGTCATTGGTAGTGCATAGCAACGCGAAGCCCAAGTATGTTTAACACACATAAATCAAATGCCCTCAAAGTGGGGCCAATAAATTTTTACCTTCTAAGTGGCACTACTTTGTTTCCTACCTCATTCCTATAATGATTTGATTCATTGAGTAATAATTATTATAAACTAAAGAAAGTACTATAATACCTTGGCCAGTTTGACATTAAATATATTATTATTATTATTTTGAATTTTTCAATAATTATTACATGATTATGTTGAAATGTTTGGAAACCTTAGCTGTCACTCTAGGTTTGTCACGGGGATGGAATGGATTAGCAATTATGGGAAATGTTGAAGATGCAACTATAGCAAAGCCCCTAGGAATGAAATTTCTCATTATAAGAATAATTATAGAACATGTGCCCATCCCTTTGCTTAACCATGCAAAACAAGAAGAAGGAGTTGCTCTCGTGGGTGGTAGGACTAGAGCTAGTGTAGGAGAAGGGCTTCTAGTTAATTGGAAGATGGGTAGAGCAATTGTTGATTCCAAGTAATCACCATCCCCATTCCTTAATTAATCTTCTTGCACTAAATGCTTCCAAACCAAATCTCATATCTCTGGTATTTGATTTGAAGAAAATGACGGAAATGGTGATTAAGGATGAAAGATAGGGGTAGTTGCAGCAGTTGGCAACTTCTTTAAATGGTCAAAATGGATCCGTTGGAAAGGCATACATGACTTTAAATGAAATTAATAGGACTGGGATGGCTAATAAGGTGGCGTCATAGAGGGGGACCCCAATGGTAGAAGTATTATTAGTCCATTTGTTATTTTCGATGGGCAATGAAACCACATTCTACCGTTCAATTCAGGCATCATCAAAGTTGGTCAAAAAGGTCATTGGCATATATATGATAGAAAGCTCTCACAATGACCATGATACTTCATGGCTCAAGCCAAGCTTTGATAGTTTTGTGGAATTGACATTCAATATCGGAATGACTTTTTCTAGTACATAATGATTGTTTACTATGGGGAGGTTATAAATCTATTGCTATGTTCCTTTCCTTACATGTGAGTCATTAACCATAGGATGTTAGAATGGAATGAATTAGGGATCATTCCATACACACATTGATATCACATTAAATTAGAAGGTGAAGTTTCTACAAAAGGTATTAGCAAAATCAAAAAGGTTAATCTGTTGCTCCTTTGCTCAATGCTACAGTTTAGAGTCTTCCATTTCTAGGCCCAATTGCAAAGTAACTACTGGTTCATACATCAAGTCTTCAAAAGGTTCTCATTTTTAATTAAAATGTAAAATATGTAGCTATATTTTAGGACTTCCATTTTGAGCCAAATTGACATGGAATGATAGGTGGATTGTAGTTATTGGACTTGTTGGACAATTGTCTTATCGAATCACACTTTGGTTTACCATTTCATATCACCAAGGGCAATTTTACTTCTCATGGTGATATATTTGAGGGCAAGGTATTGATGTTAATGTGTTGGTCTTTTAAAATCTCAAATATTGCAGCAATATTAGCCTCAAATTGTTGTAATGTCGGCCAAGCAAAACACAACACTACTACAACAACCATTGGTGAACAACCCACTAACCTTCTTTCCTACTTCAACATAACCTATTCCACCCCTACAACCTTAGAAGAAATTAACAATAGTTGGCTTTCCTACCACTCAACTATTGAAATCTGAACATGCAATTCTATTGGCAACATCTTCAACTCATAATGGTAATAGATCCATTCCACTCTCCTTCCATTTGGTTGCAATTTATTGAAAGCTTTTGTTATTTAGTCCATGCTTTGGAATTTTTGGGTCTTTGTGAAGAAATTGAAATCACATATATTCAAAATTTAATGGCGTGAAACTCTTACATCTTCTAGTTTGTCTTCTCTATTTTTCTTGCTTATGTTTACTTATTTATTACCCAACAATTCATGCACCATTAGTTCTCTAAGCTACATTCTATGTTTTGATTAACTTTTTGTTTATTTGATTTGTTGTTCTTTCCCATTGGCTTTGCAATTAGTATCTTGTTGTTGACATCTATTGTGAAATTTTACGAAGTCGATGTAGGTAGGTGTCGCAACTCTAACCTTGGGTTCGCGATCAAGGCAGGGGTTTGCAAGAGTGCGGGACAAGAAGGAGGCCTGGGAAACACATCTTATATTCTTGAGAATGTAGGAAAGTGTGAGAGAATGAACCTTCACACTCCCAAGACAACTCCCACTTGGGGAGTTGGAATCCCGATGGAGAATCATTAAGGAGCGATTGTAGGGGTTAAAACCCATTGGATTAAAGAGTTTTTTATATCATTGGAAATTTATTGAAATTTAGATGTCTAAAATGGGCTCGTATGAACCATTTGGACATTTGAAACACAAGTTATGGCCAAAAGAAAGGTCATGAGTCAAATTGGTAATTTGACTCCCAATCACTAAAAGTTGGGAATCGACCCGATTTCCTTGCGTGCAAGTGACGTGCAACATACCATTGAAAAGCTCTCGAAGAGGGCTAAAACTTTGCTTTAGACCTTATTTCAATCATAGGTTTGCACACAAAGTTATGGGGCTCCAAAGTCACGGGAGTCCCAACTTTGAGAATTTCAAGATTCCTTTTTGGGAGTCACGTGACAAAATGCCATTTGGATGTGGGCTTCATGGAGAAGCACAAAGTATACTATAAAAGGGAAGGTGGTGGCTTCCCCCAAGTTTGGGCTGTGGTGAGTAATTTTGTGAGTTTGAGTTTGCCCGTGGCTCATCCTAACATTAAAAGTGTTCCAACTATGCACTAACCAACTCGTTGTTTGGTTTTATGCACGTTCACATGAGTGATTAAGTGTTTATCATTCTTCCTAATCCCATCCCGGAGCTCCAACACACCCTCTACCCCCAAAGTGCTACGAGCCAGAGCATGCCCCAACTCCTTGCTCTTCTACAGGTTTCACTTCAGACTCACATTTGAGTCTGACAAGGAACTTGGGAACGCATCAATAGGACAATAGGCAAGCCATCAGTTCAACAACTGGTAATTCCTTGTGAGTAGATTATTGATGAAACCTATCATGATTTTGCAATGTTTGCAACTTTTGCTCAAACCCATGTAAAAAGTAGTAATAAATGGGATCAAAATTTAATCAGTAGATGGGATCATAGATTGATCATGTCGAGTTTTTCCATTACATTACAAGTCTATGAATTAAAATGGAAAAAATTAAAGATGATGAAAATGATAACTTTTTTTATAAAACTTTAAAAATGATAAATTATTCAAAAGACTAGGATCTATGAATGCAATGAACACAAATATGGACATGCAATTTAGGGTGATGGAAGCTGAATGGTTATTAAATAAAATCAAATTGAAATTATTTCAAAACTTTAAACCTAAATGTTTATGACTTTTGTTTTTTAACTAACACTTGTAGCTTCAATCATTTAACTCTTACACTTGAAGAAGGCAAAAATGTTGGAATTGATGTTGGTGCGGATTCTTCATTTAAACAACATTCCATGACAAGCAATGTTGTTTATCTTGGATTGGTGTAGGATTCATCAATGTCCATGTCTTCTTCAATGTCAAACATTATTATAAACAAATAAGTAATTGTGTTTACCTCCATGGTAACAAGTTGAAATTCATTGTTCCAAGCTCTAATAAACCAATTTTCTCCCGCTCTTTCAAGATCAATGTTTCCTTGCTCCTCAATTCCTTCCATGTGTTATGTAACCATTCACATATGCATGGTTTTAAATTACTCATTTTGAAGTCAATGTTTGGATCTTTGCCATTTTCTATTCATTATTTGATGGTCCTTATTGTCTCATTATTGAACTCCATCTTGAATGCATGTTTGAGTGGGTGCTGCAATATGACATCAGTTGTTTGCAAAACACTATAATAGATTCTTGGTACAAAAAACTACCAAGATGTTTGGATGTTTTTGTTTTATCCAATTCAAAAAATCTTAAATAGTGTGTACACCCTAACAATCTAACAACCAAACCATTCTTTGATGTGTATGTAATCCAAGTAGTTCAATATGATCTTTATGGTATGGCACCATGACATTTTCCACAAAACGCTTTGTCATTTCAAGGTTTGACCAATGACTCTCACTATAGGTGAGATCCCACACATCCGTTACACACATTTTCCTTTGATTGCTGTTTGGTGGCAATATTCATGGTGTTGTGCATGTAAAAATGACTTGCAGCAACAATAACATTCATGTTGCAAATGAAGATACTACCATAATCACCTCCCTTTTTTCCTCTATGACAAGTACATGAACATGTTTGGAACTTTTACTTTCCCATGTGCATTATCCTACTGTAGGTACTAGATTTATGCCGATTTATCATTATTGACAACAAGTGAAGGTGGAATGTCATAGGCCTTTGCTAGGCAAGCAACATGAACCTATTCATGTGTTCTCGCCAATTTAATGGAAGCTTGTTAGTTGCAACAGTATTAAGCCTAAAGGTTCAATTCATGTTATGTTTCATGAATTGATGGGTCCATTATCAAATAACTTTAAACCCACCATGTTTGTCATTAGAAAGCACATCAAGGGCCAAAAACTCAATCACTTTGCAAAGTATGGGCTGGATTGTGGAGGTTGTTGAAGGCTGATTTACTTCCCCATTTTGTGCAACATGGCTACCATAAAATCTTTTTAGTACAAGGTGATTTTCAAGTACTTATAAATTTTGCTTCCTAGTTTCAACTCTCGTGCCTAGGTCAACTACATGGGCATACTTGGCTTAAACTTCTCTTCTATCTATAAACTAATCATAAAGGTTGGTTCTTCCAAATTTTTCATAAGGACTAAGACATCTTGGTTTTCTATAAACAATTTTCAAGAAATGTAGGGCATGATTTTTATTTCCATGGTATTTTTTAATTCCTATTATGATGGGTGGCCATAAGTCTTGCTAAAACTAGTTGACATATGTTCCACACTTGTGCACATGTGATTTATTAACTCTTGATTATTTTTCATCAATTTTTTATTTTATTTTTGGTGTGTTTTTAAAGTTGTTTTGAATTTTTAGGTCAAAGAATTGGACACTTCTGCACTACATATTGGGTATCTTTATCTTGTGTTGCCTTTTCCAACAAATAAACTTCATGTTTTAAATTGCTTTGGTGTTCATCTTTTGTGATAAGTTTAAATAATCTTGTTAATGTCTTTTAATGTTTTTGTTGAGTTCCCATCTAAACATTAAACTAATAATAAACCCTCTTCATTCAATCTCTTTTCATTTTTTCCACTCCTAAATATAAAAACTTCTTACAAATGTATCTTTTATAAAAAAGAAGTTAGGAAGACCATTCCATATTTTTTCACTCACATGCATATTTATAATACCCTTAGCCCTTCAATGCAAACTATTGTACAAAAATAGGTAGCAAGAGTGTTCCGAATTCTTTTCATGTTCACTTCCCATTATTTCTATCTAATATTTCCATATTCCTAAACATAATATGATAATAGCTCTTCAATGGAAACTATCTATACATTGCAAATTGCTCCAATAACATAGTTACAAAGAAATTCCAAAATGACTGTAAGTGCAACAATCTTGCACCCTATGGTATATGCTAAAAACCCTACACCAAGAAATTTGTAACATAAAAAAGTACCAAAAACCCTAAATCAAAAAATATATAACCAAAAAAGTACAAAAAACCTTACATAAAAAAAATTGTAACAAAAAAATACCAATAAATTTGATTAATATTAGATGATCTTCATCTTCGTTGAAATGTTAAAATGTTATTTAATATTTTTGACAAAAATAAGATTTTTAAAAAAAATGTCAATTTGAATTTTCAATAATTAATTAAATATTTGACAATTGATTGTCAAATTGGCCAAGGTACTATGGTATTGCTTCTTGGATTGTGCCTATGATTGGAATGAAAAGAAGATAAAGGTTTTGTTGTCTTAATGTATTTAATGTGGCCAAAACTAGCCATTAAAGATTTGGCATCATTTCATTTGTATGTTGAAGACTCAAAATGTTTAAGCCATTTCAAACCTATTCACAATCAAATAATATTACTGGACTAGAGATTATTAATCTAGTTGTACAATTTCTTTCAAGACCCTAACATATTACAATTATCCTTAAATTTTACCACATATATGTTATCACTATAACTAAAGATCAAAACCATGGCACTATCATATGTAATAGTGTTGATGAATGATGAATCATCAATTTGAAAGCTTTGATTTTGTTATATATAAAAGTTCATGGGATTAATGAAATAGGCAACTTGGCAACAACATTTGAGTCATTGAATGTGCCCCCCATTTGTCATGGGCACAAAAATTATGAAAACAAATGAATTTTCAAAGTACGTGACAACCAAAACAAACTATGGTAGAAAAATGTTTAAATTTAAATCCAAGCACAAAACATGAAATATGAAAGAAATGAAAACATGAACATGACATGAATCAAATAAAGCTATGATGCAAAATTGTACCTTAGACTAGTGTTGAACATATCAAAGTTAATGGGGGGATTCCATATGTTTAGGGTATAAATGAAGCTAAAACACAAAGGAAGTTTTCACAAAAGCTTCCATATGGCCACCATCCAAAGAACCTTCTTGATAACCTTTAAATTATTTACAAGTAAATTACAATTTATGGATGAAAGTGGACAATGACACACTTGGCCTACCTACATCTTAACTAGTCACAATTGATAATCACACATGCAACTACAATTTGACACATAAGTTTGATAGTACATACAACAATTGCCAAAACAATTTGATTTTCATTTGTCATTGGATATGATCAACTATGGTTGACATGAACTCACTTCTCATCCACCTTTTTTTCCAAAATGTATAGCAATCATAAATGATACTTGCATAAAAAACTACAATTTGGCATGTAACAATATTTACTTGCATTTATAACTAAAAATGTTTCTAACATGGGAGGACATGATAGGACTAAAACAATAATAGTTGCAAAATTAGTTGATTTTGACACTAATTGCAAGAATAATCACAAACATAGGGTCAAAATGGATAAGATTTTTTCTAGTGATGGTACTAAGAGGCATTAGTAGTGGAAAATGTGTTTGATGAAATCTAATTCATAGTATATTTTGTTATTATACTTTTGGTTGATTTTATCATGATTGAGCATCTACATTTTAATCATATTTCAAAATGTAATGCCCATTTTGCAACCAAGAATTGTGTACTTTTCCACTTCTATAGTCTTTTAAACCCTCAACTCATCTATTAAGTTTTGCATCCCCATGTGGATATGAATACATATGCACTTTGTACAATTAGAATGTTTGACTCCATAAATGGAATATATATATATATATCAACTACAAGTTAAATTATATATATATAGTTTAGCAAACACTTGAATTAACCCTTTGATTTTATTAGTAGACAATGGACATGTAGATTGACATATAGACATATATGCATCCAATGCATGCATGCATACATTATGACCACATGGCATCACTCAATTTGACAAGCTTAAAATATTTCTAAACCTTAAAGAATGCATTTTTCCATTATTCAATGATGTGGCAAGCCATGGTCCATTATAACAAATGTTAAATTGAATCACTTGATGTTATTGCACATGGATGAACATCACAACATGTAAAAAGATGGAATTCTTCCACCCATTTCCAAAATGACATTCATTTTGTCAATTTTTATGCCAACTATACATTTGCAATTGAAAACATGACTCAATTATATTTAATGTTGAGCTCAATCTAAACTTATTGTTATGTAGATGTCATTTGCAACATGTCATTATCAACTCTTTTAGTCATGGATAGTTGCTAAAAACAAAATTTAGATGGACATGACAGTTGTAATTAGAAAACTTAATTAGAAACAAAGTTGCAAAAATATATATTTTTCTTATAGTAGTGATCATCCCCCATCATCCTTCCTTAATATCCCTTATTTTTGTTGGGTCCATTCATGGTTAGGGTTCTCCAAAAAAACTCCAAGAATTTTTTAGGGCTATTTTTTGCAAATGATATTTACATGGAACATGTTTAAGTGAGAAGAATTTAATAGTCCAAAATAAAAGGATTCATGCGGTGGTGATGTTTTTTCACATTCATACATAATTGCACACCAATATTTTAGTTTACAAGTAGAGATGCAAAAAATGCCAAAATTAACTTAAAAATGAAAAAAACACGTTTTCTCACATAATTTTTTTGGCACATTGACATGTGTTTAAAGCTATAAATTCCAAACTCAATGAATATAAACAACTAGCCAAATGATTTTTTAAAAATCAATTTCCTTGCAACCTTTTACTTAATAAAAATTTCAAGACTTTGAAATTCTCATGCAATTTTTTAAAAGTCAAGTTGACCTAACTTGTTGTTTATGGTTTGCATTTCCTTTGCCAATGCAAGATTGTGCAAATGGGTTATGTTTTTCTTTTAAGTTAACATTTTTATAATTGGGCATTGCTTGTATCAAATCTAAATTGTGGATGATATGTTAAGGCCATTAAGAAATGCCATCATTCATGCATTTGTTTATTTTGATGTGGGTAAACAGGAAGGGCAAATTGCTATCAATTGTGATTTGAAAAGATACTAAGGATTTTGTGGGGAAGGAAATGTTTTTGGAATTATCACATGCTTTTCAATCTTCTTGTTTCTCCATGCATATTTAAAAAACTTATAACCAACACATTTAAAAAGGTACATGTATGGAATCCTTTCAAACCCATCCTTCAATATATGGTGAAATTACTATCAAAATTGCTTAAAATTTAAGGGTATGAAGATGTCTTGTTGTAAAAGTTTTAATTTTGGCATTTCACTTTTACTTTTTGGTGTTAACAACAACATATGCATGGAGCATAAGAATTGAAGATTACTTTTGCATTGAAAAGTTTGAATGTTTAAGCTCTATGAAATTCCTTTGCACATTTTAAAAATATTCAATGTATGGATTCTTGTTATGATCATGTTATGGAAATTACAATGAAAACATGGTGTTGACATTGTCCAATTATTCATGTCTAGTATGGTTTCAAATCAACTCAATTATGTCTAGTTTCAATTCAATTCAATTAGTGGCCATGTTTGGTCATCGTTGAAATTGAAGGTGGAAAAAAATTGGTGTGAAAATGAAGAACTCCTAGATGATTATGATTATTATGGCAAGATTTGGACCTAAAAAATAAAATTCATTTTGTTATCATCCTTTCATTTCCTAGTAGATTGTATCCTTAATAAAACTCAAACTAAATTCTTGTAAAAATGATGCACCACAGGTTTGATATTGAACAATCTCAGAATTGATTTAGAACAATTTCACAAGTGTGTTGTGTTGCATTATTTTCACTTTGGATTGATTATTTCATGTGAACTAACAACAAACTAAAGGAAGATTTTTTTTTGCAACAAGTTTTTTTGTAGAATCATAGACCTAGGGGGTTGCACAAGTAAAAAGAAAGGAGGTACATGGAATTGGCAAGAAGTGGGTGGAGAAACTTGTTCCCGAAAATGTTATCAATCATATTGAAAAACAATGGGTAGTTGGTTTAAAAGTTTTTTTTTTCCCTCTCTCTCTCAAGTTCAAGACCCATTGATTGCTACTTTTATAGAGATCAATGAAGCAAAGCAAATAAACTTTCTTGAGTCAATGTTTGACCTTATGGATTTGATAAATTTTTTTTGCATTTGATACAACTATTAGACTACATGTTGTAAGTACATAAAACAAGAGCATATACTAGGGAAGCACACAACACACATTATGTCCACACTACTAGGATCCTCGCAACCTTGGTTCCAACTCATGGGAAGATGATATATTGTTTCATTTGAGTCTTTTGAAACCCTTATGAATGGTGTTTCCTCAAAATTTTATTGAAAACATGGACAATTAACATTCTTTTCCATGAACAAAACCCATGTCACACCCTAAAACTACTTTATGTCGACTATGGATCTTGAAATTGTTTTAAAATGACATGTATTTGTTCCATGTCATGTTTGATGCTCGGGTCATTTGCATTGGTTACTTGTGAAACTTCTTCACACATCTAATATTAGTATTTATTCCATGATCCATTGATAATGTCATTGATCATCTAGATGTGGAATGCACAAAGATCCTTGTAACCTTGTCTCTAATATCTCATGGTTGGCATGAGACTAACATGTTTCATCTTTGTCCCTCTTCATTGCTAGCATGTGATTAACATGTTTCATGGACAAAGTTAGGATTGTTTTTCATTCCTATGACCTAAGAATTTTGTGATATTATTTTTTGCAATTGCTAACAAATTTTTGAGAGCATGATGCAACAAGCATTCAATATGGTAGTTGTGGTGAGTGTGCTTTATGATGTGATAGATGACACCGAAATGAGCCAAAGTTGAAGAAATTGATATTCCCCTTAAAACATAGCCAAAATGGTTACCTATATGTTTACACCACCTTAGAGCTAATAATCTAATCAAGAATATACATGATTTATAAATCACATAAGATGATTATTACAAATGGAGAATTTGCCTAATAAATTAATAATAATTTGTGAATTTTGACTACCAACTATGCACATACCAATACTTCAATTCAATTAAATGAAAATGGCAAATCATTAGTGATTAGGCTTTTTTTTTTTTTTTTTGAGTCAATAAATTGGGGTCACTGGTAGTATGTAGAAGTGGAGAGCCCAAGTTTGATTGGGCATTTTACAAATTATGTGTAGAAAAGTAAACCAAAATGTTTTGTTGGGAGTTTTGAGGTTTAGTTTTTAGCATGGTATTAGGTATCAATGTAAGTACCTACCTAGTAGGCAGGCAGGCAGGTAGGTGCTGGCTCACACACCCAAGGTAGCACTCAATTGGCCCAGTAGGTAGGTAGGTAAGTAATTAGGTAAGTAGGTAGGTAGGTGCTGGCTCACACACCCAAGGCAACACTCAATTGGCCCAATAGGTAGGTAGGTAAGTAATTAGGTAGGTAGGTAGGTGCTGGCTCACACACCCAAGGCAACACTCAATTGGCCCAATAGGTAGGTAGGTAGGTAAGTAATTAGGTAGGTAGGTAAGTGCTGGCTCACACACCCAAGGCAACACTCAATTGGTCCAATAGGTAGGTAGGTAAGTAATTAGGTAGGTAGGTAGGTGCTGGGTCACACATCCAAGGCAGCACTCAATTAAGCCAATAGGTAGGTAGGTAGGTAGGTAAGTAAGTAGGTAGGTAGGTAGGTGCTTGCTCACACACCCAAGACAGCACTCAATTGGCCCAATAGGTAAGTAGGTAAGTAGGTAGGTAGGTAGGTAGGCGGGGTTTTGTAGGGGATTTGGATGATGAGTAGTGCAAAATTCAAAGTTTCTCGTGAACAGTTTTGGTCCGTTTCGGATCCTATTTTGCTTCCTTCTCCCCATCTTCTCTTTTTTCTTCCCATTCTGCTGCAGCTGAAAATCTCTTGCAGTTTTTTGCCGCAGTTCTCTTCCGCATTGTGTTGTGGGTCGTTGGTCCTTGTCGTTTGTCGTTGTTGGTGGTGTCATGTGTGCACTTGTTTTGGTTTCCAGTAGTGAATGACAACAAGAGAGTTCAGTTTTTGAGTAGGAGTTAGGAATAAGACGAGGAGGAGGAGGAGGAGGAAGAGGCTGCTGTGAGTTGTTTTGGAGGAATAAGGAGAAATGGGTGAAACGCGTGCATCTATGTTGGACGCAGCAGCGGGAACAACAACCAAGATGATGACTAGGAAGAGGGTCCGGGAGGAGGAGAAGGAGAACAACGATGATGATGACGGCGACGGTAGGGAAGAAGAAGCAGAAGTAGACGAAGAACAAGAAGAAGAAGAAGGATGTGAGATTGAATATGAGAAGCTCAGAAATGCAAGGCTTGCAGAGAATAAAAAGAGAATGGCAGAGCTTGGTTTAGTAGATCTGTCTCACTCTTTGACTGAGGTGATACGCTTGTCTTCTTCTAAGTCTGGGAAGAGTGTCAAGGTCTCACGTACTCCAAAGCCGCCTACTCCACCTTGTCCGTCACGTCGATCCTCTCGGTGAGTGGTTTGGTTTGGTTTAGTTTTTAGGAGTAGTACCATCTGCCTCTGCTGCTTCTGAGGTACATCAGGAATGATCGAAACCTAACGCAAGGTTTTTGGTTTCTTCTTCTTCTTCTTCCCGCTGAACATTTTTTGAATTTTTAAAAGTCGTTGGTGGTGTAGCTGCTTTCGCTTCTGAGCAAGAATTCGTGACTGTGGGCGGGGGGGGGGGGGGGGGGAAAGGAAATAAGGGCTGCGGGGGGGCCGGGGGTTTTGGTTTTAGAGGCGGGGGCCGAAGGGGGAGGGGAA
>Ga0116229_10004307_pt1 | contig 23347 bp, 17 predicted proteins | sample S1TSphgellanicum_3_FD_87313 | JGI IMG/M metagenome (GOLD analysis project Ga0116229, IMG submission 87313) | Host-associated microbial communities from peat moss isolated from Minnesota, USA - S1T2_Fc - Sphagnum magellanicum MG | ecosystem: Host-associated > Plants > Peat moss > Unclassified...
AACCACCACTAAGGCATACCTCAGGATTCTACATGTACTTGTAGCTCCTTGTTGAGCTTATCCCTATTATAAATAAATGTTTCAATTATCATCAGACTCCTATTGCCATTGGCACACTATCATACTATTTATTTAATGGTTGAATTGCCTTGAATTAACCTTATGTTCAGCGGCTTGAAGATTATTTTACCTCTTATCAAATCATTCATCAACATCCCTTCAACTGCTTTAAGAATTTTTAACATCCTAGCTACTTCCTAAATACCATAATAAGACTAATGTTATGTTGAACACCATAAATTTTGGTCTCTACTTCTACCCCCAACCCTCTAGAGATTTCTCACCCCTAATTACGCAACAGAGCTCCCAAAATTATGGTTATTAGCATTTGCTGAAGGAAAGAATTAATCCAACTCCTTATTCACTAATGACGCATGTTAGAAAAGTAAATAAACCCCCTTCGCACCATGCACACTCCTCATTCCCTATGAAGTCGCTAAAAGCCCTTAATAACCTTACCCCACCCAAAAAACCCTGATGTAACTCTTAAAAACTAAGACTACCGCACATGGTTATGTCAATATGGCTCACATTGGGTTACGCTCCTTAGCTCGTAACATTTCAGGGGTAAAGGGGTGTGTTGGAGCTCTAGGATGGGGATTAAGACAAATGACAAGCGGGTTGATTATTCACACGAACGTACACAAACCAAACAAGTTGGTTAGTGCATAGTTGAAACATTTTTGGTGCACGGACGAGCCGTGGGCATACATGGATTCACAAGATTCACCACGGCTCGAACTTGGGGGAAACCACCACCTTCCCCCTTATAATATTATCTATGATTATCCACAGGGGGTTACATTCAAATGTCATTTTGTCCTTGGACTTTTAAGTTGGGAGTCTTGAAATTCTTGAAATTGGGATTCCCACAACTTTGGAGGCCCATAAATTTTTGTGCAAACCTCTGATTAAGGTGAGTTTTCAAGCAAAGTTGTAGCCTTCATGGAAACCTTTCCAATGATATGTGGCACGCCATTTGCATGTAAGTAAATTAGGGCGATTCCTGACTTTTAGTGGTTTAAACCTTAAACTTTAAACCCGATCTTTTCTTTTGGCCATAATTTATGTTTTAAATATTCAAATGGACATGCGAGCCCATTTTAAACATTTACGTTCCAAGAGCCTTCCAATGATATAAGGAACTTTTTAATTTAATGAATTTTGACCTTTGTAATTGCTTTCTGAAATTTCGAGAGTCCATTGGGATTTTAACTCCCAAAGTGGGAGCTCACTTGGAACTGTGTGGGTTCATTCCCTCACACCTTCCTACACTCCCAGGAGCATGAAATGTGATTCTCGAGCTTCATTCTTGGCCTGCACCTTTGCAAGCCTTTGTTTTGGTCGTGAGCTTAAAATTAGAGTCGTGACAGGGGGTCTTTTGAAAATCAAAACATTCGCCCTTTTTTTTTCTTTCATTTGTTTCCCTAGCCATTCAATGGGAATTTGTAGATGGTTTGTTATTTGATTAGGTAGATAACTTGTTACAACTTGGGCCTGGACTAGGTAGATGGTTTGTTACAACAATTAGTTAGGATTAAAGCTACCACAATACAACTGTCACCAAAAATTGTCCCCAAATGCAAAGTTTTATTATTATAATTAGATTATCAAAAATTGCAAAACAAAAAAAAACATTTTAATGTAATGAATGTGTCAATATTATAATATCTAAATGATTTGTTGCATATCTAATCAAATTTGAACTAAGGGTCATAAAGGATCAAAACACTCTAATTTCATTTTCAATGAATTCATTGGTCATTTTTGTGACAATTTCATTAGTTACAAAGCTTGCCTCGACTCCTATGATATTATTTTTCAATGAAGTATAATGAAAACATATCCCCATACATAGAATAGCTCAAAAGTTTGAACAAAACAAAGATCCCAACACATTCCAATACAACATGTAGATTGAAATTCCCGATTCACATCCCATTTGTTCCCATAAAGGTAAAATAAACCATAGCCCATACACATTGAAGTTTAGGAAATTGGAGACAAAAGAAATGATGATCCAAACATATCATCAACAAAATTCTCCATAGTACATTAGATTTTTAGGACCAAATTTCCTTTTGAAGTTTCCATTATTGTGGTTATTTTTTCCCAAAATCATAGAGCCGATATTTTCTCCCACATAATTTATAAAGTCACCTAGGTATATCACAACTTAAATTACCACAATGACCATTTTCAAAACCTTTAGGATCCTTCATCATTTCCTTTAATGTGATTGTAAAACTCTATTGTTATTTTTATTGACTTTCCTCTTAAATGTATAATGTAATGAAAAAACATATAGTCTAAGCTTGATAAGTGCACATTTTTTAAGGGGATAAAATAATGTAAGCGGATAGAGAGCTTGGGGACGAACTTTTTCCCTAGTAAATCTTGTTTTTAAAGCAAATAAAACCTATTCATTTATCGCACAAACAAATATTAAAAATCCAACCTTTTGTCTGTTTATCACACAATGACATTTTTTTGCGTGAAAACAACGTTTAGTGCAGATAACGATGATCCAGAAGGAAAAGGTGGGGGAAGGAAAGAACAATGTTAATAACCAGGCAATTTTGAGATCATTGTTAGCCTAAATCAGGCTTGAAACAGAGGACAAGGGTCTTGGGTTGGCAGGGAAAGGATAGGCTAATTGTAGATTGAAGATACACTATGCATTCATTAATGGGACAATTATTTGCTTATAGCCTAAGAGGATAATTGTCTGTTCAACAATAAAACGATAAATCCAATAAGTGGATAATCTTTCTAAGGATCAAGGTCCATTTGTTTATCAAGCTTAGACTGTATCTCTAATAGCAAAATGATCATCAACAATTGAGCATTCTTTCCACAATGTTCTTCTAATGCTCCAAAACTTTAATTTATCATTTTTATGACCAAAGTGAAAGTGACATGGACAATCAATTGAAAAAAGAAGAAGATTTAATTTCATGTTTTGTCACATTGCATTCGAAATGCCCAACTTATATAATGCCCCCTTTAGCTCTATAATACACATAGTTTAAACAATAGCATAACATACCTTCAATATGAAGCATAAGAAAACCCTAACCAATGTGTTGAAGTCAATGCAACCAAAAATCACAACAACAACATTGTTGCTTTTAACCTGCAAGAAAACAAAGAAACAAAATGCAAAGCTCATCATAGACAAGACCTTTCCTCCCATCACCGTCAACCGCCAAAAGTTTGTCACTTTCTGCTTCCAGGGGTTGATTGATGTGATGATGTTTTCATCCAAAGTTTGGTGCTTTTCCGGCTTCCAGCGGTTGATTGATGTGATGATGTTTTCATCCATTAAGGTTTCATCAACAGAAATTTGTGTCACACAACAATACCACCCAGGCCTCAACTGTAAAACATTATGAGGTCCATTATTATATGGGGTCGTACAACAACTACGCAAGCAAATGTCTGCATGCAAATCATCGTCGTCTTGTGTTACTCTTCTTGTTTTGGGGGCCTTGATAATGAGCACCAAACCCTAAAATCCATTTGGCTCTTGCCAGTCTTGGTTTCCAGCTGAAGGTCCTCACCAGTTGTCGACCATCGACGGCCGTAGTGTAATTTTCTTTTTGTTTTTCTTGGTTGTTCGGGTTTGGGAGAGAGTGGTTTTAGGTAGGGTGACTTATTCGTGACGAGCTATGACGGAGGCTGGTGGCGTGGGGGCGATGGAGATCACCACGGCAGCTGTTGCTGCTGCTGCTGCTGCGGGGAAGAAAATGCCGCTTCCTTCTTCCATGCTCTGGGTGCAGCACCTCCGAAACTATGTTGGATCTGGCGAAGGTCTCGGTTCCGAAGCGCAAACGGGTTAGGAATCGGATATCTTATACTCCCACACTTTGTTCTTTTTTTTTTGTGTGTGAGAGAGAGAAGAGAGAGCTAATGTGAAGGTGCATTGTGCGTTTCGGCAGAGATGGAGACGAAGAAGCTTCTGCTTGAGGCTTACAGAGCTCGGCAGCAGCAGACTATGGCTGCAGGAGGCATTCCCAGTTTCTACAAGAAGGCCTGTTCTCTTGTCCTATCTGTTGTGATGTTAGGGCTTTAGGTCTGTAATGGGGTAGTGGCAACAGATAGGGGAGGGGAGGTTGACTCATTGACTTGTAGAGGCTTTCACTGTCACATGAACTAAACGTTAGGGCTACTGGTAGCTGATTATCACTCTAGGATTTGTGTGCAAATTGCAGAAACCTTCGGAAGGCTCAGTGGGCGCAAAGGTGCACCGCCTTGCCAAGTTCCGCTTTCTCAAGGTGAGCTATCTGCATTTTTTCTGTAGCATAAAAAAGGCAAAGACAATCTTAATGATCTCCAGCAGATGAAGAAAGATTATATTTGATCTGCTGCTGTTTGTTTTCTAGGAGAAGCAAAGACTTCATGAGCTGATTTGATTTTGTTGGCACTATTTCCAGAAGCAAGCAGAGGTTCTCTTGAATGCAGATGACTTGGACACCATGTGGGTTCTCCTGCGAGAGAATTGCAGCATTGAGGAAGCTAGTGGCACTGAAAAGGTTTGGAATGCAAGCCCCTTCATGACATGGGCAATTTCTTCAGTATTAAGTTGCTTTGCAATTCTCCTTGAAATTTCTCCTTTTTGGTTTGGAGAGGGTTTCTAATGAAGGGGTCATGTTATGGTTTTTGCAGATGAACTATGAAGATTTCTGTCATATTGCAACTCTTTGCACAGAGCAGATTGGCTCAAAGTGTCGCCGGTTTTTCTCTGCTTGCAACTTTCTAAAGTTTGAGAAGGATGATTTTGGCCGTATTGCCATCCTTCCCTTTTATCTCTATGTCATGCGCACTGTAAGTCTCTGAATGGAATCTATGAGCAAAATTCTTGCAATCTGTTTTTCCATTTAGGGGTGAACTCTTACCTTCTATATGTCTGCAATTCAGGTTTCTTTAACACAAGCCCGCATTGATATGAGTGAGCTTGATGAAGATGGTGATGGTTTCTTACAGCCTCAGGTACTGACAGCTGCCCTGTAGTGTACTCATTACCTTTCGTTCTCAACATTTATTCTTGACTTGCTTAAGAAGTTGATTTCAAAGCTCTCAAGTCTGATTTTTCATTGCATCTGGGAATTCAGGAAATGGAAGCATACATTCGAGGACTGATACCCAATTTGGCACAGCTACGCAATATACCACCTCCCTTTTTGTCCATGTACAGTCGTATTGCAGCTCGCAAGTTCTTCTTCTTCTGTGACCCACTGAGACGAGGTTTGCAGCTTTCTCCTTAAAAAATCAGAGGGGAGTCACTGGTGTTCATCATAAAGCTGATGGTCTGATACTTTGTGAGTAATACTCAGAAGATTATGACTGCACTAGTCTTGTAGTGTTGTTTTTAGTTTGGCCTGAACTGATATAGTGACTACCTTCAAAGTTATAGTGCAGTGTTTTCTCTGGAATCTTGTGTATATGTATGGCAATCAAGGTACACATCTCATCTTACTTGCCATGGTCATAAAAGTAACTGTTAACTATGTGTAGTTTGTGTGTAAGTAATGTGTGATATTTGGGAGTTTTATAGATATGGGTATGTAGCCACCATCAAAGCTGAAAAGACTCAGGAAAACTTGAAAATAACTTAGTTAATGGGAGTTCTTACTTTGTTACATCAGATGTTAGGTCTAATATTGTGATGTGTCCATTTGTCAAGAGTTTCTTCTCCCTCATCTTTCTCTCCATCTTTCACACCTTCCTCGAAAGCAGATCCACCTGAAGACTTTTCCACTTCTTGTGTTATTTCATCATCTGTATGCACCTCAAGCCTCAAGCCTCCTTGGCTTGGCACATCTCTTGTTGCCCATGGTTGTGCAAGTGGAAATGCTTGCTGGTTCATTGGTCTCTCAGTAATGATGTCAGTGCCATTTTTTTCCCCCTAAAGCAGCAAAGTTACCCACTATGGGTGCATGGTGCCAAGCTGTGGCAAGTGGAGGAGGCATGACATGAGGGAAGGAGAAGCTAAAGATACAAAGAGAAGATATGTGAAGAGAAAAGGAGGAGAGTGTATTAAAAGATAAATTTATGGATCTGGTGTTCAGAGCAGAGTCATTTGAGATATTAGAGGTTAAAGAATTTTAGGGCTTTCGTTTCTTTTAGGATTAGGTATTTTTCTATCTGCACTGTCCCATGTGTGACAATACAGTATGCTACTGTACTGCTGTTATGATGCAACTGTGGATCTCACACACAGAACAATGCATTGTACAATTTGTAGTAAGAAGAACCAGAAGAAGCCCATCAGATAAAATCAAATTCCAATTTGTTGAAAGTTCTGGAATTGCAGGAATGCTGTTCATAAAGAAAGTGTTGCTCAGCAATCACTTGGCAGAACTGATGGAACTGATGCATTGCAGGAAAGCTATGCAAAAAGAAAGTATTGCTCAGCAATTGCTTGGCAGAACTGATGGAAATGGTGGCATTGCAGGAAAACTGTGCATAAAGAAAGTCTTGCTCAGCAATTGCTTGGCAGAACTGATGGAACTTCACCAGGTGCATTCTCTTATCTTGCTATAGGTCATGATCTTCAAACCCTCTATCCTACTTCTGAATCCTACATCATCAATGTGAACTCGAATCCCTTCAAAGGACCCATGAGAGACTATTTGTGTAATATTGTCTGCACAGGAGACAGAAGAGGAAGGTGGTGAGCCAGAACCTGCTGACAACTGGTTCTCTCTAAGCAGTGCGCAAAGGATTTGTGGTACACTTCACTCTTCTATGTAGTCCTTATTACCAACTGGGAAATATTTTAGGGAAGGAAGTAGGGAATACAAAGGGATCCATGCTACAGCACAGAATGGCAGTATGTTCTCATCACCCCACAGAGCTCTTATAATTGGTGCATATTATGGGTGGGACTGTTGGGGATTGGGGGTTGGTATGCAGATACATTTCTGGGATTGGACAAGGATATGAACGGAACATTGAGCAAACAGGAGTTGCAAGGATATGCAGAGGGGACCCTCACTGACATATTCATTGAGCGGGGTATGTTTATATCTTGCTTGACTATTTTAAAAGGCTCTTGTATCTTTATGGCTAGTCTTTGTAAGGTACTTGCTGGTGTTGTGATATAGTGCAGATGGTGATGCACTCATCACTGTATGCTGTGCATGGCAGTTTTTGATGAGCATGTTAGGAGAGGTGGGCGAGCTGGTGGTGGCAAAGCTCGGGAGATGGACTTTGAGAGCTTTCTTGACTTTGTCTTGGCATTGGAGAACAGAGAAACCCCTGAGGGCTTGACATATATGTTCAAATGCTTAGATCTTCATAATCGTGGCTTTCTCACTACTGTCGATGTCCACACTCTCTTCAGGTCTGGCCTCACAAAAACCCTCCCAGACTTAGGGTTCAGTGCCTAACCTATTCTCAAAAACCTTTAGTCTTTGAGCTACTCTGCTTGGTTTGGATAAAAAACCGATACTGGAAGAAAAGAAGACTGGCAGATTTCGAGTCATATCGGCTATTTGATACTTTCTTCCTACATTGAGACACTGGAGGTTTTCCTGTTTGCTGTTCTGGAAGCACTGCTTTGCAAGCCTCAACTTTTCCAGACAACGGATATCAAATGCACTAACATGTTGGAAATTGAGCTCAATCACAGAGAACTCAGTAGTTTGCTTCTCATTTTATCATCAGCTTTTTGTAGGGGTTAGCTGCAATAATCTGGTACATGCACCAGCTGGGATTCTTTGGCCTGTTGATGTTGGGGTCTGAGCAGCTATGATCAACCTGTGAGGCTTTTTGGTGTTGGCATGAAGACAACATTGTAGTCATGAACTTGTGTCATTTGCATGGTGGTGAATGATGGTGCCCCTTTTGTTGCTGAATTCCAGAGAATTCCAGAGAATGTAATGGTTCACTGGAATTGTTTTCCCTTATTTTGTGCTGCAGGGATGTTCATCAGAAATGGATTGAAGGTGGAAACTATGACTTATGCATTGAGGATGTGAGGGATGAGATTTGGGACATGGTGAAGCCTGCAGACCCGTTGAGAATTACACTTGCTGATTTATTGGGTTGTCGGCAAGGGGGCACCATAGCCAGTATGCTCACTGACGTGCGTGGTTTCTGGGCGCATGACAATCGAGAAAATCTTCTGCAAGATGAGGAAGAAGCAGTTGAAGCTCCTGAAGAGAGTCAGTAATTCTCTTATTCATCCCAATTTCTGAACAAAATCTGGTATTGGCCTCTTACCAGTAACAACTGACACTTGGATACTGTTGAATAATTGCAGGCCCTGACAATCAATCATCTTGAGACTTAACAGAATCATATTCCTCTGAGAAGTTCTCTTGCTACTTCAGCTGAAAGTTCCTGGAGTTTGAAGAAAAGGCAGGATTGAAATCTCTGCAAACAAGGGGTAAATTCACAAACAGGTTTGTGGTGATGATTGGGAACTGTATCATAGTCAAATTATAGTCTTAGGAAAGACTTGAGACATTGGAAGTGAAAAGTCATATGGAACATGGTATTCATGTCATTTTAGAATAATTTTAAAGCATAATGTTAGCTTTCTTGCTACAGAATAATGGCTGCCTGTTACATGTGCTTGTTTTGAAGCTTCCCTTGAAAGTTTTATCGCGGAGTTTTCTCTGCACTGTTACAAATATGTTTTCCAGTGACCAGAAGCAGATGTCCTGATCCAAGTTGTCAAAGTAGTGTGCTTAGGAATATCTTGAGGGTGCATGAGGCCCTTACCACTACCTGTCTATTATTCCTTAGGCTTAGATGCTTGTACAGGCACAAACTGACATGAAATGAAGTTCACCCTCACATGTTTATTGCTGTTTGAACAAGGATAGTATTGGCTAGAGATGCCATCAACAGGAGAGATGGGGTTAACCATAGAAGAACATAACATTAGCAGCATAGTGCTGGATGGTGGTTCCTACAGAGATCACTGGGCTGTAGGAGTGGGAGGACTTGGCTTTTTGGTGGACAGCAAGGTCCAAAGTCTTTGGCTGTTGGCAAGGATAAGAGAGCCCCACTGCTTGTGGCTTAATTCCTGTGCCATACTGGGGAAAGGGTTGGCACAAGCCAAGTTTTGACAAGGAAAAAGGCTGAGCATATCAACCTCAAGACTATCTGATAATCTGCTTCATGGCATTGCATGCCAATCAACAATGCAATAAAGGAAATCAACAGTCAGGGGTTGATTGCGAGATTCTTTGGGATAGAGGGACAATGGTTGCTGATGACAACAACCCACAGATAGTCTCTTGTACTCTTGACAGATTTGTGATGTACTCTGACTGCAATCAGCATCTGCAGGTTGATTGAGGTTTCTTAGGGAGAACTTGAGCCTATTGCTTGCATGAAACAGGTCAATATACCAAACTTGAAGAACTTACCAAACAATGAGGCACATGAGAACATCATGATTAACAGAAACATCATGTTTGTTACAACAGGTACTGAGTCTGCAGCCTTGGGTATTAAAGCAGGGAACTGGACTGGATTTTACACTGTAGTTTGAATTACACCATCTAGGTGTTGCAACTGAATTTTTCTTGCCATCTTAAAGCCACTTTAGATGAGAGTCTGTGTTCTGAGGTCCAATGAAATGGAGCAATCCTATTGTATGAGGGCCATAAATTGGACCCGTGGTCTTTAGATGAGGTTCCAAGACCAAGAAGTGACAAATCAAGGCTAAACCTACATGGCACCATTTTGGAGGGAAGATCAATTGGTTTGAACCGAAAAAAACAAGAGCTAACAAGGAGCTCTCGTGAGTTGAAGAACCAAGATGCAGGCTCGTGTCCAAGGCAGGGTTTAACTCAAGGATTCAATTTGCTTCAAATTGGTCCAAATTAGTTCTTAGGAACTTGGACCCTGGACCCATCTGAAGTGGGCCTTAAGAGTTGAGAGTTTTGGGTTTTTTTAGGACAAAAAAACCTTGGATTGAGTCCTAGTCCTGTATGGTGACTAAAATTCACTCAAGAATAAATAAGATAAAAACTTTACATGCAAAGTGATTAATTGTTATTATTATTATTATTTTTGGGAGTGTTCCATGTCAATTGTTATCTTGACAAAATAATGTGTTAAATGTGATTTTGATGTGACAATTGATGTAAATTTGGTACCCCTGTACTACACTATTGTATCATGGATCAAGGGATCAAAGAGCTTTTTGTTGAGGGTTGGAATTGCACCACCAAAGTGATCTATTAAAATGTAACTATTGGATTCATGCCACTTTGGTTTCCTATTCAAGGTCAAAACTATTTAAAAATGAAAATTTTAGTGGATAGGCCAGTTCTAGGGGGGTCAATATTGATATATGTATGTGTGTGTTAGTGGAAAAGATAATATTTGGAACCTCTAGGATTCAAAGTGTAGATCTTGGCTTGTGCTATTTAGATAAGACAAAATAAGAAGACATTGAAAAGTGTAAGCAAGATAAAGTGTGCATTTGGATTACCTTGTAAAAATTGAATGCAAGTAGATGTAAAGGAGCAACTAAACCCATAATAAAATGAATTATTGACCTAGACCTAGATTCAATGGTGAAACTATGACTATGACATTACAAGGACCCACCTCAAAGAATGACAAAAAACTAAAATCGACCAAATAATATTCTTGAGCTCTTTTTTAAAAATGTTTTAAATGTTATAAGTTATTAAAATTTTCTCATGTTTATCCATTGAATGTTAATGTATATGACTTTTAACTTTTTGTTGGATACAAATATATGGGAATTGCTACAAATTTATATTCTTAATTTTTGTGGCCCCTTCAGGAGAGGAATGAGAAATTTGAAAATTCATAACCAAATTAAAAATCAAATGAAATATCATTTAAAGTACTTTTGAAAATTATATATTAAGAAAATCCTTTCAAAATATGTATCAAAAGTCTTCTTGATAAAAAACTTCAAGGAACACAAGCACAATTACTTTTTTGAAAGTTTTTGGTTAGAAAATGATAATGAACATCAAAATTCTTTTTTTTTTGGATTTCATTAAAATTTCAAAGTCTATACAACCTAGTTAATGTAATTACCATTTTTGTTAATGAAAATATTTTTTGAGTGTTTTTTATTAAAAAGAATTTGATGGGTCCAATAAAATGCAAGTTTCACCTTCCTTATGGTACCATCCAATTCTACTTTGATCCTTGACTTGAAAAATATTAGGGCCAACTAGACAAACCTAGAATTGCCATGTTGATCTTAAAGCCTTTTTTACAAGGATTGGGTTTTTAAAGCAAAAAATGGGCCTCTTGAATTGCATGGTGTTTCAGTTTAAAACTTTTACCTAGATGATGTATTGTGCAATCACAATATTGAGAGCTAAAAACCATGTTAGATGATAGATTTGATTGAAAATTGTCAAATTTTGTACATTTATTTATTCATTACCATGTGAAAATCAGAGTGATCATGGGAAGTTGTGCTAAATGATTAATATGGTTGTTAAGAAATTCAAAATAAGAATTCATGTAATTTAATTTCAAGTTTTGGTTTTAATAAAAGATGAAAGCATTGTAAAATGCACAAAAAAAATTAGTTTGCCCAAAATTCAAACAGAAATGTAAATGAGGGTGTAATGTATATGACATATAAAACAAAGTTATATTGCAAGAAACTAAGCTTTAAATCTTAGCATATTTTGGTATGATTTGAAAATATGATAATTTTTCAAGACATTTTCAAAAATTCATATTTATTTAACAATTATTATAACACAATATCTGATGTATTTGGTCAACTTTTAGCATGTCTAATAATAGGTTGCCTAAAAAACTTTTTAAGAAAAAAAGGTCAAAATGACTTCAAAAGAACTTGGAATTCTTGGATTTAGTAATGTTTTCAGTACAATTGGACCCCATAGGGAATCTAGGCAAGAACCTACCTTTATCTTTAAAATGAAAAATTCATTTGGAAATGTCTAAAGTGTTTGATTTTCTTAAACATAATGAGCAAATCAAAGTGACTCATTGTGAAAAGAAACTGGAGTTTTGGGATGATTAATAATTTTCTTTTCTTTCTCAAGCTCTTCAAATAAAACCAAAGCTCTTTTAACTCAAAAATAATCCCCAGCAAGTTCAATCTAAAACTTGCAAAATTGCATTAGGACTATGCAAATTGTAGTGAAACAAGGCAGATTCTGTTGTAGTAAGGCCATTATGAAACAACCACAAATTAAAAGAACCTCTATCAGAATTGGCAAAAAATTCCTTGAAAAACACAGAACTTGCAATCATCAAACCCACTTAGTATAGATGCAATTGAACAATTACTCACGAACTAATTAGTTTTAAGTGCTGATCTTTGAATGGCCATAATGGGGTTCCATGTATTGCCTTTAAATGTGAAAATTTGTCTAGCAAAACAGGAGCTTAAATTTTCTTAAGTGCTTCAAATAAAGCACTCCTATGAAGATTGGAAAGGCCCACTCAGAAGGCCATCAAGCTGGGCATTGCAAACTGAAAACCTGCCTGCAACAGTTCACAATCCAAAGAGAAGCTGGAGATAGCAGTTGATTCATATGATCAAGGATTGATGTCAACAGAAGAAGTCTATATTCAAATATATATTATTCATCAGATACATGTCAATTAATCCGTATTCAATGCTCTCAGGATATACAACCCAAACTATGATCCACATGAATCCTAAACAAGTAGCAAAACCTGGGTGTGTATATATATATATATACATTGGGCTATAAACTCAAAATACCTCAACTATGCTAATAGCTTAATTAGCCACATATGGCCAGACCCTTTGGATCAAAAGTACTGAACCAATTTCATAGCTTTATCAGCCCAAAAACCTGAAATAAGAAAATTGTTACAACATATGTACATAAGAAGCTAAAATACTTGTAAGCATACTCTCCCAAGAAAATTCTACAAAACAAGTTAAATTTACTTCTAGGATCATGACTTTTAGATCATGTCCAAATGCAAATTTAGTAGAGAATTCCAAGCGAACTAGGAGCCTTGATCTTCAGATCATGTCCAAATGTATTGGGTAGTGATGTCGAAGCTGCAAATATTTAGGAGCCTTTATCCAGCCTCCTCCCAGCCAATAAACTTTGGGCCATAATTTAATGGATTGCAAGTCTTCTGTGCACAGTTGCAATCTCCAAATCTCTCTGTAAGCCAACCATAAAACTCCTTATCTATATGCAGGAGCTGGACTAGTGCACATATAATAATTACAATTAAATCTCTGCTACTTACTAATCTGCATCATTTAGCTCACAGCTAATGACCCATTTGTGTATGATTACCAGCTTGACTAATTATTGGTTATGGAAAATCATTAGAAAATGCACAGGTCTGTTGATTCTAGACTGAATCAAGCTAGCTATGCAGATGATATCATGGGATTTACTGCTGCACAGAGTCAGTTACATGGAAACCTAAAAATGGCTGCAGTCCAGCTTGTGAAGAAACATGGGAGCTCTAGTTCTGCTTGATCTTCTGCTGTTGACCACTTCCTTATCTTGCAGATTCTGACTTGGAACCATCATGTTCAGTGAATCTAGTCCATGTCCTCCTCCTCCTGCAAGTTATCCATGTACTTGGTGGGTCGACCTTAGCATGCCCTCCTTTGACAGAATATTGGAAGTTGGGGATTGTTCTCCAAATGTTTATTTCATGTCAAGTACTATGTTCTAATAAAGGGAAAGTAGAATATATTTAGGTTTGAATATTAGGTCCACAAGGACAGGAGACACTAGGGATATGAAATGGTACTTGAGTTTCATATTTCAGTTGTAACTCTGTGAACAAATCCTCTGGTTGAAGAAGAGAGGTGGTGGTGAAGGTTGGAAAGTCTTGAAACATTCCTGGAGGCCAGGAGTCTTGAAAGTTCCAGATTGGATACTCATCCAGAGGTAAGTGGTACTGTGGATGCATCTGAACTCCTATTGAATTTAGTTCCAGTTCCATCTCCAGTACTGTGCTTGTCAGTGCAGGTAGAGCTGGTGATACTTCTCCGAATTCTGATAATTCACAATTTGGTCCAATTTCGACTGCAGAAGAACATTCTTCAGGTGCTGTATCTCTAGTGACATTCATGGGTTCCGCCAGTTCGGAATCTGCTGGCAATGCCAGTACACTAGGGGAGAGTACAGCATGATCTTTATCAGCTGCTCTCAGTTGTACTGCCTTTGACGCTGCCAATGTTGCCTGCTTTTTAACAAAAGCTTTGAAGTCCTCCATAACTTGTGGCGAGCTGGAGGAGTCGAAGTTGTTGCGAAGATGATCACCTATATAAGAAGGAAGAGGAGGGAAAGAGAACATTGCACCATGATTGCAGAAATTGAACTTCTTTTTGGGTTTGTCCGTGTAGAAAGCACCTGCGTCGTGAGCTGCAGCAGCTTCTACTGCTGTGTTGTAAGTTCCCAACCAGATGGTTTTCTTCCACTTTGGAGGTCGAATCTCTACCAGGAACCCCTTAACTCCTCTCCGAGTTCGGACGCCATTGTACGAGCTGGTCTGGGAGCCATGATCACGTTCCAGTTCTATGATCCTTGAGCTTGTCCGCCTATAAGCTGTAGTACTGCGGGTAATTTCATTCCCAGACCTTAGAGCTGCAACTCTTGAACTAGGAACAGCTTCTTCCCTTGACGGATCCCGTTCGATCTTCACCGGAACATTTATATGTGACCAATAGCTCCTGCTACAAGAGTGGAAAGTTTTGAGCTTAGTTGCCATCATCATCCTGAGAACAGGAACGAAGACGAAGAAGGATAAGAGCATCTTCTTGCTACAGATGTTATACAACCAACGCAGCAACCATGCAGCAGCGTCTATACGCGTCCATATCAGAAGATCACCCACAAGACATGAGGGAAACGACGTGAATGATAGAATTATTTATACCTGCGCTGCATCCGGCTCTCCCTTCTGGACCTTGGACGAGACATGGAAAGTGATGACCTCTGACTCGGAACTTTGCGGAATGCCTGAGTGCAACTTTCGTGAAACTCGGTACTAGTATTGCTGGCAATTTCATCGACCTCCTTCGGCTCGGCGGCAGAGGCAGTCCCCACGCGAACTCGACCGTTTGTCTCGGAACATCTCCTCGTGCTGGTGGTATTGGACACTGCAGCTGCATCTTCTTCACCTATCTTCCCACGATCACACTCGACGATGATCTCAGACTTTGATGCGATGTTATCACCGGCGACTGTGGTTTGGCTTACTTTCTGAGTCCGACTCGAGTTATTAATGTCCTCGGAGAGTGTGCCTTGATCAATTTGGTGAAGGACAGCACCACCGGAGGAATTCGTATCGGAGTAAAACTGGCGTGTCCTGATATTCGAGGCGCACCTTGGGCAGCTGAAAGTCGATGAGCACTGGTCGAATTGACAGAGTTGCTTTCTCCGATTGCTGCATGCAGATTCAAACTGGTCTGGCATCTTTCCAAAATTAGTGAACTGATCTCGAGGATTGGGGGACTAGTTGCTACACTCGTACAGCTTCTAAGTTCTTCGCCTCTCGAATCACACATACCCCAAGCTGCTACGATCGGACCTAGTTAACGATCGACTATAATGGTTTTTCACTTGTAAACAGAGTCTGTGTTTGCAAAGATCGACCCCCAAATCTCCTGCAACTTCAACACAATGGAGCCCAAGTTCTCAGACACATATCTCATATCTATGAGATCATAATAGAATTTTTCAAAACTTTCCCACTGCAACTCACCTCCCGAGACGCGATCCCCTAGAGCTGCGAAAACTTAGTGACCGTCGTTCGCTCTTCTGTGAACTAGGGCCTGGAACTATGTGTGCAACTACGGTCCGAAACAAAAGTGTAAGGTGGAGTTGGAGAAAAAAAGTAAATAACTAAACTTGGATGTGAAAAATATTTTTGCAAGGTCACATACTGAGCATCCACGACTTGTTATAGTTCGTTCAATAGGCTCTCGAGACATTTACAATTAATGAACTCATCAATGGCTCACTCACTCACTCACTCACTCTTGACAGCAACTGTGCTTGCAAGTTGCACTACGCTTGCAAGTTGCACTGCGCTTTTGCAGCAGCTAGCGCCACCTACAAATAATTAGTTCCTATGATCTTGTCAGATCTGCGAGAGCTCCTCTTCTCTCTTGTTTTCTTTTTGTTTGGCTCTACCTCTCCAAGATTCCAGTGCAGGGCCACATACCTACAGAGCGCCGGTGGAGATGCTGTTTAGTACAAAACGAGACTCTGAGCCCGTAAAGTTTCAACCACTAGGACGAACTTTATTTACTCCTGGAGTGCGCCATGTAAAGCTGTTACGTACTTTGGTGCATTGCAGAGCTGCTGCTGCTGCTCCTTAAAACGATGCTCCTGCTAATAAGCTTTTATAATCAATCCGGCGTAGCTAGCCTTCTCGTTTCCCTGACTCTATAGCCAGAGAGCTATATTAGAAATTAAAAAGGGCTAAAATCGAGTGTTTTTCTGAGATTTTCAATAGCCATAATACGATCAAAAATTTAAGTAAGCGCCAGAGAGTTCTATACATGGTTTCGGAGCATGTAGCCTAAAAAATGGATGTTTTAAAAAATTTATTTTCAGATTTTTCTTGCAGTCAAATTTGGCTAAATCCTCCTTTGGATCATGGCCACTTTGGCTACATCACAAAAAATTGAAAAAAGAAAACAAACGCTGACCCACACGCCTTTCCCGGGAGGTGCGGCAAGCGATTGTCCACAGCCCTGCGCGTTCCCGCGACATCGTCTCCTGACCTCGCGGGAGAAGGTGAAGGTGGGATGTACAGGTAGTGCGATCCGGTACTCCGGCTCGTACAGTATTCGGATAAACAAAGTGGCCGGGTGGGGCTCTACAGTGTGCACCACACACGCTTGAACCCTGAAAGAGACACAGCCCTACCCCAAGAGATTCTTTTTACCCTATTTCCACAGCTGTATCTTTTTTTTCAAGGAATTTCTGTGTGTAGCCAAAGTGGCCATCATCCATGGGTATTACGAAAATATAGAAAAATGTGGCCATAGTCCCTAGGAAGATTTAGCAAAATTTGGCTATAAACCAGATATGCATTACAATCCTTTACACATCTTCTTATATTTTTGGCTACACACTGAAACCAAATTTAGAAATCTGGCGATTTATTTATTTATTTTATTTTCTCACTTCCAGTGATTAGCAAACCCCCCAAAATCACTTCATGTTCCAAACTTGAATTTTGAATTTAATTTTTCACCAATTAAAAAAAAGGCTGATTAGCAGCAAGCCTCAGGTATGCGAGCTTCAAGATGTGGTGGTCCCTGTTGGGATCTAAAATTGTTAGCAGGTTAGGAGGATCTTTTCTTATCACTATACTAAATTGTGTGAAAGTATGATTGCTTCCCACAAATAATTAGATTGATTAGGAAGTATTTGTTTGTGTACAGAATTTCGCAGAGTTTCAGTTCATTGTTGCATTGCAAAGGATGCAAGCATCCTCTATCTTAAGTCGGGTGGTAGTAATAGGTCTAGTTATTTCTTGACTTTCACCCCTTCAAGATGCACCCATCGTCATGCGTGACCTATTACAAGAAGTTGGTTGTTGAACGAAAGAGATTTTGACATCTAGTTTGTTTGTGTTAGCATTCTGTAAATTAATCCTTGTCGTTTTTCTGTTTCCTTGTACATTTTCTGAATTTGTGGTGTGTTTATTAATAAAGTTTTGCAAGGTCAACGCACTGTTGCATTGAGTAATCCATGCTCGACTTTGATCAGATTTGTATAGGGGAAAGGTGAGGGCATTACATTTGGGAAGCAAGGGTGGAGTTAGATGTCCTAGGCTGTAATGCCCTGACCACAGCACCTTTCTGGGTGTAACAACTGAGGAAGTAACATAGGTGTAAAGGGACCTTATGTGAAACTGCCCTCCTCAGTGGGGCCCTACAGGAACACAACACACCCTGCCCCTTGGGAATGGGAAATTGCATCCCATGAGGTCCCTCAAACAACAAAGGCTAAATTCTCAGAGGTTGTTCCAATAGGAAATATTCACAAAAAGTTTGAAGAAAATGGAATCACGGGTCCACAGTAACACCTGGTCATGAACGTTACTTAAAATGAGGGACCAAATGAAAACTATATTGTCACTAAGTCTCTCCATTTTAGATCAATTCACATTATGGATAAGACCTATATTGTTGTCCCATTTAACCCTCTCTTGGTGTGAGGGTTAAATGATTAAAATTTGTGGAGTAAAACAATGCATGTGTGTTTCACATAAAGCATACGTCAAAACAATAGTATGATGACATAATTCAACCCTACAGTGAGCCATTCACACCAAGGAGGGAAAAAAGTAAAACAGTGTAAATGCATTTGATGGGATCAAGAGTCAAAATTCTCTCTTGGTTGTCCAAACCCAACTTCCCCCTAAAAGCCATATTTTGCCTTCTTCCATGGCTATGGGCCATGCTTTCACACGTCATTTGATTTACTTTTCTAGCAAGACAACAAAGTAATGTTGCGTTGAATAACCATAGATGAAGGGTGGATTAGAATATACCTTGGATCTAATACAAATGTGTACTTGGGAAGATGGTTTGTAGGTGAGAATGCCATTAGAACATTTTAAGACCCTGAGGCTGATCATTTGATCCGTTGAAATCCAAGGGATCAAACTAAGCTATGAATTGCATCTTAATTAGTGAAGCATTGTTTTGGCTTAGATATATTAAATCTCTTGGAAAGTCACCCATCTCAATATTATTAATTGAAAGTGGGATTAACTTTAGAGTTCTTATGGAACCTTGCTCAATTAATTTAAATTTAATTTTTAGCAATGAAAATCACTCTAAAATCAATATTTTTTTCTTTTTGTTGGTCTCAAAATTGAGAAATGACAAACATTGCCTTGTTAAAAGCTTTTAAGCACTAATAAATGTGGAACAAGGAGCTCATGATTTGCAAGGGTTACCACATGATCACATCCAAAAAAACAAACAAACAAACATCTATCTTAATGGAAGCTTATTTTTGCACCTATCACAAGCAATTTGAAAGACAAAAAAAAAAAGAGTCAAAAACATATTTTCCATCAGAAGAAATCCAACGAGAAAAAAATGCTCATCATGTGGAAAAGCAAAGTAAAAAAAGGCCCGAAAAGAAATTTAAAAAAACAAAATAGACTTGTCACTAGATGATGGGATAAAATGAACTAGCACCTACAGTGAGACTTTCACCGTCTTGAAGGAAGCTTTTCTAAGAAGACATCAACTTGGAAAATGCCAAAACTGGACCATGGTTTAATGTAATGGTCAAGTGTTGCTATGTGGGTCACCTAAGACTTAAATGAGATTATGAAATGTTTTTCTATTAAGTTATTAGTAAAATATGAATAAAAGCAATCCTTTTTATTCTCCAAGTTGTAAACGTCAACAAAATGTTGTCAAGAATCAGTTGCAACTTTCACTGAAGTTAGAAACTTTGAATGCTTTGATGCAAGTGTCATTATGTGACCTTTATGGGTAAAATCATGTAAAAACTTTGGATGCCTTGATACGAGTGTCATTATGTGACATTTATCAATAGAACTAACCAGAAGAGAAGGACAAAAATGGTGAGATATTAGAGTTCTCTGTAAAGTACCAAAACACAATACACAGAAAAAAAGGGGACCAAACTATTTTACTCGCCTAAATTAGTATTCAAATAGTTTATTCCCTAGAAGGGTAATGAAGGATACCTGAGTTTAGCTCTTGGCCCTAGGGTCTAGGGGTTTAGGGGTCTTTGCTAGGTAGTTTAGGTAGGGTCTAGGGTGGTAACTAAAGTCTATCTTTATGGTTTTAGGCTAGGTTTCAGCATTTTACGCTACAATTTGTTGATTGTTAGGGTAGAGTTTCCAAAGAAGAATTAGGGCACGAGGTGGCATTGTGCAATGATTTTTGGGTTGAGCCTTCATCTCCACGAACATAAAGGGGCCCAAGTCTTACTTGGGCTACACTTTGCGTTCTTGCTTGAAATTTCTTTCTTGAATTTTGCTTGAATTTCTTGATATCTTTGTTTTGTGAAGCTATTAGTTGTTTTTTTTTTTTCATTTAAAAGTTTTTAGAACATCACATTTTTTAAAATAAAAATTTCTTTTCGCTTGCCTCACACCTTTTTTTTCTTCCTCTTCAACTTTGTTTTGACATCATTCCTATGTTGCTCCTTCGACACTGTGGATGTATCATTCTTTTGACTCCACGCTTATGTGTGCCCCAATTTTGTTCCTATGTTGCTCCTCTAACATTGGGCATGCATCATTCTTTTGACTGCACACTTGTGTGTGCCCCAACTTCATTCCTATGTTTGTAGTCATAAGTAATGGGTATTGCCAAGTTCATTAGGAATAATTACATTAAGTTTTTTATAAAATTATTCTAATTTCACTCCACAAAAAATTTAGTGAACTCACTATGTTTGTTGGTGATTAGGGAGCAATTGGTATGAACATAATGAATTCACCCACTTAATTCACCATATTTTTATAATATTCTAAATTAATAATATATATTACTAATAATTTTCTCAAAATATGGTCTATATATGGTGAAAAAAATACAATATATCCCTAGTAGAAAAATTGTCTTTTGTAACTTGTCTTATGCAACTATAAAATGTCGCATGCAACATGTGCAGTTGCAAAATAGTTGCATGCGACATTTTTTAATTGCATAAGACAAGTTGCAAAATACAATTTTTCTATTAGTGTATATGGTCAACATATGGTCCATACATAATTGTTGGTAGTAAGGTTTGAACCTTGGTCCTTTAAAATAGAGTGCATTGTCTCTTCCATCGAATTACCATTTTGTTTTGTTTTAGAAAATATAAAAATTTGGATATATCACAACTACACACAAGATTGATTTACCATATCTTGTTCAAATGAAACAAAAAAAAAATTCATTTTTTACTTTTTTCCCAAAGGTTTACACATGTATATATAAAAAACAAAAAAAACAAAAATCCGAACTATTTAAAGGAAAACACTTTTGAAATTTTTGTTTGGTAACATCTCACAACATATTTCTTCATGAAAAGAAATAAACGATTTAACAAATTCCACCATTTGTTTATGTAATAAGATTTTTGCTAAAGAGATGTTCCCATTGCTTGCCAAACATATTTGGTATAGACCATAAAAATCGTGTAGTCTCACAACTTTGATGTGAAGTTTTCAAGCTTGGGGTTGTTTTCTATTTTTTGAGGAATTTTTACAGTTCTTACTTTTTGAATATTTATTGTTCAAGGTAACTTTTTCAATTATTGCAATAATTTTAAATACACATTTCAATTAAGTTTTTCTTCAATTGGTTTTATAGTGCTGTAATTTTTTATGTGTGAACTTATACTTATAGTCATTTTTGAATCATTGTAAAGTGATTTTATGATCACATTATGTATGTAATAACACATTATTTTGTCCACATCATTTGCATAATCATTATTTAATGATATTTAAAATGATTTTATCCTAGTCACATTTTCATATAATATTTTGAACATTCACATCATTTTGTCATCAATTGTGGATCCAATATAGATGAAAACTTGTAATGAAAAAAAAATATCATCCTTCCTATTATCACATCATCGTCTACTAATCAAATGCACCATTAATATATGACTACAACTTTTCACATGTAAGATTTGAAATAATATCTTATTTTTATAGTCAATTACTAGTTGTTTAGGACATTTAATCATTGATTTCTTGGTTACAAAAGACAAGATTTCTTCTAGTGAAAACACAAAATGTGGCCAAATTTAAACTTCGACCCTTTTTATTTATAATGAAAGAAAGGGAGAAAAGTTGTTGAAGTTGAAACCCTAATTGCCTTAAACCTTAACTTTTAAAAAGTTTGTTTAAAAAATTCATGAGATACCATGCACCCTTGGCACAAGGATTTGAAAAAAAATGGTCACCTAACATTTGACGTGTATTTTTTAATTTTCTTTTACTATATGCAAGGGTGAGAATTGAGATTGGGTTTAAACCCAATGCCCTACCTAGGTAACAATTTTTTTAAAACAAAGGGAACTTGGTTCATGATGCCCAATTCTCAATTTAATGAAAATTGGAAAACTCAATTTTCAACCCTTGTGTGAAAAAAATGATAACTCATGGGATTCAAGGTGAAAACCAACCTGAAAATTGAAATGGTTTTCACCCAATTCTTGAAAACCACATTGCTATTAACCATGCACTAACCATGTTTTCTACATGTGTGTTGGATCAATCCCATGGACATTGGCTCTTGAGTGATGCTTTGCATTCTACAATAACTATGAACACAAAACTAATGGAAGAACTGCAATATCTCCCTAGTTTTGATAACATAATGGATGAAGATTTTGGAATGGTTATTGAATTAACCTTGCTGGCTTCCAATATATGAAAGGAAGTGTATGTTGTTTTGGATTCATTTCTCTCTTTATAAAAAAAATATGAAAATAAAAACACATAATATGTTATTTGTAATGTTAGATCCAAGGTTAAAAAATCTTAGGTTAGTTTCATCCTTAATTGGTTGAGAGCAAAAAATTTCTATTGTTCAAGAGTATGACAAGAGGTTCTTATTTCCAATGCTTTTGAAATATCATGAGCATTTGCATCCCATTGTAGAATCTAATATTGCAAAACAAAACATTGATGGTCACAACAACTTGGAATTATTTGAGATGAATATCAACTATAATGAACCAATGAGGAATTTGTCAACATGGAGTTTTTATCTTTCAAACATTATCATCTAGATAGTAAGGAAATTAAATGTCCACTTGAATGATGGGAAAAACATGAATAATTATTTTCTATAGTTGGGTTCCTTGCTAGGCAAATTCTTGGTATTTCAGGTGACAAATAAAGATTAAACATATTTTTTCATTGATTGGAATTCTTACTAATTTTAGTAGATGTCAATTGATGATGAGTGTTATAGTCATTTATAATCATTTTTGCTTTATTGGAAAATAATATATTTTATATTAATTTAATACAATGGTGAATTTTATAGTCAATTTTATAATCATTTTTATTGGAAAATAATATTGTAAAAAAAGATATCTGACCATAGAAAATCACCATATGAAAGCAATGGTTTTCACATTTTTGCAAATTGTTTCTATGAAAATTGGATAAATTTATATATTGAGAAAAAACTGAAACATAGTCTGATTCTCTAAGGGGGAAAAAAAAAAAAAAAAAAAAAAAAAAAAAAACAAAAATCATAAACATTATTTCCTAAACAAAAACCAACCACTACCAACAAAAATACAGAAAATACAAAAAG
>Ga0116229_10004310_pt1 | contig 23333 bp, 16 predicted proteins | sample S1TSphgellanicum_3_FD_87313 | JGI IMG/M metagenome (GOLD analysis project Ga0116229, IMG submission 87313) | Host-associated microbial communities from peat moss isolated from Minnesota, USA - S1T2_Fc - Sphagnum magellanicum MG | ecosystem: Host-associated > Plants > Peat moss > Unclassified...
AACGATGTTCTTTTTCTTTTTTTTTTTCTTCTTTCTTTTCTGTTGAATATATGTGCACGGCATGTCGACGGGATAGAGAAAAAGAAATTTATTTTTTTGCCGTTGGATGAAAAAAAAGAAAAAAAAAACGAAGGAAAGTAATAAGCTTTCTTCTTTTCTTTTTTTTTTTTTTTTTTTGTTTTTTTTTTTTTTTTGGGTCTACTTTCATGTCTAGCATGTAACCAAATTTGGCTAAATTATTTTCTGAATGATTGCCATTTTTGACTACCTATATCACAAAATCCTTAAAAGAAGAAACCCTGGTTTGCAGTGTTGTTACACATGGGTCTATTGTACACACACGAACTACGCACTACGCACCCGGAACTCTACCTGGTCCTCTTGCCGGGTATCATGAACCCCAGAAACCCCTCCAAGTGGGCCGGAGTCTCAACCAGGCTTGACACCAATTATGTGGGCCGTTTGGGTACCTGGCTTGCCTGGGTCAGATTCATCGGTTCCAGTTCTAGAAACCAAACTGGAAGTGGGTCCGATTTTCGGAACTGGTTCTATAACCAAAGTCGGAAACTGGAAGTGATCAAAGAACCGGACTCAGAACCAGGGTTCTTGGTTCTATTGTTATGTGTTGAAAACCCTAAACCCTAAAACTTAAACCCCAAAGCCTAAACCCAACGCTGTTTGAAAACCCTAAACCCTAAACTTGAACCCCAAATCCTAAACCCAACGCTGTTTGAAAACCCTAAACCCTAAACTTGAACCCCAAATCCTAGACCCAATGCTGTTTGAAAACCCTAAACCCTAAACTTGAACCCCAAATCCTAGACCCAACGCTGTTTGAAAACCCTAAACCCTAAACTTAAACCCCAAATCCTAAACCCAACCCTGTTTGAAAACCCTAAACCCTAAACTTAAACCCCAAATCCTAAACCCAACACTGTTTGAAAACCCTAAACCCTAAACCTTAAACCTATCCTTCTGGGGTGGCGTGGGTAAAAGAATTGGTAAGAAGACCAGAAAACAAAGTGGGTTTCTTCAGGCTCAAAGAACCCCACCTTGAAATCGTATAAACCCATCAGCTCGATGTGTTTCAGGAGAGAAGTCCAAAAGGCTAGCTAGGTTTATCAAGCTTACTTCTGCAATGTATGAAGAGTGAAGCACTCGCTGGCAGAGAGTCCCAAGTAGACACTTCTAGAGCTGTTTTGGGTTCATGTCTCACATGTTTTGGGCATGTTAGGGGTGCTAGGGTGGGGTATGTAACATATGCTACAAGACCCTCGCCACAACTTGTCTGAGATGCTGATTGATTGTTCATGAGTTGTCTGCTACGTGGCATGTTTTGCAACAACTTCAGGAAGTGTCTCATCAAGAAGCAAGCAGATGCTTGTGAGCCATGCCAGCACTTTCTTCTATGGGTTTTTGCATTCACAAGAAAACCCTAATCCTGGTTCTATAGCAAATTTGGAATTTGGTTCCAGAAGTACAGCAAACTGCTGGTTGTGTGCCGGGAAGCCTTAAGATTATGTGCATTTTCATATTCTTTGGCAGCTGTTGCTCTTATTTATCTCAAATTGCAAGGAGGCTATTATAAATGCCCATGCACTTTGATCCTTTGTTCATTCCTTTATGGCTGTTGCTTCTTTCACTTCATTTTACATTGAAGAAACAAAATCCTCAAGTTGACTTTCGAAACTGTCATTACCTCCTCCATTTTCAATGCTCTGTATCATGGTGATCATGAGTCAAACCAAGGCTGAACTTGCCCCAAGTACGGGAGATGTGGTATCACAGAGATGTTGTGTAGTTTCTGGAATATCCAAATTGAAGGGACTTACATGTGCTCAATCTATAGAGATGTGGTATGCAGAGGACTATGTGTTATGATATTGTGTGAAAGCAAATCCACACCAACCCAGTATGCAGGCTTCTACAAATGTTTATCACATCCAAAATACTGTGCAAGTTCTTTCCCCAACACCAGATGCATATGAGATGTCCAGGACCAAGGTGATTGCTCCCATCCTGTGAAAGGTCTCTGTTTGGATCTGTCATGGGAGCAATTACATATGCTTGTAGGCTCAATTTGTACGGTGCACACTGTAGGTTTCTTTCTGAAAGCAGATGTCGTACGGAAATGCACTCAAGACATTTCAGCTGGTGGGGTAGTTTTGCCTTCCTGCCTATTGAGATTACAGGGGCACTTGAGTAGACACAGAAGTACAATGACAACATCCCTCTGATAGGCCTCTTACAATGCAGATACAGATGTTCACAACATTTTTGCCACATGAGATCTGTAGGCTTCCACCTGAAAGCCAAGTCAGCTAGAATCCAAGTGAATTACTTTCCACAGCTTAAAAACACCACTTTAGCAAGTATTAGTTACAAGACCTACCTTCATAGAATGTAAGTCAAAACCTGTTACAGCTCACAGGAGTAGCATGAAGCTTGAAGAAGACTTTGAGATCTAAAGGTATTGAAGATGTGTGGAGATCATACAGTAAATAAAAAGCCTTAAGGCTCTTCAGGAGCTTTGAGCAGATTGGGCCTTGCGGCCATGATAACTGCCAAATACTCAGGATTTCTTTGCAGAAAATTACTGAACTCCTCCCAGCTGACACTCCCATTGTGATCAAGATCAAGAGTATCAAAAAGATGTGATATCTGCATTCCAATAGCAACAAGAGAAGACACACTGAGTATAAACCCTTCCAAACTTTTTTCTATCCACAATCTATCAAGCGTTTATCACAATGCACCATCAAATTAGCACAAGAGCAGAACAAGGAAAACAGACTAGTGATTTTAAAGATATAACAACACTTGGTAAATGTGGGTCAACTTGTTTCTGACCTTTGGCTCTGGAAGCTCAGGAAACAAATTATGCAAGCTGCGTGCCACTTCATCACGCGAGAGAACACCATCACCATTTGAATCACATGCCTTGAATGCTGCTTTTATTGTTTGGGCAAATGAAGTATGCTTTGACACAAAAGCTAGCCCTGCCAAAAACTGGTCATGCACAAAAACTTGCTGAGTTTGCACTGTATAGCTGATCATGACATAGAACTTGATTTGCTTTTGAATCTTACCTAGAGTCTCTAATTGTCCCAATCTTGACATCCCAACTTCAGGAACTCAGCAAATTTGAAACCTGTCAGCAGTTCTTCAACATTGGAAGATTCTACAATCTACATCGCCCCAGGAAGTGTTATGTGAAAAGAGCATCTTTGACATAAGTTCTTGAAAACAACTGAGACATGGGAGGGTTTTAATTACATGTCATGAGTTTTAACAGAATGTGACTACCACATACATCCTGTAGCTGGTGGAAGGATTGGGACAAACCTCTCGAAAGTTGATCTGACCATCTCCATTCTTGTCAAACAAGTGGAAAACCTGCTCTGTATCTTGTGTATGGGGCAGGTCAAGAGCCTTGAGAAAATCCTGCATTGTTATCACACCACTGCAACCATTCTGTTGTCAACAAGTAAGAAAATGTCCTTACTTAGGCAACATCATTAAAAGCACTATAAAATGAACATGTATTGAAGCTGAACTACAGGAATTGATGTTTTTTTAAAACTGAATTATGGGAGAGCACAGAAGAAGAAACCACTATTTCTGGACATAATACAACACCATATGTAAAAGATGTAAATCTTTTTGTTCAGGAGGCGTCTTCTGTGCCTAGCGCACACATTTTTCCTGTTGTACCACCAGGCCTCACCCGATAGGTGTACTAGGGTGCAGAATACACCTAGGGGAATATGCAGGGTATTGAAGTTCAGCTTGATACCTGTGAAGATGGTCCATGTCACTGAACTTTGTCAAGTAGTCCTGTGCAGTTGCAAAGTTCAAATGGAAAAGCTTCTCCATGCGGGCAAACTCAACCAAAGATTGACCTGCTGGCTGGTGCAACTTACGTGCAGCCAGTGCCAATCTCACATCCACAAAGTTATGATCTGTGCAACTAACTCCCAAGTGGATGGCCATCATGCGTCGAACTCTCTCTGCATATTCATGTGGATCTCGGACCTCCTTTGGTGTTGGCACAACCACTGGAAGGTATTCCACCTATGAGTGAAACTTTTTCTCTCAAATTCAGCTGACCAAAAATTTCAAATCTGAAGAAAGATTTCCACAAATATATTTTCTATGAAGAAGAGGAGGAGTTGCTTCTGGCTGACTGGCCACAACCAAACCCTAACAATTGTCCAAAACAAAAGAATTGACAAAGAGAATTTTGATTTTCTGGATTGCATTTGGATTCAGAAACCTCAATCAAGAATGTGTCAATGCAATGCAATGTAGACTGAGATCTTGAGAACCCCTTTAGGTCCTTCTCAAACGCTGAATGTGCTTCTCCACTGAGCTTAACTGTGGTTTTCAGAAATGAAGAAGGAAAGAAGAAAAACTCTTCTCACCTCCATGTAGTTCACGAATTGTGTCATGAGATGGAACAGGACAACCAAAGGGCCTCCCTGATCTGCCCAGCAAGGATTGACATGCTTGTGAGGGTATCGCACAATCATGGGCTGAACCGGAAGACCTGGTGAGAATGCTCCAGTCTTGAAGGAGATGATGGCCTGTCCATTGGTTGTGGTGCCCTCTGGAAACAGCATCACATGAGGCCATTTGTTGTCAATTGCTCTTCGTCGGATATTGCCTGCTGCATGGTGTCTTGATTCTGCAGAGACTCGGTCCACAGGAATAATCTAAAGCCCAAAAAAAAAGGGTTAGTAGTGTCAGCAGCAGATGTGAGATAGTGCTGATGCTGCTGATCTCTCGCTCTCTTTCTTGCCCTACTTACTTGCAGTGAAGTTGAGAGTGAGAATTGAGAAGGTGGGTTTTGTGCGTTGCTTATCTCTCTCTCTCTCTCTCTGGCCCTACTTACTACTTCTTGCAGTGAAGTTGAGAGTGAGAATTGGGAAGATGGATTTAGTTTTGACCTGGAGAGCTTTCAGAAAGACACCCACAATGGGCATCTCCACATTCTCCTTGGCAGAGACGATGACAGGCAAGTGACGATAGAAAACGAAGATGGGGTCCACGAACGAGATATGGTTGCAAACAATGATGGGTGCTTGCGAGCGATGCGCAGGTCTTCCCTTGACAGGGATGTAGTAGTAACCCATTGTGAACAAGACGGCTCTGGCTCCTGCTCTCACAGTCCACAGCGACGTTCTTCTGAACCGATTGAAGGGTTTGAAGAGCGGATCCGACACACCCAGCAATGCCAAGCGGATGAAGACGTAGCCTAAAGCCATCAATGTCACGAGACATACCACGCGCAGCAGAAACAAGGGCAGCAGCAAAAGGGTCTTGAGGAGCTGGAGCACGCTCTTGTTCTTGGGTTCGTGAAAGGGGTTCACTGTGGATTGAGGTCCTAGTGATGGACTATCCCCTAAAGGAAACTCGCGGCTCTTCTCCCTCACGAGCACATTTGTTGCATCTCCTTCCTTGTTTGCTGTTGATGATCCCACAATCCCTGCTGCTTCCTCTACTGCTGTTCCATCGACAATTGATGATGATGCCATGCCGGACCAGACTTGGGTCTTCACTCTTTCAATTCTAAGAGGTCACGGGAAGGAAGGAAGGAAGTCCGCGAGCAGTTGGAAACTTTCCTTCATTCATTCATAGGCGGAAGCGATTCAACTCCTGCCAACAATCAAGGGACAAAAGCAAGAGAATTAAATCCCTGCAAGAAGAACTTGGCAGCAAGAGAAGACGAAATTTTACTTGGCAAGTTCGGAAGAAGAAGAAGAACAACAATAACATCACGGGCGGCGCACTTTTTGTGGGAGCTCACAAGAAGACAAACCACCTTGGTAGGTGGTAACAAAAAAATCCTTGGAATCAGCGCACTCTGCTGATGCTGCAAGGAATCAGTGTGTGCTACAAGGTTCTCAATTTCTGGAATTCGAATGCCGGGATGTTGGGTTTGTTTTCGAAAGGCTTACTTGCTAGGTACTCCTTTCCAAGCCCCCGAACCAGAAAACCCAAACAGATAAGCCCTTAGTGCAAGAACCACAGAGGAATAAAAAAAACCCACAGCTCTGAAACAAACAAACACCGATCAAACAACACAAGCCAGGTCAACAAGACGCCAAGCGCAACAATTTGCCACCCAAAGTGTGTTCTTCATTTACAAAGGAAGAATTCCCACTCCGATGAGCAACCCCAAAAACCTCACAGAATCTAAGCAACCAAAAGCGGAAATTAATAGAAGACAACAATAATAGTTACCCGCAAGCGACCGACCCATCCTCGAAAATCCACTTCTTCCCAACCTCGATTTAGCTGTTATGATCGATCGATCGATCATCAGCTTCCCAACTTCGATAGTAATCCAACAAGCTCAAAAGCAAAAAGGATGATCTTTTTGTTCTCTTGGGATGATGATGGCTGGGTTAAAACCACTGCAAACCAAGAGACTGTGTGATGAGATGTTGAATTCCGTGTGGGGGTGGTGGGTGGGTGGTGGGAAATTTTTTCTTCTTCTCTTTTTTGCAAAAGGCAAATTCAGAGGAGAAGAAGACGACAAAGAAGACAATAATTTTGTGGTGCACAGTTTGCTATGGTGTGGATTGGAGGAAAGGAAAGGAGAGTGAGAGAGCGAGAGAGAGATGGATCCCCGCGGGCCGTGAAAAACCAAAACTTGCTGTCCACGACGCGTGTCTCGTGAAGTGCGCGGGTTGCGCGCTTTCTTCCTTCCAGCGAAGGAACGAATCTTCACGACTCTTTCGTTCTTTCTTCTTCCAAAGGAAATTTTCTTTGGAAGAAGAATTCTCTTCATTTCAGTGAGTTTTTTCAATATTTTATTTTATTTTTCTTCATCCAATTTTCTTTTCCTTTCACAAAAGTTGGATATAAGTTCATTTGAGAAAATTTAATTTTAAAATTTGAAAATTATATATATATATATATATGTACTAAACACCCATTTAATGAGATATCATCCAAACATCATGCAAATTTAGGGATAATTCCATCTCCTATTCTAAGAGAGATCATCAAATACATTTAGAGATTTCACCTCTTGGGGGGACCCAAATCACCAAGTCCATGCAAGATCTTGGGTCCCAAATTTGACACAACAACACCAATTTCAAGGATTTTTGACATTTCTCATACACAAGTACCTACACTAGAAGATTTTCAATATAGACGCGTAAGAGAATGGCCGATGGTATAACTCTCCACTCGAGAGCACCGTTTTTGTAGTCTTGGAAGAAATCGATGAAATTTATTCTCATCTTTCAGATGAAGTTATCTATATTTGTGTCCTTTGTGAACATATTGAAAGGCTAGGGGAGAGGGGGTTGGAGGAATAAAATAAAACAAAATAAAATATTTGATTGGGAAATTGATGGATTGATGAGATTCAATAATCAATTAGTTTGATAAGGAAAATAGCTCTTGTTTTCACACACACACACACACACCTCATGAGGTTGAAAATTTTCCTTGACAATTGACTCATGGTTTCAACATGAATGCTCCAGCTCTGGTAGAAAGGAAGTGACCCATGCATGATTCATACAAATTGTGAGCATCTTGCTTGCTAATCATGGTATATTCAAATACCATAATCATGCACCGATCCTACCATGGTCCAGATTGAGAAATCATGAGTAGAATGTGTACTAATAATTCATTGGTTTTTCAGTTCAGTGATGTGCTCAAGTAAATTGTATTATGTCATTTACTTAGCCCTGGTGGGGAATTGCAGCTCCAAATTTACACCCATTAGACAATCTCCAACGGTTGCTGAGTATGTGACCCTGCAAAAATATTTTTCACATCCAAGTTCAGTTATTTACTTTTTTGCAACCTGAACTATAAAATCTAAACTTGGACAGCAAATAGTTGGGGGATTACTAATAGCAAACCACCTGGACCAATCGTTATGATAGGCCAATGAGAAACACTGATCGGAAGTCAGATCGTGTGACAGCCAGTTTTAGGACCAGAATTTCCATGAGACCAATGAGATGGCTCGACATACACTGAGGAGGGATTTTTTACTTTTCATTTTTTCAATGTGTTCCCCAAGATGTTCCCAATAGCATCACATTTTTATCCCATATGCTTCGACCAAAGTTGAACTTTAAACTATAAACAGGGGGGTGTGCAAAGGGTAGGTATTAGGTAATATGGTTTTTAACATCTTGAGCCTTCTAGAGTGTTTTGGTCACCCATTTTAGTCCTACTTCAGGCTCATTTAGTTGGCATACGATTTGTTTGTGTTTACAATATGCCTTTGTTTTATTTTATCACCTAGTCCAATTGGTTGCAAAACATGTCCATGCATCATGGATGGAGAATGCAGGTCACATGTCTTTGCTTCCAGAACAATTCAACGAAACCATCTAGGGGAACCTTATGTTTTAAGGGACACAAAATAGGACTTTTATGTGATTAAAATTGACCTTTGTTTTCATGTCTTTTTAAGTTCTTATTTTTTTCATTGAAGCACATGTTTTTGAATAATATACTTGGGATATCATTAATATGGACTTTATTAGTTCATTACCCATCCCAAGAACCCCACTTAATCAATGATACCACATTACACTGACAGTTTAACATTTTAACATTGGAGAATGAATTTCATAGTGATTTTTTGAAATATATTTTGTAATCCAAGCAAGCCACTCACATGTATAGTAGTGTTACAACATGTTGGGGGAGAGATCTAAAATGTTTTCGCTGCTTCTTTCAACTTTGGATGTCGATTTAATAGCAAGTTTGCAAACTTTGATGGCAAGTTTTACTTTGCACACTTTGCGATTGTTTGTAGCCTAAATGTCATGGGGTCAAAAGTTGGTTACAAGGGGAAGCTAGTAGTATGATTTGGTTCTTTTTTTTAATTGACAAAATATGATGACAAATGCTAGATTCAAAATTTTCACATGTCAAAGGAAACACTTTTCAACATAGCCAATAAGTTGAGACAATTGATTCACAAAAAGAAAATCAAATGTCATCTTGCAATCCCTATGTAGGTTGGCTTCTATGATTTAAAAGTGTTTTCATGGCTCCAACTTGCTAACCTATAATGAATCATTTGCAATAGGCAAATCTTGAATTGTTGGGTTGATATTTTGCAAGATTATTAGAGTTGTGAACATTGTATTTTAAATTTTTGATTACATGGTTAGTGGAACAACACATGAAAGCTACGATATTACAGTTCAAAACTAATGTGACTTACCTAATGTACATGGTGTGATAGATGGTACACATATTTCCATTTTAGATCTCAATGTTCCTTTTTGTGAAAGATTACTATTATCACAAGATAGTAGATCATTTTATAGTTGCATAGGCTATATAAGATGCTAAAAGGCATTTCATTAGTTCATTTATGTTGGTATACCTTGAAGCATCAATAATTCTTGTGTTCTAATAAAATTTAGTCTATAGAAACAAACATAATAAAAGGGGGTTTTCAACATGGACACATGGATAAAGATAGTCAAGAAATTTTTTCTCCATACTTCTTGGTGACAAAGACAACCTGTTGTTACCTTTGATAATAACACTTCACAAAGAAGGACAACATTCAGTTCTTGAATTGAAATACACAAAAGAAAAACACACACACACATTTAGTAATTGAAAATACTTTTGGCATTTTGAAAAAGAGTTTTAGGGAGATCTTGCATAAAATAGACTTGCATGTCACGTTGGTTCCAAAAGTTTTCACATGATATTACCTTTTTCACAACTTCATTCATGTTGAAAAGATGTGAACATTCATTTTTTCAATTAAAAACAATGTAAGATTTGCAAAGGTCAAATGTCCATCCTTTACTTATAAATAATGTTGTGCAGTGATGGATCTTGATCTAGAAAACATAGTGTTGTGCAATGATGGGTTGGAAGCTTTGGTGTTGAAAGATTGTTTTCTACTTGATGTGCATATTTGCCTTCAAGATTATACATTATGTAGTGGATCTTTGTGTGAGTGTACAACAAAGGATTTGGTTCATCACATGGAGGATCCTTGATCATTTATTTTTGTTTTTCCTTTTTAAGGAGAGTAAGTGTACACATTGTCATTTATATCTATGAAGTTTTCGAATGCGACAATTGGAATATAGGCCAAGTGTTCATAAATGTATCAATCATTTCATAGATGTGTTTGTTGAGCAAACTAAGCAAACTTGGTACCACTTTTTTTTTGGAGGAGACATGCTAAGAACTCTTCATTATGGCCCATCTTAGCCATAATCCAGTCTCCAATCTTTTGTAATCACCATATATAGTGTCCCATTTCTCCTTGTAGATAGGTCTATTTTTTATGTGTGTATTGTGATCAAATCTTAACATAGTTACAAAAACCTTCTTCTATTTCATGATTACACTTTCAAAAAAATCTTTGTAATTACCACATCTAATGAAGTGATGCACTCATCTCTCTTTGCTTGAACTAGGGTTACAATCTCTTGATGTTCCTAATTATGTATTGTAGTTTCTTGATGGCCATCCTTTGAATTTCATAATTTTTTGAACCTTTTGTTTTTCTTTGTCTTGGTTTTTGATTTTGTTCTTTGATAGTGCAGTAATTTGAAAAACAATTATCACTACTAACTTCAAGAATGCATGTAGATTGAATTGCAATTCATCTTTAAATGTGAACTTCATATTAGTCAATTTGCTTGAATTGTGCATACATGTGAAATCTTTGAACTTCAAGGGAACAAAGAGGAATTACTGGTTCATGCTTGGTTTCTTAGACATTTGATCCTTGTTACCAAATTCATCCTTCTCTCCATATTTTGCTTCCATGGTACTATGAGGCTATTGCTATTATTGGGAAGTTGTTTTTGTTGTCATGAAGACTAATGAGGGCAGTGAAAAGCCTTGTGAGTAGAAGCTTTTGTTATGATGCAATTGTTGTTGCTTTCATTGCAATGGACCTTCCACTCTTGCAACATCAACAACAATGTCACCAAAACTTTTGCTATCGTGAATTTGCTATGTAAATTCAATCACACAACCTACTGTATTTCAACTCACTTCAATTTGGTATATTTTTGCTTCTATGCAACCTATTACAATTTGCTATTGCTTCTACTACCACACAATTGTTATAATGATTTGGACCTTGGTGCTCTTATAACGTGAGTTGATGAAGGTTCTATTATTGTGCAACTGTTCTTGCAACAATTTGGACCTTGGCACTCTAGTAACACCACTTGACAAGGGGTGGGGAGAAGGTGAGAAGGGGGGCTAAGGCTCTAGGTCAAGGAAATTACTAGAAAGGTGGGAGCCAACCATGGGCCAACTTTTGATAATGCACATGTTGAAAATTAGGTTTACACTCATGAAAATGAAAGAAGGGGTGCTCTGAAAATGGGAGATACAAAAGGGTCTTCTAAATTTTGTACTAGTTTAAACAGGTTCTTATTCAGTGTAAGTCTATCCATTTGAAGTATTATAGTTAGATGCTCCTTATACCCTGGGGTTCCAACCCTTGGGAAGCAGAGTATGAAGAGCTTACAACTGTAAAGCCCTCATCACTAGGTACATAGACCATAGGTCCTGCACAATGCACATTGGATTAGCTGAGTAGAAACTTGTTGGATTAGCAGAGTAAAATGGCTTTGGGCCACCATTTTTGCACATGATGCCAAGGCTGGCAGACACCACTCCAGAGTCCAACAGAATGCCGAAAGGAGCTTCTACTACAGAGCACGTTTCCATGATTTGTGCACTTGGGATTGATGAATCAGAATAGACACAAGAAGCCTGCAGTGGACAAGACACCCATTCCAAAGAACAGAATCTAAAAATGCTAGGACCTGACTCTTTTGCATTTAACTGGACAGTGGGGATGATTTTGAAAAGTGTGTAGTGCCAAGCATATGATATGACTGTGGGAGACAAATGGGACTTGACATTGGAGATACATTGCACAGTTGTAGGATCAGTAATACCTAGTATGCAGTTTTGCCTTGAACTGGAAATTAGGTGTGTGGACCATGTAAAGCTTGAGTGCACTCTTGAAAGAGAAGCCTTAAAGCATGATCCGTTCAGCCTTCTCCTTCAACAACGCACTCAAGCTTTCCATCATGGCAGCCCTGTGTAACTCCAAAGATGGGACGTGCTTCAGCAGCTCAAGTCCCATTCCCATCCATTCCTCTGCCTCAGAAAATCTTAAGAACTTCACATGAATCCTAGCTCGGTTCCATGCGGAGGTGAAGAGCCACTGTGCTTCATTTCGAGGATATTTGTCATGACTGCTCAATCCCAGCAGTATCTGGTTTGCTTGTCTGTATAGGCTGAGTGCCTGCCACCAGTAAAGACAGCCACTTCACGATCAGTTTGAATGCACTGGTGGTAGTGTTAATGTCTTGACTCAGAGCTCCATCACAAGTGCCCTCAATCCTAGTTGACCAGAAAATAGAGCAGATAGAACAATCTGAAGAGCATGAAGCTACAAGACTTACCTCAGGGCCATCTTTGCATTGCAAGTCTGCCAAAATTATTAACTTCCTTACAGTGACAGCTACAACTTTGTAGTCAGGTGTTGCAGTGCTGAGTGTGAGATGAAGACAAGTTCGAAATGCTGCTATGGCGACCTCAACACTAGATGGTGTTACAGCTTTGCAAGCACTGAGGCCCATCTTGAAAAAGTGCTCAGACTTGAATCCTGGTATGCTGCTGCACCGCATTAAGATCTCAAGCTGTGCCTTGTAGTCTTTGACTCTCCCTTTCAGATCAAATGCCACTGTATTGAGATGTACCTCAAAGCTTTCAGATTCATCAGATGATCCTAACATGGCTGTATCTGACCTGCTCGAAAGGGAACCATGAACCTGCAATCCAAAAGAAGATGCACTGTAGTATAAAGGATATGACAAGCACAATGTGGGGAACAGCTGGAGTGAAACAAATGGTAAAACATACCTTACGGCATTTCTCCATATACGCTGATGCCACCTTCAAGCTTTCACTGGCATGATCTGTGCTTGAATCGATTGCAAGCAATGCAGCAACACACAATAGCAGTGATGTTCGAATTTTTCCCAAGTTCTCAGCTGTTTCAGGTAGGGAAGCATAGAGTTCTGACGACATTGCATGGAATTGGAAACAGTGCTTCCAATCTTGACATCTTGCAGCAGCAAGTGCCTGGTTCCAGCACACTCCTGCGAACCATGTTGTCTCCCTCTCTCCCATACTCCCAGCACCAAAGAAGCCAGCATACCCTTGCTCACTGATGTGTGATTGTGCTTGCTTCAAGTACTTCAGGACTTCCTCCTGGCTTACAAGACTGCCCTCTTGCGTTGAGAGAATCAGATTAATAAGATTCCTCAAAACCACCACTTCTTTTGTGCCCACATCTCTTCCAGAGGCGATCAAGCTCAGGGTTCTGGACAGAGCTGCAACAGCAGTACTGTTGCTGTTACTAGCAATTGCCTCATGGGCTGCCAGAGTCAAATACTCAGGCTCAAAATCACAGCACGCCATCATCTGCTCCAGTTGTTGGTTTGCCTCTTCTTCATGGTTTGTCTGCAAGCTGATCTTGAACTGGGGTCACCCAATGATTAGTACCCCGATGTCACTGACCTTGTCAGATTGACCTAGTGAGCAGAGCAAATCTTGATGGATAGAGTGAAATCTCCTGAACTCAGGTATCCAAGTTCTTCTTATGCTGATGATACAAGCGAGAGAAAATTTACCATGAACCCTAAGTTGCCAGACCTTGCAGGTTCCGATTGTAGTATACAGACTTACCTTTAGAAAAATGCAGGCTGCGTTCAGATCCAGCTGCACGATCAAGTCTCCAAACATGCGCATGTCACGTTAGTAAACCAAATCAATGAGGAGCTCCCTAGTACAATGATTCTTGCTAAGTTGTCGTGACACATGATCAGGTGCTTCCAGAGTTAGACTATTTTTGAAGACTTGACCTGCATAGCCGTGTTGTACCTTCTCTGCCTGTTGTAGAACTTCAGCAGCCCGATCGAATTGCATGAGAGCAAGATGGCACAGGCAAAGAACACGGAGGGATTTGGCCCGCTGCATGGTATTGTTGCCGTCGTTACTACCGTCAAGAAGATATAGCATCGATGCTTCAAAGAGCTTGATGCTTGTCTCATAATCTTTACCTTGAAAATACTCCGATCCGCTGCACAATCCGAAGAGTTGCACAGGCCTTCAACCAGTCCGGAGGTCTCCGCAAAGACGGGGAAAAATGAAGAAACCTCAAAACGTCAACATGCACATCACACAGATCATCATCTCCATCAACTGTTGTGATTGCATAAGATGGAATACCTGTTCCAAAGAAGTGCATGGATGCACTGTCTTTCTGCACCCTGGGCAGACGGCTGTGCACGAGTTTCCGGCGGTGAAAGAAGACCTCCTCCTCCTCCTCTCGCGTGAGTACTGCTCACTCCTGCGGTGATGGTTGTTATGACTCTTTCATCCGATGCAATGCGCAACGCCAATTCAATTCTCCTCGTGATCAAAGAAGGGCTCGGTGCCGCATCGTGTGTCAAGAGTTTCGCTAGCACGCATGCTGGAAGCTCCTTCTTCGTCGGAAACCTCGAAAACAGCAGGAAAAAGGCTTTCTCTACGACTTCAAGCAGCCAACAATCTTGGATGACGATTTCTAGAGCGGACAAACACACATCGAAGCTAGCTCCACTGTGAGATAATAGTGTAAAAATCTCCTTCGCAACTTCGTCATAGCGATGGAGGCCAGCAAAGGCTCTCAGCGCAAAGTATGACGTAGTTGGATGGTCCGATCGCACCCGTAGAGCGGCAGCACACTTCAAGACACTCTCCAGATTTCCGTTCTGCAGATGGGCTGCTGTAAGGTGACGCAGAATGCGAACATTCAACCTTTCCAAGCTTGTTTTCTCAGCTGCTGCATCGAGATCACTGCTGCTGCTGCTGCTAAGAGCCTCGGAACAGATGTCGAGACCAAACTCAATGTATTTCACAGACTCAGCCTGCGATTCTACGTCGTCTTTGGCTAATAACGACTGACCGAATTGCAAGTATTGCTCTGCAAGCTCCTGATGACGACCAGGCAGGATGGATAGTAAACTGCGAGCTCTGCCTAACAAGCTACAAGCAAGAGCTCTTTGGGATAGTTCCCAAGCTGTTGCAGCCCTCGCTGTACACAGATCAAACTGGAACGTGATCTGTTCTGTGCCGCCTGCACCAGCTTCTGACATACAATTGATGGAGTCATATCCTCCTGCCATCAATACCTGGTCGTCTCTTCCTTCCAAACTAAGCTCGGCCGCCCTCTCAAAACACGCAGCGGCCGTCTCGAATTTCTTAAGCTTGTGCCAAATGCAGCCTGTTTTGAAGAAGAAAACGGAAATCTTATGAAGGCTAGAGCGAACATTACCACTCCCGATAGGGTCTCGCGCAATGAGTAAGAGATCGCATGCGGCATGACGGAGCCGAGCAAGAACTTCACAAATCTCCTCATCAGCAGCAGAAACAGGAGGATTAGGCAAGATATTCGTTACATCGACACAGGTATTCCAGATACGATAGCTCAGCCTCCAAATATGCAACTTCTGGTCATCAGAAAGCTGCTCTGGATTCAATGAAGCCAAATACAACCGAAGATGCTGAACATGGCAATCGGTGATCCTAGGAGACGCTTCCTCAAGCTCCTCCACAAGCTCCTCCACAATCTTCAACACTACAGCGGGGCTAATTACTCCGCCGACCTCCCCACTGGAAACCTCCTGGATATGCATGCTGATCTTCAAACCAGTTGCTTCTCCAGCAACAGCAGCAGCAGGATAGAAAACAAAACAAGATTCTCAACAACCTTCGATTCCTTCATTCTGGATCATTTGCCTCTAAGCTTCACACACAATTGCAATGGTCACAAAAGAATTTGATCAAACCAAATTCGATCCAACAAGCTCGATCGTACCAGGATCCCTGTTCTGGTTCTTTGAAGTTTGATAACCCGCGGGTTGCTGTCCCTCCGGGGAAAATCAGAATATAAGGACCGCCGGTTATTTCAAACCTCGGAGGTCTTCGCAAAGAAGAACCGGTTGTTCTCGCCTCATGGAGGGGGTTCATGAAAGGTGCCGGGTAACCAGCCAGAAAACCGTCGGTTCTTTTCTGGTTCCAGTTCTTAAAACCGGTCGTTTCTCACTCCTCATATGGTAAACCAAGCTGGTGATCGAACACTTAAGCACTCAGGGCTTCATTTTTTCTGGTGCCAAACAAAATTTGAACCCCTCTTATTGGTGTATTTGGTGCACTAAAAATTTAAAAAAATGAAATCAAATTGAAAAAGTTAATACAGCTCCCAAAGTAAAGAGTGTCAAGAACTCGAAAAAAACAAACCAATGAACCTTACAAAGGTCGATTCCCAAACACCACCAAAAGCATTGTATATTGCTCTATTGTTATTAGAGTTCAACGATAATTGTTAAAACTTTAGGTGACGCTCTTATAGCACTTTAAATTGTTTAAAATGAATAAGAAATAAGAAAGTTATGAGGTTTGAAAGTAAGAAGGCCAAAATGGAAAAAAAAGACGCTGGTCCTTTGGCTTTGCATTTCAAAAATGATTTGTAAGGCCTGAGAAGGCGCTCTTATAAGATTTCGAATCACTCAAAATGGAGAAAAATTGAGAAAGATCTGCCAAAAAGTATTCGGTCATAGGCAGGTGATCGATGATAAGCTGGTTTATCCTAAAGAGTTTTGAATTGTTTTCAAAGAAGAAAGAGTGGCGTGATTTTTCTTTTTTTTACTTAAAAAAAAATTAATCAATTTTGTGGTTGAATGAAAGGTTGGTGAAATTTTTTCAAATTTTTAGCAAATCTTTTTTTAGCAGATTTTCAATTTTTTAAATTAAAAATTTCCAAATTTTTTTGTTGCCATATTGGGAAAATTTGCCAAATTGTTTTTGCAGGAACTTAAGCAGTGTTTTTCATAATTTTTTTTCATATATCTCAAGTGGCAATCATCCATATGAAGATTTTTTTTTAAATGGTGATCATCCATAGGAAGATTTTGCCAAATCTGGCTAAAAAGCATACATGAAATACAAATCTTAATCAGCATTCTATATTTATGGTTACATACTGCAACCAACTATAAAAATCTGGTGATTTTTTTTATAAAATTCTCACTTCTTGCAATTGAAACCCTCCAAAACCACTTCATTTGTCTATTTTTAAATTTTCTATATCAACATTGAAAAAAAAGGGTGATATTAGGTAGCAAAGTGCAAAGTCCTCCAATGGTTGCAATGTTGAACGAGGGCACATTGTTTAAGTGATAAACTTGTCCATGACATGCAATACAAATCGAAGTATGATGGGTTCTCTCTTTCCACAAGAAGGAACATGTTTTTTTCTTGTGGATGCTTTAAAACACAGCACCAGAACCCTGAGTTTGGTCATACACAGGGTGAGATTCTAAAAAAACCTGCAAAAAAGTACATTAGTATTCAACAGGGGATGAAACTCAGAAAACCATCAATTTTGGTGGTAAACTGAGTTTCATCCTGTCTTTCCTTTTTCCCGAGCTCCTCTCCACTGCTGCGTCAAATATTTTCATTGCTCCTAACTGTACAACTACTATAATCAGTCTCGAACCTTGTGCATTAAATGCTGAGTTTCAGCATTTCATACTGAGATTTAATAAAATGTCTTTACTTTGTCGATACCACTGAAAGAGGGGTTAGGGGGTGAAAGGAGGCCCAAAGAAAGGGTGAAGACAAGGTTACTTTATTGATAACTCTACTGTGCTAAAATCGTCCTCACCATCGTGGACAGGCACCATTCTCTTGTTCTATTAAGCTTTGAAGGTAGGGTATTGTTTGAACTTCAAACTCTGAATGTTGAAGTGTTCATGTTCAAACTTCAAATGGTGAAGGATATTAAGGTGGCCATGTAGAATGATAAATTCATGCCCTCAACCAACATCCAACAATTTGCACTTTCAACTTAGTGATTATGAGTCCTAATTTTAGCCTCCTATGATTGTATGTCTTTGAGGTTTGTATTTGTCTCATGTGTCGGAAGTTCAAAGTTCAATGATAGACTCAAACTATTCACCAAGTCACCACTATAGGAGTTTGTAATTTGCACTTGCAAGTTGAGTTGACTTCATTCAACCCTAAAACCTAACTCATGCTTGTTAGGTTGTGTGTGTGATTGTCTTTAAATTTATGTTGTGGGTGAGCATCACTTAGGGTCTTTGAACCTTCAAAATATAATCTAGTCATCAACTTTGCTTACCAAGTTACCAACCCATCAGTTGCATCACATGTGCAAATTGTGATTTATTTCAAAGTTGCAACATGCAAATGTGTGTGTGCATATTACACTACAACATTGATTACTTAGATAACAACTCCTCACCTTTGGACAATGCTTTTTTAGTTTTTTTAATTTGTCTTTATTTGCAACTTTCAAATGTAATGGTGTCTTTGTAGGTTCCATGTTGTTTAGTGTCCATTATAAATCATGAATTGTGTGTTCTTTTTGTGAATCTAATATTGCCTTGTGAAATCATGATGGGATCCTCTTTAATCCCTTAACAATTTCAAATTCCATTGATTGTAACTTAATTAGTATTGTAAGGTTGACATTGCAAATGATGTTGAATTTAACAATCAATATATTGTTATGGTTGAAAGGAAGTCAATAATGAGGAAGGAGATCCACCTCAAATTGATATGAAATTTGACCAACTTGCAAAATCCTCAAAACAAATTGAACTTAAGTGTAAGAAGGGGCAAAGGGGTTATCGATTAACATGTTAGCCATCCCCAAAACTTAAGTTCACCTTTGAATTTTGCTTCAAGCAAAATCTTTATTTTGAAAACACCTCACCCCTTGAGCATTAGCTTACATATAATCCATTCTATCATCCTATTGAACCCTTTACATTTTATGAACATGTTGACAAAGCTCCAAGTAGGTTCATTAGCATGAATAACCCATTGATTTTTTGTGTGATAAATATTCATTATTTTGCAACATTTTTTTAGGCAAACATAGTTTTCCTATATATATATAATAAATTCAATCTTTCAAAAAATTGGATGTGATAAATGTGAAAACTTAAAATTATAACAAATAATCACACTCACATGGAAGATGATAAGCATAGTTAAGGTGGCTTTATTTTTAAATTCATCACAAATGTTTATTTTGGTGACTAATGAAACCTTGAGATTAATGTAATCTACAATGAAAAATTGATTTTGTTATATTTATGTATATCATAAATATAATCATGGATCTTTGAATTTAAATTATTAAATTTTTTTTTCAAATAACATCAAATAATATTAGTTTTGTAAAAATAAAAACTATAAGGCCAAACAACAAAATAGAAACTCAAAATTAAATGCATCACATTTTTGGAACAATTATATTATACATGTTATAATACTAAATCCGAAAGTGCTTGAATAAAGTCCCCCATAATGTGCTTTCACCCTCACCTCTATGTGATTTAAGTATGTATTATGTCATATGTCATTATTGAAAACAATTTTGAAATCATGCAACTAAATATTATTAGGTATTGCATCAACCTTCATATCTTCAAGGTCACGTTTGCCATTGGTTGGCTATGCCTAGAAGGAAAAGATTTTGCATTCATGTAAAATTTGGAATACAATTTTGATTTCAACTTGGAATCAATTTATGGGTGATAAAGAGAGTTAAAATGTCTTTCATTATGCATCTATGATCATATAATTTACTATAACAACTTTCCATTGTAATTTTCCCTTCAAGTGTGATCAAAATAACTTTAGAACTCTATAGGTCAAATATGGACCAAAATACAAGATGTGAATCAAAAAAGGATTCATTAAATGTTTGATATCTATGATTCTTTAATGGGAACATTTTCAAAAAAGTTTTATAGAAAGTTCTATACAACAAGTCCCCAACTACATTAGCAACATACACATTTTCAAAACTTACAAAGTCCTTATATTTTCATGCCATCTTGAACATGGTTTGAAAGTAAAGGCTTTCATTTGCTTATGACATTTATGAGGTGTGGAGATTAATAAATGAATCCATATTTGCACCTTTTGTGTATCGTTACATTTCAAACCATAAAATTAAAAAGTCCCTAATTTGAAATGTTTACATTGTTTTGATTTTTTTCTTTAAAAAAAAAATGTAGTTAGAATCATTACATTGAATCCTTTAAAATTAATTACTATAATAATTACATGCACCATACACATCAACTTTTAAAGGTGTAAGAAAAATTGCCATGTTATAAAATAAAATTATGGACATTATAGTTTGCAACTATTATAAGGATTAATGTGGCTAGGGATTAAATTGGCTAGGTTGTTTCAAGTTATTTGAAAAGGAAGGGGGAGATATAAAGTTTTGGGTAGAAAACATTGTTGCAATTATTTTTTATCAATTTGTAATTATATTAAAATTTCAAGCATGATCTAATTGGACATGTCAATTTTTTTTATTAATGAAAATTTTATATCCAAGTTGTGAAAATTGGATGTGAAATTTTACTATTATTGCATTTGTGAGAATTGACACCTTTGAGAATTGATTGATTAAGAAAAAATAAAAATCCTAAAACCTTGGTTAGTTCTCATAAGCCCAAAGAAACAAATTTGAAAAAATTGGGTTGAAATTTTCACAAAGCTATATACAAACTAAAACCAATAGTTTCACAAAAAAAAAAAAAAAAAAAACAACCCAAAAAAAAAAAAAAACTAAAAAAAAAAATAATAGATGTTTTTAATGCAAAAAAAATTAAAAAAAATTGGTTTAAAATTTTCAAAAAGATAAATACAAACAAAAACCAATATTTTCAAAAAAAAAAAAAAAAAAAACTAACTACCCAACATTAATTAATTCCTCCCACATAGAATGATAGACCATTTAAATCCAAAATATATTGAAAAGACTAGTTTAGGGCATGTTGTTGGGCATGGACCATTAATCATTATGGTTGAAAATTTGAAAACAATCATTTCCTTTTATTAATAATATAGCAGGGCATTGTGAACTTGGGCATATTTCCCAACCAATGTAGTTTTACACTATCAAACTAAATGGTCAACTTCAGCACATGCTTATTGAATTATTATTAAAATTTGAAGATTTTACTTCAAAAAAAAATCTTCATTTTTCCTCCACAAAAAACCTTCTTTTTGAGAAAAGTAAAATCTGAAAATTTCAGAATTTCTAAAATTAATATACTTTGTGCCAAAGTCACCAAAGCACTGTGATATTTCATTATAATATTTCTTCTAAAATATACTGAAAAAGTCATTTAGAGCATGTCCAAATGGAGGGAGGCTGCCGCAGCTGGTCATGCTCTTGTCGTTAAACATGTGGGAGAAACCAGTGTTGGGTAGTTTCCAGGTTTTTTGAAAATTTTGTCAAGTCTGGGTTTCAGCATATGTTATAAGACTCACACTGGTTCTTTAATTTTTTTTTTAATTATTTTCCAAGAGACCCAAACAAGGCTTCAAAGGATTGAGAAAAATGTTTTCATCTATATTTCAAAATGGCGAGTCTCACACATTTCAAACCCACTGATATTCAAAAACTGTTCTGTTTCACAAATAAACATTAAAAAGGTGAAACTGAAGAAAATCGTCAATTTTTGAGTTTCATTATGTCTTTATTTCCTGAACGCCTCCACTGCTGCTACATATATTTTCATTGTTAGGTATCAGAAACCTCCAAGTACGTACACTTGGGAAGTTTATTCCCAAATTTTTGATGTCAATAGTTGTGCACATTAGATATAGTAAAGGACGTTGTGAAGCATCATTTCATCCATATGTTTCATCATCCATTCGTCCGGTTGTTCATCTGTTTCGTCATGGTCTGTTTATTTCGACAGGATGAAAAAAGAGTGGAATATAGACGTGACACAACGAAGAAAGCAATAGGAAGAGATGGCACACATGCCAAAACCTGTAATCATAAGCATCCATTAGAAACTGAGTCAACTATAAAATGAACTCACCTCGTCTTCTGTGGCTTTTTTGCCCTTTTTGCCTTTTCGCTTCTCAGCTTCTGCAAGGAGAGCTCTTGCTTTCTAAGTTCCTTTTCTTCAATCTCCTTTTGAATTTTTGCTTCCTCTCGCCTTGCTGACTGATGCGCTCCCAAGTCACGGGGTGAAACCCACTTGAAGGTCTCACAAAGTCAAGTTGCGGAAGTTGAGACTTGGAGGCACGCTCCCGGCTTCCAACTCTAAAAAGGGGTAGAGGTCGAGTTAGGAGCCCAGGGATTAGACTAAGAAGAAGGTTTAGTAGATCAAGCATGAATCTGCATCAAACAAACCACCCACGTGGTTAGTTCACATTCCAGGACACCCTTGGGTGCTGGGACAAGCCACGGGCACTTTGGATCACGAAACACACCACGACTCGAACTCGAGGGAAGTCATCACCTTCCCCCATATAGTATTCTCTGCGTCTCACCACGGAGGCCACATCCGAATGGCACATTTTGTTGGGATTCCCGAAATGGAGTCCCGAAAGTGTCCCGATTAGACTCTCGAAACTTTGAGCGGCCATAACTCCTCGCCCCAAGCTCGAATCGGGACGAGTCCTGAATCAAAGTTGTAGCTCTCGTCGAGAGCTTTCCAACGCCGTGTCGCACTTTTAAAGGCGACGTCGGGAAGAGGTCGATTCTCGACTTTTAATGGTCGGGAGTCAAACTGCCAGTTTGACTCCCGGCCCTTCTTTTGCCCATAACTTGGGCTGCAGATGTCTGAATGGCCAATGCGAGGCCATTTTCGATATCTACGTTTCAAAACTTTTCCAATGACACCAAAAACACTTCAATGCGAGGTGTTTTGGGCCTTGCTGTCGAGATCTAAACATTCGGGAATCCCAAAGGACTCCAAACCTCCAACTTTTCCAAGTGTTGGGCTTCACCACTACACTTGGCCAAGGTGGGGTTGCAACACTTACTCATTTGCAAGCCTCTTGACCTCAGCCTCTTCTGTCAGACATTGTTGCTTCAATTTCTTTCACTCTTTTTCTCTTTCTTACATCCACAAAATGCAATCAGCTCACCTTAAAGGCATGTTCAAGGACAGAGATGCGTTGAAAACTTGCATCACCTAAACAAAAAGCATTGGAACCACATAGGATAAATCATAACTTGAAACTCAAAGTATATAAAGAGATTTTGGAAATGTAATTTGTAATTGTAATTTTGTAATATGTACCGTCAAATACACACACACCTATGCATTAGGCATGGGGTTCAAACTAGTTACTTAAACGAGGCATCACAAACATGCTGGCCCTGCCAATAGATAAGATGTTATACATCTATCTACTGTGTCCACAGTCTG
>Ga0116229_10004311_pt1 | contig 23324 bp, 21 predicted proteins | sample S1TSphgellanicum_3_FD_87313 | JGI IMG/M metagenome (GOLD analysis project Ga0116229, IMG submission 87313) | Host-associated microbial communities from peat moss isolated from Minnesota, USA - S1T2_Fc - Sphagnum magellanicum MG | ecosystem: Host-associated > Plants > Peat moss > Unclassified...
GGAAGCGCGGCCAGCGCGTCGACCGGCGCGATCACGTACTCGGCGTAGCCGCCGTCGTACGAGATGCCCGCGATCTTGAGATTGCGGCACGAGATGAAGTCGCCGCGCCGGCAGGCGTCGCAGGTGTGGTCGGCGCCGCCGAACCAGCCGACGCCGACGCGCCGGCCGGCCGTCCAGGCGCCCGCGTCGGGCCCGGCCTTTTCGATCACCCCGGCAATCTCGTGACCGGGGCTGCGCGGGAGCGTGATGCCCGGATAGGCGGCGTTGACGGTGAACGCGTCGCTGTGGCAGACGCCGCAGGCCTTGACCTGAATCCGGACCTCGCCCGGCCCCGGTTCGGGGACGTCGAGCTCGACCAGCTCGAGGGGACCGCCGGCCGCGCGGACTTGCATTGCTTTGGCTTTCACGGAAGGTCAAAACGCGAATCGACGCTCGAGTGTTGCAGCCGAGCGAGCGACCCCTCTCCGCTGCCGCGTGGGCCGGACGGGTATCCCTGCCCCTCCGGCGAATGGGCCGACAGCGGATGCGCGTTAGACGTCCGAACTTGAAGTCTGCGAGGGTCTCCATTGATCGCCTTGTTCTTGGCCGTCATCACCCTTTCGAACGCCGATCCGGACGCCGTTAAGGCGAACCCGGTCGTCTTGACCAAAACGGCCGACGCGACGGGCCTGCTCGCCCTAAACAAGCCGCTTGCCGGTCTCGTCAACGATAGTTCGGTCTCATTCTGCGCTTCCGCCGTGCCGGCGTTCGGAACGCCAATGCTCGGAGCGCCGCTCTTCGACGAATCGAACAGCCTGAACCAAACCCTCGCGCAGCCGCAATGCGTGGGCGACCGTAGCGGGTTCGACCCGGCGTTCGGGCCGCAAAATTTCGGCGGAGAGTTCGCGCCTCTTGAAGCAGCGATGCCGTGGGTCAATCTGCGCTCGCAAGCGCCGCTCGTGTTCCTGCAGACCCCCGTGCGGACGTCTGCGATCCCATCGGTCCCGGCCGTCCACCTCTCGGGTATCACGGCGGCCTCCGGAGGCTTCGCCTTCCACGGTCCCGCGGAGTTCGGCGAGGGGATCCGCGGCCTACATCCGGTTCGCGACGAGGTCCACGCGCCCGGTCCGGTTCAACCCGTTTCACCCCAGCATCGTTAGCGGTTTTCGCGCCGCTCGCGGCGCGACGCCGGTGCGCTCAGGTGTCCTTCGGTCGTTTCGTGGGCAGACCCTGAACACGGGGGATGTCCGATGAAAATTAAAGTCGGCTACGAAATGGTGTATGACTTTCCACAGTCGACACCGGTGATGATGGTCGTCGGTACGCATTTTAGCCGCGCGTCCGACGTCGTCGTGCCGGATTGGCTGACCACGAGTCCGGCCGTGCCGATCACGTCGTACCGCGACTTGTTCGGCAACTGGTGCAGCCGCATCGTCGCACCGGCCGGCCGCATCCGCCTCTCGGCAGACGGCCTCGTGCAAGACACCGGCCTGCCGGACGACATCGTGCCCTCGGCCTCGCAACACGCGGTTGAGGATTTGCCCGCTGACACGCTGGGTTATCTGCTCGGTAGCCGTTACTGCGAAACGGACCGGCTCTCCGACATCGCGTGGAGCCTCTTCGAAAAAACGCCGCCGGGCTGGGAACGCGTTCAGGCGATCTGTGATTTCGTCCATAACCACATCACCTTCGGTTACGAATACGCGCGCGCCACGAAGACGGCCTGGGAAGCCTATAACGAAGGCCAAGGCGTGTGCCGCGATTTCGCGCATCTCGCGATCGCGTTCTGTCGCTCGATGAACGTCCCGGCGCGGTATTGCACGGGATACCTGGGCGATATCGGAATCCCGCCGCCGTACGGCCCGATGGATTTCGCCGCTTGGTTCGAGGCCTATCTGGGCGGCCGTTGGTACACGTTCGACCCGCGCAATAACGAGCCGCGCATCGGCCGCGTGCTGATCGCCCAGGGGCGCGATGCGGTCGACGTTCCGATCACCCACACGTTTGGGCCTAATACGCTTGTCAGCTTCAAAGTCTGGACCGACGAAGTCGACTAAAAGCCGGAGCTTTACGTAATCGTTATGTAAAAGCAGCAAATAAACTGTCGCGAGGGCCTCGGGCAGGACATCTGTCGAAATGGCCCCGACGCTTGGCCGTCGTACAGGTCGACATGAAATTCGGGCTGGACCCCGCGGTCACGCAGTCGGAACTGGACGAAACGGCAATCGACTGGAACGCGGTCGTCGACGCGACGTTCCTGGTCGAGCAGCAGTTTGAGTACGAGTACCCGAGCCCGATCAGCGACCTGCGCCACCGGCTGGTGATCGTCCCCCGCGCGCGACACGGCGACCAGCATCGTCTTGCCCACCGTCTCGAGGTCTCGCCGGACGCTCCGGTTCGCGCGCGCAACGACGCGTTCGGTAATCCGGTGGTTACGATCGAGGCCTCGATCGTGCGCCGCTCGATCGCGTTCGAGCTACAGACGCTCGTTCGCCGCCGCGCCGGGGGTGAGAGCCACCGCGTCCCCATCGCGTTGCTTCGGAATCCGGCTCTGCTGGCGCCGACGGCGTTGGCTTTCCCCGACGAAGCGTTGCGCGACGCGGCGGCCGCGCTTCGAGCCGAGCATCGTGACCCCGTCGAACTGGCGCACGCGATTAGCCGTTTCGTGCACGCCGAGATGCGCTACGTGGCCGGCGCCACGACCGTGCGAACGACCGCGGCGCAGGCCTTCGCCCAACGCAGCGGCGTCTGTCAGGATTTCGCGCACGTGACGCTGGTGCTGGCGCGCGCGTGCGGCATCGCGTGCCGCTATGTCTCCGGCCATCTCGTGGGCGAGGGGGCGACTCATGCCTGGGTCGAGCTGATGCTCCCACAGCGGGCGGAAGCGGTCGTGACGGCGCTCGATCCGACCAATAACCGGACGGTCTCGATGAAATACGTCGTCGTCGCGGTCGGCCGTGATTACTCCGACGTCGCGCCGACGTCGGGCAGTTTCTGCGGCACCTCCGGCCGGCTCTCGAGTCGTCGCCGGGTTGCCGTCACCGCCGTCCGCCACGCCGCTTAAACGCCCGACGCCGCCCTAAAGCCCCAGATCGGAGAGGCTCGGGTGATCCGCGGGGCGCGGGCCGCTGCGGTCCCAGTGGAAGAGCCGATCCCGTTCCGCGATTGCTAGATCGTTGATGCTGGCATGGCGGACGCGCATAAGCCCCGCGCCGTCGAATTCCCAATTTTCGTTGCCGTAGGAGCGGAACCAGTCGCCGGCGCCGTCGTGCCACTCGTAGGCGAAACGCACGGCGATCCGGTCGTCCGCGAACGTCCACAGCTCTTTGATGAGACGATACTCGTTTTCCGCTTCCCATTTGCGCGTCAGAAACGCCACGATCTCCGCGCGCCCGCGAAGAAACTCGCTGCGATTGCGCCAGCGGCTTTCGATGGTATAGGCGAGCGACACTTTCTGCGGATCGCGCGAGTTCCAACCGTTTTCGGCAAGCCGCACTTTCACGGTCGCGGTTTCGAGGGTAAACGGGGGAAGGGGCGGACGCGAAACCGGCGGATCGCTTGGGGCAACGCCAGCGGGCTCGATGCTCATGCCGTTTCTTTCGCCTTTCGCAACAGAGGTTCCAGCCGCGCCGCGTAGCGATGCAGGATTCGAAGATTGCCGGCAACCGGAGGCCTAGGCGTGCCCGCCGAGGTAGATCGCGCGGACGCGATCGTCGTTGCGAAGGTCCGTAGCGTTTCCTTCGAGCGCGACGCCGCCGCTCTCGAAGACGTAGGCCCGGTCCGCATGGCGCAACGTCAAGTAGGCGTTTTGCTCCACTAGCAACACGGCGGTGCCTGCCGCCTTCAGGCCTGCGATGATCGAGAAGATCTGCTCGACGACCATCGGGGCGAGACCGGTCGACGGCTCGTCGAGCATCAAGAGTTTCGGCCGCGCCATCAAGGACCGTGCGATCGCCAGCATTTGCTGTTCGCCGCCCGAGAGCGCGAAGGCGATGGCGTTGCGCCGGGCGGCGAGGCTCGGGAACTGCGCGTAGAGCGAATCCATCATCGGGCCGACTTCGTTCTTGGGCAGCGTGTAGCCGCCCAGACGCAAGTTGTCGTCGACCGTCAATTCGGTAAAGAGGTGGCGACCTTCGGGAACGTGCTGCAGCCCGAAGCGCACGCCGTTCTGTAGCGCGAAGCGGCGCGCGTCGGCGCCGCCGAAATCGATGCTTCCGGCGCTGATCGAGACCATGTACCCGGAGATCGCGCGCAGCAGCGTCGACTTCCCGGCGCCGTTAGGCCCGAGAATGGCGACGAACTCGCCCGGCCCGACCTCGCACGACACATCGCGCAGGACCGTCAACTTGCCGTAGCCCGCCGAGAGTCCCCGCACGGCCAACAACGGCTCCACGGCGACGGCGCTCACGACGCCACGACGGCCACGCTCACGATGCCACACCGAGATACGCGGCGACCACGGCCTCGTCGCTTTGCACGTTCGCGGGCCGGCCGTCAGCGATGAGCCGGCCGAAGTTGAGGACCATCACGCGATCGCTGATCTCCATCACGAGCCGCATGTCGTGCTCGATCAATAAGATCGTGATCCCCGCGGCGCGAATGGCGACCAGGTCGTCACGCAACCGGTCGCGCTCCGAAGCGTTGAGGCCGGCCGCCGGCTCGTCGAGCAGCAGCAGTTGCGGGTTGCCCGCGAGCGCCCGCGCCAGCTCGACGCGGCGCCGGTCGCCGAACGCCAAATCCTTCGCGAACGTCGATGCGAGCTGCTCGATCCCAAGGATGCGCAAGGTCGCGGTCGCATCGTCGAACGTGAAGTGGCGCGATGCGTATGCGCCGGTCACGACGTTCTCCAAAACCGTCATGTCGCCGAAGAGACGGGCATTTTGAAACGATCGCGCGACGCCGAGCGCCACGATGCGGTGCGTCTGGTATCTGGCCACGTCAACGCCGCGGATCCGAACCGTGCCGGCGTCGATGCGGCCGATCCCGCAGATCGCGTTGAAGAGCGTCGTCTTCCCCGCGCCGTTCGGGCCGATCAGGGACGTGAGCGTCCCGTTCTGTAGGGTGAACGTCACATCGTCCACGGCCACGAGGCCGCCGAAGCGCTTGGTAACGCCGGACACCGCCAACCACGGCGTGTCGCAGGCGGCGGCGGCCGGGATCGCGGGACGCAGCGAAACCGGTCCCGGCTTCGCCGCGGTCGTCCGTCGCCCGAAGCGCGGCATGAGACCCACCAAACCGTTTGGCAGTACAATAACGATCGCGATGACCGCCACGCCGTAGAGGACGGGCCGTAGGTTGCCTAGCGAGTGGCCGTAGACGTTCGTGATGCCGATGGCCGCGGCGCCGATGATCGCGCCGGCCAGACTGCCCGTGCCGCCCAGCACCACCATGAGCAATAGATCGATCGAGAGCGCGACGCTCACGGCATCGGGCACGATCAAACCCAAGTACGACACGTAGATCGTGCCGGCTAGACCCGCCAGCGCCCCCGAGTAGGCGAATGCGAGAATTTTGTAGCGACGGGTCGGGACCCCGGCGACTTCGGCCGCCAACTCGTCGTTGCGAATCGCCTCGAAGGCGCGGCCCGTGCGCGACGCGAGCATGCGCCACGTCAGCGCGGCTAGCGCGACCACGATCGCGAGCACGTACCAATACGTGACCGTTCCGCTAATTTGCAGCGAGCCGAACTGCGGGTACGGAACGTTACTGATGCCGTCGACGCCGCCGAGCGGTTTGCTTTCGTGAATGATGCCGATGACGATGAGGTTGAACGTGAGCGTGGTGATCGCGAGGTAGTGGCCGCGGAAGCGCAGCGAGATGAAGCCGACGACCAGCCCGAGGATCGTCGCGCAGGCGACGCCGGCCAGGGTCGCGAGCACGTATTGGACCCACGCCGGCACGCCTGGCGGCCAGGTTGCCAGCGCCGTGAGGTAGCCCACGGCATACGCGCCGATCGCGAAGAATCCGGCTTGCCCGACCGAAATCTGCGCGACGCGTCCGAGCAATACGGAAAGGCCGATCGTCGCGATCGAAAAGATCAGCGAATACGTTCCAGCCTCCATCAACGTCGCGTTTCCCCCAAACGCGAGGCCAAAGGCGACGAACGCGACGGCCAGGATCGGCAACAGTTGCGCCTCGCGCCGAAGCCGTTCGATCAATCGCGGGTCACGGCGCGGGCGCCCAGTAGACCGCGCGGTCGCAGCAAGAGCATGACCAAGAGCAGCGTGTAGACGGCCGGGTCGGCCACTCCGTAGGAGAACTGTCCCTCGATCAACTTCTGCGCGACGCCGACGAGGAGGCCTCCGAGCGCACAGGCGACGGGCGATTCCAGGCCGCCGACGATCGCGCCCACGAAGCCCTTGATCGTGATCGCCGTCCCGGCCGCGCCGCCGACCAGCGTCAGCGGTCCGATGATCGTGCCCGCAAAAGCCGCGAGCGCGATCGAGATCGCAACGCTGATCGCGCGGGCGCGATCGACGTCGATCCCGACGAGACGAGCGCCGAGGGGATCGTTCGCCGCCGCGCGGATTGCTTTGCCGAACGTCGTGCGCTCGAAGAAGGCGTAGAGCGCGGCGAGCGCAAGTGCCAGCAGCACGAGAATCGCGATGCTCTGTCGCTGGATCGAGACCCCGCCCAGATGATACGAGTCCCCCGGCAGAAAGGCCGGGAGCGGCTCGGGCAGGCTGCCCCACAGCATCGCGTGCCCGTACAAGAGAACCGACACCGTTCCGATCGTCGCGATCGTCACCGTGAGTTCGCTGATCCGCGCGGCCGGCCGAAGCACGATCCGCTCGTAGATCAAGCCGATGAGGAAGCCGCCCACGGTCGCGGCCAGCAGCCCGACCCAGACGTTCTGGTGCAGCTGGTTGACGACCGTGAACGCGAGCAACCCGCCCAAAATCACGAACTCGCCCTGCGCGAAGTTGATGACGCGCGTCGCCCGCAGCACGATATGAATGCCGAGCGCCACAAGCGCGTACGTGCTCCCGACGGTTAACCCCGCGACGATCAGTTGCAGCAAAGCCGGCCTCCGATCGGCACGCGATCTCGTCCGGTCACTGGGTGAACCAGACTCCGTTGCGTGCGTATGCGACGTGTAACGTGCCGGCCGTGAGGCCGTTATGGTCGGTTGCGGAGAAGTGGTACGTACCGTCGACGCCGCCGACCGGCGCCATCGCCTGCATTGCCGCGGCCAGCCCGCCGGGCGACTTGCTCGCGCGGAGGCCGGCGACGATCAGATTCCCGGCATCCCATCCGAAGGCCGCGAAGGCGTTGGGGCGGGTGTGGAACGTGTCGCGATAGGACTTTAAGAAGCGTTTCTGCGCGGGATCGGGGTTCGTGAAGGCGAGGCTCGTTACCGAGTACACGCCGTCCGCGCTGCTGCCGGCGACGCGCAGGTAGCCTTCGGAAAGAATTCCGGACGACCCGATGAGCGGCACCGTCAGTCCGAGCTGCCGCACCGCGCGCGTCGCGAGCGCCGGCGTTTGCGTGGCGCCCCAGATGACGATCACGTCGGGCTTTGCCGCCTTGAGGTGTTCGACTTGAGGCGTGAAGTCGGTGGCATCGCCCGCGTAGGACTCGTCGTCGACGATTTGCACGCCTTGCCGTTTGGCCTCGTCGGCGAGGATCCGCGCACCGTTGGTGCCGTACTCGTTCTCGTCATGTAAGACGCCGATCGAGTGCGCGTGCAGCATCGTCCGCGCGGCGGTCACGATCTTCGACGCCTCGAGTTCGTCGCGCGGATTGGCCTGAAACACGTTGGCCGCCACGCCGTTGCGCGTCTGCCAGACGGCGGCGGTCGGCGTCATGTACACGATGGGTGTGCTCGAGGCGGCGGTCGCGCGGGCCACGGCGATCGCGGTGGCCGTGCGCGTGCCGCACACGATCGCGACCGCGCCCCCCGCGACGGCCGCGGTTGCAAGCTGCGCGGCGATATCCGGCTTGTTTTCATCGTCCTGAAACGTGAAATGAATCGGCTGCCCGCCAATGCCGCCGTGAGCGTTGACGTCGTGCTCGAGCATCGTCAGTGCGTTTTGTTCGGACTCGCCCAGCGGGGCGGCGGGGCCGGAGGTAGTCAGGATCGCCGCGATCGTGATCGGTCCGCTCGCCGTTGCCGCCGAGAGTGTGGCGGCGAAGAGTGCAGTCGCGACACACACCGGCGCGGCGATCGACCGTTTGACATCGATGAACATATCGTTACCGTCCTTATGACGTGAGCACGCGAGCTTCGTAGAATCGAAAGACCAGGTCCGCGACGACGACAGGCTTGGGAACCGCGTCGCACTCGATCTTACAGGCGACGGTCATTTGAACGCCGTCCGCGACGTCGCGCGCTTCCTTGAGGGTTGCGTCCAAGCGAATCCGGGAGTTCACCGGAACGGGGGCTGGAAAGCGCAATTTGTCGATTCCGTAGTTGAGCCCCATCTTGATGTCTTCGAACACGTAGATCTCGCGTAGTAAGGCGAAGACCATAGAAAGCGTCAAATAACCGTGGGCGATCGTCTTGCCGAACGGGCCGTTCTTGGCGAGCTCGGGATTGACGTGAATCCAGTCGAAATCTCCGGTCGCCTCCGCGAACGCGTCGATCCGCTTTTGATCGATTTCGATCCAATCGCTCGTGCCTAGATGCCGGCCGGCGTACGATTTGATTCCGTCGATGCCCTTCAGGCGCAGAGGCTCATGCATGGACGTTTTCTTCCTGTTCTGCCCGCAACTGACGTGCGAGCGACTTTCGATCGACCTTCCCGTTCGCCAGGAGCGGGAGGTCGTCACGCGTTGCGTAGGTCTTCGGTGCCTTATAGCTCGGCAGCAAGGTGCGAACGTGCGCGTCGAGTTCCGTGTGATCGACGCTGGAGCCGGGCTTCAACTGGCAGATCGCGTGAACGGCTTCACCGTAGAGTTCGTTCGGAACGCCGAGGACGTAGGCGCACTGTACGGCCGGGTGTTCTTCGAGCGCGCTCTCGATCTCCGCGGGCATGAGGTTATAACCGCCCGACCGGATGATCTCTTTCTTGCGCCCGACCACGCTGAGCACGCCGTCTTCGAGCACGCCGAGGTCGCCCGTGCAGAACCAGTCGCCGTCGACGAAGCTCTGCGCGGTTACCTCCGGTTTGCCCCAATAGCCGAGCATCATCTGCGGACCGCGCAACAGGATCTCGCGCGGTTCGTGCGCGGCGGTTCCGGGCTCGTCGCGCAGCCGAGCCTCGATGTAGGGCGTCGGCCGTCCGACCGTCTTCGCCAGCGCCGTGTCGTCGACGTCGTTGGCCGTGAACGTGATCGTGCCCGACGCCTCGGTCATGCCGTAGGAATTGCCGACCCGTTTAACGCGCTTGCGCACGGCGGCGATCGCGCTCTCCGCGAGCGGTCCGGGCCACCAGAGGAGTTCCATGCCGGAAAGATCGTAGGCGTCGAGCCGTTCGCAGGCGAGCACGCGTTGGAGCATCGTCGTGATCGCGCACCAACAGGTCACGCGTTCGCGCTGAATTGTCTCTAACACGAGTTCGGGCTCGAAGTATGGCAGTTGAACGAGCGTCCCGCCGCCCAGCACGACGGCCGTCATCTCGCACAGCAGAAAGGCGATGTGATCGATCGGCATCAAGCTGAGCACGCGCCGCTCGAAGGGCCAGTTCTCCAATAACGCGCGCGCGGCGACCCGGATGCCGCCGTGACCGATGATCGCGCCCTTGGGCGCACCCGTCGAACCGGACGTGTAGATCAGCGCCAGCGGGTCGCCGGCATTCGGCGCCGTCGCGACCGTGAGGTCGCCGGCGCTCGCGAGCATCGCCGCGAACTCCGGCGCGACGGCACCGCTCGGGTCGGGCTCGAAGATGCACGCCACGCGCGCCCTCGTGTCGGCCGATGCGCGCGCGAGATCGGAACCGTGGTCGTAGCCGCGAAAGGTGCGGATGCCCATGGTGACGGCCGGCTTCGCGTCGTTCAAGACGTATGCTAGTTCCGTTTTCGAGAGCCGCGTGCCGAGCCCGAGATACACGGCGCCCAGCTTCGCGCAGCCCAGCAGCGCGACGGCGACCTCGGGCCCCGCGGTCGCGAGGATCGCGACTCGATCGCCTTTCCGCACGCCGCGCTCGAACATCGCGCCGGCGAAGCGCCCGGCGGCCGCGTCTAATTCCCGGTACGACATCCGCAGCGAGCCGTTGACCAAAGCCGTCGCCTCGGGCGTGGCTCGGACGACCTCGGCGAAGCTGTCGTAGACAGATCCCTCTCCGAGCGCAAAGGTGAGCTCAGGTCTCTCGCTCCGAGCCGCGTGTCCGACTCGCATTAGTAGATTCCCGCTTTACCGGGGCGGCCGCCGACGATTCCATTCGGTCCTAAACTAAGCCAGTAGCGCGCCCGCTTCGACCACGGCATGACGGCGACGGCGGCTTCGCGTTTCAGCCGCGTCCAAAGCGAATTCGGCGCCATGATGCGGACGCCGATCGCCGCGGCCTCCATGTTGAAGATCGCGGCATCCGCGCGATCGGCAGCAACCTCGTCGATGACGGCCCGCGCGGCGGCCGGACTCGGCGCGACGAGGGCATTCGCAATGGCGCGCGCGGCGTGCGTCGCATCGATGATTCCCGAATTGAGGCCGCGGCCGCCGAAGGGCGGGAAGAGATGGCCCGCTTCACCGGCCAGCAGCACACGCCGCTTCTCATCGGTGAACCGTTCGGCCGCGAGTTTATTGAAGCGATAGGTGGAGATCCACCGGATATCTTCGGCGTACCGCGGGTCCATGACTTTTGGAAGCCACTGCCGCACGCCCTCGGGCGTGCTCATCCGGTCGAGGTCAGCTTGCGTCTTGCACTGCACGTCGATGCGCCAGCCGCCGCGGAACGGCAGGATCAAGATGTTGAGACCGTCGAGGGCCGGATGTTCGTAGTGGAAGTAGAGTTCCGGCGTAAGCGCGCCGCCTTCGACTTCGCCGACGTCGACGATTACCCAGCGCGAGTCGAGGTTCTCACCGGACATATTGATCCCGAGCGCCTTGCGCACCACGGACCGGGCGCCGTCGCACGCGATCGCGTAGCGCGCTCGAACGTCCGGGCCGCGATCCGTCACTAACGCGACGCCGTCGTCGTCGACGTGCACGCCGGTGACGGTCGTATCCCACAGAATCGGAATCCCGTGCGCCCGAACCGCGCGCATCAAGATGCGTTCCGTGTCGGCCTGCGAGAGGCTCGTGCCGTGTGCTTTACTCGTTTCCGGCGCGAAGCTACGCCGGTAAAACTCCCGGTTCCGGAAGTAATAGCGGCGCCCCGCCCACAGCATGCCGGCGTCCAATATCTGGTCGTCGATGCCGGGTTCGTACGTCGCGAGTTCCGTGAGCGGTTCTCGATGGAGGAAGAGCGCGCGGCTGCCGGGGCGTACCCGCGTCTCCGATTCGCTCTCGACGATCACGGTCCGGAGTTTTAGCGCGTGGCAAGCAAGCGCTGCGGAGAGCCCCACGGGGCCGGCTCCGACGATCGCGACGTCCGGCACGGCGTCGCCGGGTTGTAAGACGGGCTGTGCCAAAATAATTTCCCAAGGGTGCGGTTTATAATTCACCCGAGCGATGTGTGCTATGGCAGCTAATAATGTTGCGTATGGTCGTATCGCGACCTGCCGGGCGATTTCCTCCGTACCCAGGTGCGGGGCGGACAAATTTCTCCCTCGGGCTCCCCGTCTTGGGGCCTTAACGAGCAGCCTTGGCGGCGACTTTCCGCAGTTCGCGTTGCTCGGAGCGCAGCCGCTCGTTTTCGGCGAGCAGCTCTTTGACGAAGAGTAGGCGTTCGGCAAGTTCGGCCTGCAGGGCGTCACGTTGCGCGCGGATCCCCGCGAGTTCCTCGGCCAGCGTCGCGACGGTCGCCGCCATCGTTCCTGACGACTCGCGCAAGAGCCGTTCTTGGCGCTCGACATCGCCTACCGTCGTGAACGGCCGGTCGCGATAGGTGCTTGAGGTCGTCGCTAAGACGGCGCGCACCATCCGCTCGGCCCAAGACAATCCGTCTCGGATCGCCGTGAGCCGCGCCGCGAGCGTCAGTGGCGCTTGGCGTGAAGAGGCCGTCCAGGTAAATCCGGGCGGATACGTTCGGACGCCGCCGTGGAACACGGAATGCCACTTTCCCACCGCCTCGGTGAGTGCCAAGCTCCCCTCGGGCTGCAAGCAGATGACGTGCGCCGCACCCGCGAGCCGCAGAGCCAAATCGAACGGATCGGCGGGCGACGGCAGGCTGACCACGACGACCGGAAGCCGCCGGTGCTCCGATTCGACGAGGTCGATCAGCTCGCTGACGACTCCGGCGTCGAGGTCGATGGGAACGTCCTTTAGCGGCATAACGTCGGCGATCTCGTGCTGTGGATCGGCGACGATGCGCCTCACGAATGCGGGCGTGCGGCGCCGCGCGGGCGGGATGCCCGGCGGCTCGATCACCGAGATGCGGACGTCCAGCTCGCCGTCGTCATGTAAATCGATCTCGGTCTTCCACGAGCGTTGCGGCTGCGCCGGGTCGTACTCGGTAACGGCGGCAAGCAGTCTCGTCGGGAGACAACAGGTGTCGACCGCTGCGTTAGCTTGCCCCTCGACACGTGTGAGGGCATAGCTTGCCATCCAATCGCCGATTTCCGCTTTAAGGACAGCGGGACGTGCCGATTTCAGTGCGAGTCGAATGACCAAATCACTTTGGCCGCTACCGGACGAAAGGACGTCGTCGCGGACGGATTCCCGAGCCATGGGCCACGACGTTTACCGCCGCCGGGTGCGCGTCCTTTGTGTGCCTCGCGCTGGGCCGCCTTGTTACTGAATATTCGCGCCGCGCAGAGCCGCTCCACGCGCGCCGCGAGTCGAGCCTGACGCATACCGCGTGCGTCGAACATGGCGCCCACGCTACGAAGCACGATACGCCTTTTCGCTACCGGTGATTGTGGTTGGCCCGCTGAGCGGCAGAGCGGTAACAGGGTCGAGAATAAGGGCATGCTCGACATGACGGGCCGTTGTTAGTTCACGCTCCGCGAGCGCCCCACCCAGAACGGTGCGCGTAGCTCGTGTTTGAGCACTTTTCCGGCAGCCGAGAGCGGTAGCTGCTCGCGGAACTCCAAGCTCCGCGGGCATTTGAATCCGGCAATCAGCGAGCGGCAATGCTCGACGAGCGCTTCGGGTGCCGGCGTGGCGCCGGGGCGCAAGACGACGACGGCGTGCACGCGCTCGCCGTACTCGTCGTCGGGAATGCCGATAACGGCCGACATCGAAACGTCCGGGTGCTGAGCGATCGCATTTTCGACCTCGCCCGAGTAGACATTCTCGCCGCCGGTGATGACCATGTCCTTCAGGCGGTCGACGACGTAGAGGTAGCCGTCGTCATCGAGGTAGCCGCCGTCGCCCGTATGCATCCAGCCGCCGCGCAGCGCGTTCGCGGTTTCGTCGGGTCGATTCCAATAGCCGAGCATGACGGTGGGGCCGCGGGCGATGATCTCTCCGACCGTCCCCGCCGGTACGGCGCGATCGTCGGAGTCCACGATCCGCAACTCGATCTGCGGCAACGGTTTTCCGGCCGAACGCAGCCTCCCCGTCGCGATTCCTTCGGATGAATGCACGTCGGGGTCGAGTACGGCTAAGAGCGGCGAACACTCGGTCATCCCATACGCTTGGCAGAAGGCGGCGTTCGGGAAAGCCGCCATCGCTTGCGTCAGCAGCGCGCTATCGATTGGGGCCGCGCCGTAGATCATCATCTCGAGGCTCGAGGTGTCGAATTCGTGGAAGCGGGGGTGATCGACGACGCGCTTGAGCATGTTGGGAACCAGGAACACCTCCGTCGCGCCCTCGTCCTGGATCGCTCGCAACACGGCCAATTCTTCAAACATCGGAATGACGATCGCGCGGTGGTGAGCGAGGAGAATTTGCAGCACGAGCGCGCAGCCGCCAATATGAAACACCGGTGCGGCCACGAGCGCCGCGGCACCGGGCCGCCGCGGCAAGGCCGCCATGCTGTTGCGCATGTTATGCGTCAGGTTATGGTGGCTCAGCATCACGCCTTTGGGCCGCCCCGTCGTGCCGCCGGTGTACATGACGGCGGCTAAGTCGTCGCCGCCGCGCCCGGCGTCGGGGATCGGCTCGGCGTGCGCGAGGAGTGTTTCGAAGTCGAGGCAGCCTTCCGGAGCGTCCGCGTCGCCGGCATAGACGACCGTTTGCAGGGACGATGACAGGCCGCGCAAGGCTTCGATCATCGGCGCGAACGTGTCGTCGACGATCAGCAGCCGCGTGTCGCAGTCGTCGAGCGAATAGGCAACTTCTTTGGGATTCCAGCGAATGTTGACGGGATTGATCACGCCGCCGCCCCACCACACGGCGAAGAAATACTCGACGTAGCGATGCGAGTTGAGGGCCAGCATACCGACGCGGTCGCCGGGTCGCATGCCGAGCGACTCGAGCGCACCCGCCAACCGCGCGACGCGTGCGGTAAAGGCCGCGTAGGTGAACCGCCGCCCGCCTGCCGAGAGGGCTTCCGCGTCCGGGCAGTCGCGGAGCGCGCGATGTAGCGCCGTCGTCAGCGAGGGCTCGAGCTCCGCGATCGGACCCGTGCCGAGCTGCGCGTGCTTCAGGACGCGACCAGTTCGAGCTGCGCCCGCATCACGCCGACCACCGTATTGAGCGCCTTCAGCGGCCGCACCATCACCTTGAAGTTCGTAACGTGGCCCGCATCGTTCCAGCGAATGATATCGATGCCGTTGATCTCGATACCGTCGATCGTCGCTTCGAATTCTAGTACCGCTGACCGTTCGGCCAACCACTCGTCGACGTAACGGAAGGTCGGGTTGTTAAGCACCATCAGGGCGGCGCGCAGATATTTGGTCGCGAGCGCCTTCCCGGCCTGGGGCGTATGAACTGCCGGCGATTGAAAGACGACGTCTTCGTCGAGGATCGCTTCAAAGGCTCGGAGGTCGTGCGTGGCGACGGCTTGATGCCAGACGGCGATCGGTTCAGGTTGCATCGGCCAAACCTCATGCTTTGGGTAACCCGCATGCTTCGGGCCATCCTCAGCAACAACGTGGACAGTTTGACTAATTACCGTTTCCCGCCGGCGGCCTCCTGGTCCTCAGCCCGTCAGGCCGCCGTCGATCCGCAGAATTTGACCCGTGATGTAGTCGGCCTCCGGCAAGCAAAGCAGGAGGATGCCCCCGGCCGCTTCTTCGGGTCGTCCGCCCCGTCCGAGCGGAATCTCGTCGCGGAGCGCCGCCAGCATCGGGGCCGTGAGCCCGACGCGCCTTCGTTCGCCTTCGATGGTCACGGCGGTTTCGCCCGCGATCTCCTGCGTTAGCCGCGTCTCGATCAAGCCGAACGCAACGCAATTGACGTTGATGCGCAACCGGCCCCACTCTTTCGCGAGCGACCGGGTGAGCCCGAACAGCCCCGCTTTCGCTGCCGAGTAGTTGGCTTGGCCGGCTGCTCCACTCGTCCCGGAAACCGACGAAACGTTGACGACCTTACGATGGGTGTGAAGCCCCGCGGCGCTCTCGGCGGCAATGCGCGGGGCGATCGCGGCATGAAAGGCGCGAAGGACGCGAAACGGCGCCTTGAGGTGGACGTCCTGCATCGCGTCCCACTGCTCGTCGCTCATCCGATGGATCGGTGCGTTCCAGATGTAGCCGGCGTTGTTGACGACGATATGCGCGTCGCCGAAACGCTCGATGGCGCTTGCGACGAACCCTTCGGCAAAACCCGCGCCGGCGACGTTGCCCGCAACCGCCAGGCTTTCGCCTCCCATCGCGGCGATTTCGTGCGCGACCGCTTCCGCGGGCTCGCGATCGAGATCGTTCACGACGACGCGCGCACCCTCAGCCGCCAGCTGAAGGCAGAGGCTGCGCCCGATCCCGCGCCCGCCGCCGGTGACCAACGCGACCTTGCCCGCGAGTCGGCTACTTCCCATTCGTCGCGGCGACGAGCCATTCGTAGTCGCCTCCCCGGAAGCGGCGCAACCGGCGCCAAAAAGCCAAGGCGGACGCGGGCCACAGCGCGCTATTACGGCCGGTAACCGGATCGAGGTACCAGCTCTTGCAGCTGCCGCGGCTCCAAACGGAATCCTTTAGACGGGCGCCGATCCAGGCGTTGAAACCGGTCTGGACGGGGCGCCGAACGTCGATCGCCGCGTTGCGGCGACGTAATAGTTTCTTCAGTGCGGCGGCCACGTAACGAGCCTGCGCCTCGATCATGAACACCTGCGAGTTGTGGCCCAGCCCCGAATTCGGACCGATCATCATGAAGAAGTTGGGGAACCCGCTGATCGTCGTGCCGAGATACGCCTCCTTACCGCCGGCCCAGGCCTCGGTCAGGCTCCGGCCGCCGCGGCCGAGCAGCGAAAAGCCCAGGACGGTCTTGTGGACGTCGAAACCCGTACCAAATACGATCGCATCGACGTCGCGTCGCGTGCCGTCCGCCGTTTCGACTCCACCGGGGTACACGCGCGCAATGGGTTCCGTTACGACGTCGACGTTCGAGCGCGCCAGGGCCGGGTAGTAGTCACTGGAGATGAGAATCCGCTTGCAGCCGAGTTCGTAGCCGGGCGTCACTTTGCGTTTGAGTTCGGGATCTCTTACCTGCTTCTCGATCTGGCGAAGCGCGAGCGCTTTCGCGTCGTCCATGAGAGCCGGCGACGTCGTGAAGCCCTCGGCGCGGCTCTCGTGAATCCAAAACAAGCGGTACCGCTCGTATAGACGAAAAGGTGGAAAACGTCGAAAGCGTTCGATCGTTTCCGGCGGGATCGGGCGGTCGCGCTTGGGCAAGATCCAGGGCGGCGTGCGCTGATAGAGATCGAGGCGGTTGACGGCGGGCGCGATGCGCGGCACGAATTGGATCGCGCTCGCGCCGGTGCCGATCACGGCGACGCGTTTGTCGCTGAGATCGTACGCGTGATCCCAGGTTGCGGAGTGAAAGACCGTACCCTCGAAGCTCTCGAGGCCCGCGAGCGGCGGAGTGGCGGGCGTGTTGAGCGGCCCGGTCGCCGAGATCAAGCTGCGCGTGACCAGTGTCTCGCCGCTTTCCAGCGCGACGCGCCAGACGGCGGCTGCGTCATCCCAGGCCGCGCTTTCGACGCTTACGTTGAGCCGAATCTTGGGCCGCAGTCCGCACTTCGTCGCCACGTACTCGAGATAGGCTCGGATTTCGGGCTGCGGCGCGTACAGGCGCGACCAGTCGTGCTTGGGGGCAAACGAAAGGGAGTACAAGTGCGACGGGATGTCGCAGGCGCAACCCGGATAGGTGTTTTCCCGCCACGTGCCGCCGATCGATCCGGCCTTTTCCAAAACGATCGTCCGTTTGATGCCGGCCTTGGAGAGTCGCGCCGCCACCGCGAGGCCGCTGAAACCGGCCCCGACGACGACCGCGTCGAGAATGGCTGGCTCACCGTTAGAACGACTCATCTTCACCTTCGAGCGCCAGGTATCGAAACCAGCGATGCATAAAAACTTACCGTCCAGTACGAAATCTGTCAAGTTGGTACGACGGCAAAGGGGAGCGAGTGGTAACCAAGGCTGCCCGGCGCAAAGTGCGCCCGCAGGGGGAATTGAAGGCGCAAGTCGCGTCGTTCAAACGGGACCAAATCGTCGCGGCCGCCGTTGAGCTGTTTTTGGTCTATGGCTACCATGGCACGTCGATCGACTCGATTGCCGAGGCGCTTGGCGTTTCGAAGCCTTTCATCTACTACCACTTCAAGAGTAAAGCGGACATCCTGAGCGCCATCTCCCACCACGGCGCGCAATTGACCTTATCCGCCGTGGCGCAGGCCGAGCAACACGCAGGCAGTCCGCGCGACCGAATGGCCCGGTTCTGCCAGCGGCTCACCGCGATCGTTATCGAAAGCGGCCGATATCTTGCCGTCTATTCGAGCGAGACGAACAACTTGCCGGCCTCGGACCGCAAGGCCATCTTGCGCATGCGGGACGAAATCGACCGTCGCATCAGCGTGCTGGTGCGCGACGGCGTCGAGGCCGGCGACTTTACGGTCGACGATCCGCTGATCGCGACGCGCGCGATCACCGGTATGATTTCCTTCATGTGGACTTGGGCGCATCGTCTCGAGCCCGAGGCCGAGCGGCGCTTGGTCGACCAGATGTCGCGCATCGCGATGCGAACGCTGGAAGCCGACCGGCACTGACGAGCATTGTAAAAGGGCACACCATGAAGCACACAAGACGAGAGAGGAAGTCCCTATGAATCAGCAGCTCAAGGTCAAGGAAGACGCGATCCTGCAACGAGCCGTCACCGGCGAGCGGCGGGTTCCGGGCGTGGTCGCGATGGTCACGGACCGCGAGAAGAACATCTACGAAGGCGCCGCGGGGAAGCGCGCGATCGGCCAGGACGCCGATATGACGACCGACTCCGTCTTCGCGATTTTCTCAACGACCAAAGCGATCACGGCCACAGCCGTCCTGCAGTTGGTCGAGGAGGGGAAACTCGACCTGGACGCGCCGGCCAAGACGTACGCACCGGATATCGCTAAGCTCGAGGTCCTGGACGGCTTCGATGGCTCCGGCAAGCTTGTGCTGCGGGCTCCGAAACGCGACATCACGACGCGCATGCTCTTGCTGCACACCGCCGGCTTCGGCTACGACTTCTTCAACGAGAACTACAAACGGCTGACGCAGGAACACGGTTACCCCGGCGTGGTTTCCTCGACCGAAGCGTGCATCCGGACCCCGCTGCTGTTCGACCCGGGCGATGCGTGGGAGTACGGCACCAGCATCGACTGGGCCGGCCAAGTCGTCGAGGGCATAACGGGAAAACGGCTCGACGCGGTGCTCTCAGAGCGCGTTCTCGGGCCGCTCGGCATGACCGACACCGCCTTTAGAATGACGCCTGCGATGCATGACCGTCTCGCGCCGATCCACCAGCGCGGGCCCGACGGTTCGTTGACGCCCTTGATCGGTTTCGAACTGCCGCAAGAACCCGAGGTCTTCATGGGCGGCGGCGCGCTCTATTCGACGGTCGGCGATTACTGTCGTTTCATCCGCATGTGGCTCAATGACGGGATGGGCGAGGGCGGCCGGATTCTCAAGCCCGAGACCGTCGCGATGGCGGAAAAGAACGGCCTCGGCGACCTGAAGATCAAAATGCTGCCGGGCGTGATCCCCGAGCTTTCCAACGATGCGGAGTTCTTCCCGGGCCTCTCCAAGTCGTGGTCGCTCAGCTTTATGGTCAACGATGACGTCGCGCCCACGGGCCGGCCGGCCGGAGCGCTCGCCTGGGCCGGCCTTGCCAATACGTTCTTCTGGATCGATCGCAAGAACGGCATCGGCGGCTACTGGGCGACCCAGATCCTACCGTTCATCGATCCGGTGTCGTATCCCGCCTACGTGGATTTCGAAACGGCGGTGTACCGCACGGTTTCGCTCGCCGAGAAAGTGCCGGTGCCCGCGTGAACGTCGCCGATCTTCTGTAAGGAGGCTTACCGGCGATGACCATGGGTGACTGCTATACTTGGCTTACCTTCTCGCACGCCCAACCGGAGTTCAACATGATTCGCCGCCTAGCAGTCGCCGCACTCGTGTTCGTGACGTCCACCGCCGCTGCTGCCGTCGCAGGCCCGTCGCCGGCACCTTCGAGTCATATGATGGGACACTCGATGTCCGGTTCTATGAAGGGCCACGGCATGAACCATGCGATGAAGGGAAAGGCGATGGCCGGTTCGATGAAAGGGCATGAGATGAGCGGCTCGATGAGCGCGCACGCGATGCCCGCGGCGTCGGCCAAACCGTAGGATACTAAGCCGATTTAGTATCTCGCCCGCCCCAAGTTACGCTCGGCGGCTTCAGGAACGCAAGTCTGGAGTCGCGTAGTCCACAAGGCCCATCCGCCTTTCCCTCCCAGCCGTGATAATGAGAACCTCTCTTCACGTCTGAGGTGGGAAGCGGGCATGGGTGTCGATCAAGCGGCGGTGAAGATCGCCGCGGGCATTGTTTTGGGCGCACTCGCGGGTGCGCTCACGTTTGAGAGCCTGAACGTCCGGTCCTCGGGATCGCAGCCGGCCCAGTCGCCGGCCGTGACGAGCACCGCGCCGGTCGCGTCCGGTCAAGCCGTGGCGGAGTCTCTCCCGACGGTTAGGCTGGAGGCGCCGATCAGCTCCCCGAATGGCCCGCTCTGGCTGCCCGCGCCCGCGCCGCGCGAAAAACCATTGCTGGTCACCGAGACTGCGACGTTTTCGTGTGCCACGCGCAAGGGCGCTTCGCGGGTGAACGTCGGCTGGGCCGTGGCGCTCCTCGGCAAACATCCGGCCGCGCGCTCGAAATTCGCGAGCCCCGCCGCTGCCGCGACCTATTCGACCTCGCTCGCGTGGGGAGGCGAGGGAATGTCACTAGCCGTCAGCTGTTCCGCAGGCACGCCGGCCACGCAGGCCGCGACCGTCGCTCGAGCGCCCGCGGCGCCACGGCCGATGGTGCCGCTAACCTATCCCGCCGAATCTGCGCAGCCGATGGGCCTGCAGATCTCCGGTCTATTCAAACCCGCGACCGATGCGATGCCTTGAGCTTAGCTAAGACTTTCTCGAGCTCATATGTCGACCTCCAGCATGAAGTCGAACGGTGAGAGTGAGTTCGGATCGAACTTCTTGAGGTCGGTGCTCGCGGGGTAGAGGGCGACGCTTTGCGCGATCGGGAACGTCGGACAATCCTCGGCGATCGCGGCCTGAGCGCGCTGCAACAGCGCCCTTTGCCGGCCGCGATCGAGCGTCTGCGTGGCGTCGTGTAGGAGCTGCGTGACCTCGGCGTTCCGATAGCGCAGGTCGTTCTGGCCGTGCGGCGGGATCCGGTCGGCGGCATAGAGGTTGATCACGCCCGTGGGATTAGCCGTGTGACCCCATTGAAAAGCGCACAAGTCGAACTTGCCGGCCTGGACGATCCCGCCGTTTTGGAACGGGGCGAAATAGAGATTCGTTTGGTACGCTTTGAGATCGAAGGTCACGCCGATCTGGCTCCAAGACGCCCGTATCAGTTCGAGCATCTGCGCCCAGGTCGCGTTGCCCGCGCCATACGCCATGGTAAAGTGGAGCTCCAGACCGTTCTTGCTGCGCACGCCATTCGGTCCGCGGCGCCAACCGGCCGCGTCGAGGAGGGCGTTCGCGCGGGCGAGGTCGTACGGATATTGTTTGACCGCGCCGTTGTAGGCGAACGAAACCGGCGAGATCACGGACCAGTTCAAGTCGCCCGCCCCGTGTAGGACTTTATCGATGATCGTCTTGCGGTCGATCGCCTGATTCAGCGCCTGCCGTACGTAGACTTCCGCGAGGGCCGGCTGCGCGCAGTTGCAATCGATGTGCCACCAGTAGACGGACGGCTTGCGAACGACCTCGACGCCCGGGATGGCCGAGGCTTCCGCGAGCTTGGTGGGATTCATCTGCATCCAGAGGTCGATCTCGCGCGCGCGCAACCGCGTCATCAACGTCTCGTCGTCGGGGATGATCTGGTAGACGATGCGTTGGAGCTTCGGCAGTCCGCGCCAATAGTGCGGATTCGCCGATAGCTCGACGGATTGTCCGCGCAGCCAAGCATCGATCACGAACGGGCCGGTGCCGATCGGTTTGGCGTTGTAGGCGCCGGTGTTGGCGTTTTGCGAGGCGACGATGTGCTTGGGGAGAATGCACGGATTCGCGCCGCCGGTCGAGAAGAAGGTCGCGGCCCAGGCGCTGAAGGTCGACCGCAGGTGGAAGATCGCGGTCCGTTCGTTGGGCGTTTCGACGCGCTCGATCAGCTCCCAGCCTTCGCGCGTTTCGACGATCGTATTTGGATCGTTGATGAGGGCGACGCTGAAGGCGACGTCGTGCGAGGTGAAGGGCGTGCCGTCCGACCAAGTCGCGTCGCGCAACTTGTAGGTGATGCGGCGCCCGTCGGGGCTGAGCAAACCGTTTGCGACGGTCGGGATTTCGGTACAGAGTTCCGGGACCGGCTCGAACGAGCTCGACGTGCGAAAGAGCCACGCGCCCCACAGCTCCGCGAGCCAGGCCGTCGAGGCGTGCACGTTGCTGAGCGGGTTGAGGCCGACCGGATCCTCGCCATCGGAGTAGCGCAACTCGTGCGGGATCGTCGAGGCGGCCCGGTTGCCGCTATCGCCGCCGGCGCCCGCGATGCGCGTGCAGGCCGGCGTCATGGTAGAGGCCGCCAACAACCCCAGAACCTCGAAGCGCTTCACCGTTCGACCAGTTCGTTTTCGCGGCATTTCATCCCGCGGGTGCGGTCGGACGCGCGCGGCAGACAGTAACGCGTCGCGCCGCGTTAGTCGTTGACCGTGACGCGGAAGGTCGCGGTCAACGTCGCGCCCGGCGCGAGGGACCCGGCAAACGTCCAGCTCACGGCGCCCGTACCGCCGACCGCGGGTTTGGTGATCGTGCAACTCGTGATGCCGCTGGGTAGCGTCCCATAGGTCGCCGAGACGAACGTCGTATTGGCGGGCGTGGCGTCGTTGAAGACCAATTGCGAGAGCGTGGTCGAGGTCGTGTTGGTGAAGGTCAGGCCGTATTCGAGCGTGTCGCCCGGGTTGGCGGTTCCGGTCGTGCCGCCGGTCGCGACGCCCTGCGTCACGTTGCGCACCGTCTTCAACAACCCGTTCGAGGAGGAGACGATCGTTGTCGCCGAGGCGCTCACCGCGTTCGCCGTCGGTGGCGTGGCGGTCGCGGTGTTCACGTACGTGTTGGCGGTCGCGGCGGTGGCCGAGATCGAGAACGTGACCGAGCCGCCCGAGGGGAAGGTCGCGGCGGTGCCGGTTACCGTGGTCCCGGAGACCGTGACGCTACCGCACGCGGCACCCCCGCTCGCGCTGCCGCAGGACGGCGTGCCGACGATCGTCACGCCCGTCGGCATCGTGTCGGTCAAGACCGTGTTGTTCTGGGACGACGGCCCGTTATTGGAGATCACGATCTTGTATTCGATCGCGCCGCCCGGGCTCGTTTGCCCGGTGGCCGTCTTGGTTATCGAAATTTGGTTGATCGCCGTATCGGTCTCGCTGGTTCCCGCCGACGGCGAGGCGCTGGTTCCTTTCGCGATCGTGGCCGGCAGGGTCACGACGATCTGCGTTCCCGCGGTCGCGGATACCGTGTACACGACGCCCACCGAAATCGAGCCGCCCGCCGCCGTCGCGCCGGCGGCCGTGATCGCCGTCTGCAAGGCGCTCACGCTCGCGTACGTGGTGCCGTTGAAAGTGTAGCCCGTCGGCGTAATCGTTGTTCCCGCGGCCGACACGGACGGCGTGCCGATCGTAAACGTGCCGGAGACCGTGCTCGCGTTGGTCAAGGTGAAGAGGTCGGTCACCGATTGAGCGACGTTCACGTTTTTGGTCGCGCTGGCCGGGACGTCGGTCAGCAACAACCCGGCATTCGTGAACGTGCACGTGA
>Ga0116229_10004313_pt1 | contig 23323 bp, 10 predicted proteins | sample S1TSphgellanicum_3_FD_87313 | JGI IMG/M metagenome (GOLD analysis project Ga0116229, IMG submission 87313) | Host-associated microbial communities from peat moss isolated from Minnesota, USA - S1T2_Fc - Sphagnum magellanicum MG | ecosystem: Host-associated > Plants > Peat moss > Unclassified...
ATTCATGTCAAATGTTTTAGAGTCATATAAAATATATATATATATATATATATATATATATATATATATATTTAAAATGTAATAAAAGTTTTTATATTACCTATATGTATAATAATAATAATAATCAAAATCTTACATGCCATTGTTCCTTATGTCTATTTATACTTCTATTAAATGATTAATAATCATTTTTGAATCATTGTAAGGTAATTTCAAGACCACATTGTCTGTGTAATGACACATCATTTTGTCCGTGTCATTTGCATAGTCATTATTTAGTTCTATTTGAAATGATTTTATTTTAATCACATTTTGAAATGATATTTTGAATATCCACGTCACTTTGTCTCAATCATGGATGTTATATGGATGAAAAATTGTGCAATGAAAAAATAATTTCATCCTTCTTGTTACCACATCATTATTTACTAAGCAAATACATCACAAATATATGGCCACAACTTTTTTCCACATAGAATTTGAAATAATATCTTATGACTACAATCAATTATATAGTTGTTTAGGACATCTAATCATTGATTTATTATTGTAAAAGACATAATTCCTTTTAATGAAACAAGTGGTAAAACTTGAGTTTTGTGGAGTAAAAACTTTTCAAAAGTAACTTATATTACTTCTTTTAAACTTGCTAACTCCCCACTCCATTGTAACCCTGAATCCCACATATATCTTATTGTATGTTTTAACCTTTCATTAACATCAAGAAACAATTTGCATTAATGATGAATTTGTCATGTAATAAAAAAAATTTGCCCACATAACTTGGATCCCTAAGAAAATATTTGAAACGATCATTTGCATGAACAAATGCTTGAAATAATCATTCATTTGGGTCAATTACAATTGATGTCAAAATGTCATAATATTATCACATCAATCAAGGTTTTGTTGATGGACTTCATGCAACCTAGGAAATCTTGAATTCCAAAAGCCAACATTACCCTTTCATCAACAATAGGCCATGGGATCTCATCTAAAATTACACATTAATGCACAATAAAATGAAAAGTTCATTTTAGGACCAATTCGACATGAATGAGTCATGCACGGTGACATTGTCATGTTTGAAGTATAAAATGAAATTCAAGAGGCATTATTCTAGTCAACTCACATGGTCAATTGAGAAGTTTACAAGCATCATTAGTTAATCTTGTGTGGTTGATGGTTATTAGAACCAAAAACCACACCAATTCCTTGAATTCAACTAATTTGAAGTTCAAGATTTTAAATAATCCATGTGTCCTTCACACATGGTTGTGAACACATCACAAACCTCAACATGTAGATACACTAATTGACCAACACCTAACACCATTCGCTTGTAGTGAAAAACGTTTATGAACAAGTATAATGACTATTGTCACCTTAAAATTGATGTGAAGGTTTTGACATCTATGTCATCAATAAACTCGTAAACATTAAATAAAAAAGAGTTAAAAAAGTTTGAGGTGGTAGATAAATTAAAGCTGTTAGAAGAGCGAGAAATATTGCTCATGTGTGAATAATGTTCCAAAGAAGGACTATGTTCTACCTTAAATATTCATCTAAAAGTACTTTGAAAACCACAAAATAAATTATTTAGAAAAGGACATTGAATGATTGAAAAAGGGACTTCGCTCATCTGAGAATAATGATTTAGAAAAAGACTTTGACATGACTGGGTCTTGGGGATATAATGGTTTTTTGGATGCCCATTGGATTCATTTTTGAAAATTTGCTATCAAAATATCCTTGGTCCTAGGGGATACCCAAATGATATGAAAAGTTTTGAGGTATCATTACTTTCCTAGACAAGTAGTTTAGGTGGTAGTTAACCTAGGTAAGTGAGTATGTAGTTAAGTAGTTTAAGGTTGATTGCACACTAGATAGTCCATAATTGGTTGGACACAAATAATTTTTGTAAGGGTCAAGGTAGCTTGTTAAAATGAAATTAGAACCACCTTCAATGTTTGGAAGGGACTCATCTAACAACTGTAACATATTTATAAAAACATAGAAAAAAATTTGGTGATAAAATGTAATCATTTTATTATGCAATGTATTTTAGAGTGACTTACCTAAATATAAATGGTTTCTATGGACTGCGACTTGGGATGTTTGATACCTTGTCATAATCAATTCTCATTGTGATTTATGGATTCCACATGTGTTGTTTTTAGTCCACCTTAATGTGCAACTACTCTTAATTAGACTAGGTAAATAACTAGGTAGTTGATTTAACCTTTGAAATAGGTTGGTGATTTCAGTATGTAGGTAACCTAGGTGGGTACATAACCCATACATTTAGGTAACCAAGTTGAAAGTTGGGTGGCCAAGGTAAATGGGTCCTTGAGTTGGTAAGTTGGGGGCCATGGTATGAAGTTAGGTAGTCTAGGTATGCAAGTAAGTAGGTAGGTTACTTGGGGGCCCACATAAGAAGGTAAATAGTCTAGGTAGTTAAATAAATAGGTAGGTTGAAAGCCAAGGTAAGAGGGTATGTAGGTAGGAAGTAGATGAATAAGCCCACTAGGTAGGTGGGTACCAAAGTTGGTCCAGTATATAGGTTGAGCCCTGATATATGCAATGGTATTGCAAACCTGATCAGTCTAGCATCGATCCACTTGGTACTAGTTCAATACCAACATCCCCCCCCCATACATATTTTGGCAAAAACAGCCACAAACTTGACCAGCTTAGTTTTAGGGTTTGAGTATGATAGTGTATACCATTGTTTCGGGTTTACGGCTGCCTTCTTGCTTGGTATCAATCTTGCTATGATTATGTGCTCTGAGTTGCGATGTTGGGAGGCTGAGAATTGAAAGCAACCCTAATGAGAGACTGGACTTATACCAGAGTTGAAAATTTATACCCTAAGGTTGAATTCAACCCTAATGCAACACTGAATTTAAACCACAGTTGAAACTTTATATCAGCTGGTATCATATTAGTCATATTGATATTGATAACATTGCATCATGAAATTGGGCTGGTAAATCAAAAGGGTGATACCAGACCAACACTGGTGGGTACATAACCTAGGTAGATCCCTAGGTTTAGGTGAGTAGCCCCCTAGCTAAGCAAGGTGTCTAGTGTATCTATGTACAGTTCAAAAATAGACCCTCTACACCAGTCTTTCTTTTCAGTTTGGACCCCAATTTGTGGGACTTATATGTATTTTACTTCATGTAGTCATATATATATTTCCGTATGTAAAAGCCAATTTTTTTTTAAAAATTACAGTTTTTTCGGTGATTTTTTTGGCAATTTCTTTTCAAAAAAAAGAGAATTTTTTTCCCAAAATACATTTCACTAAAAGGAAATAAATAGCCACAAAAAAATCATTGCTTCCAAGTTGAGGAATTAGAATGGTTGATTGTTTCTTCTGAGCTTAGCCAAAGATCTGGTGTTTCAAATTTTAGATCCAATGGTGGAATGAATGTAGAATCAAATGTCCTAATTTTTTGTTGGAAAGGTGTCAAAATTCAATAAGTAAATCTTTCAATAAAAGTAATTGTGTGGTTGAGTACAATTATAAATTCTCTCACAACTAAGACTTTCATGGAATACTTTGAATGCTCATGTTTTTTGAAGTTCAAATCAATATGAACACAATGTCTTAAAATGAAGATTATAAGGTGAATAAGTAGACTTGTGAAATTAAAGGTTCAAAACATGAGGGATAAATGTATAGAATTCCTTGGCAATCAATCAAATTGTCAAACAAAGTTTTGTTAAAATTGATCTTTGTAAATGGGAATGATAAAAGGGTTGCAACACCACATCCCAAATTCTATTTGAAATATTTATGCTTTGCCACCAAGGATACTCCTCAACCAAGGGTAAAATTTGGCCACTATTTAAGAATAATAAAAATATATAATTTATGAAATGTAGTTCAATTCTCAATAAAAAGTCAATGGACTCTACACCCATATGCTATGCTAGAGCCTAACCCATTCTTCCCCACCCCAAATTGAGACAATTGTAATTTGTAAATGGTAAATGTCAGTTTTCAATTCCCGAAAGATATTTGAAGTACAATTTCCCAAATTTTGAAAAGAAACAAGAATGCAAGACTTTTGGTTTCTCTTTTATATTCCCCATGGCCCATACCATTTGGGCCACCCTGACATTTTGTCCCTTGCCCCCCAATTTCAAGCTCCCAAGTCTAGAGTCCAAGTCTCCATAGGAATTTGAAGTGCAATTTCCCAATTAAATAAGAACAAGAACCCAAGACCTTTGGTTCCTAGTTAATATTCTCCACACCATTGAGGATAATGTCCAAGGAGCACGGTGTTCCCCAAGTAAGCGCCCACCCAAGATGGAGCCAAGGGAAACTTACTTCAGGAATGCCCTACTCCAAGAGTGTTATTGAGTGTTAAAAACCTGTCAAATTTTTAAATAAATAATAATAATAGTAATAAAATTAATATATTATATTATATTATATTATATTAAAAAATTCCTTTGACACCCACCTCTTGGTAGAGATAAGATTGGTATCAAGGAAACAATCCATTGTCTTTGCCAACCCATTACCATTTAGCATTGTAATATAACATGTCAAAAATTAAATGTATCATAATTACACTAAATTGTTTTATAACTCAAACTTTGATATGTATTTTTCTCTCATTTTTTGTTCAAATGAAATAACTGAAAATTCATGCTTGAATTTTTTTCAAAATTCTACACTTGTATAATAAATAAAAATATCAAATCATTTATCAAAAAATACATTCGAATGTCATTGTTTAAAAAACTACTCAAAACACAATTTTTCGCGAACAAAATCATTTCATGACATAATTTGTAAGTAAATCATATTTGAATGAACTTTGAAAATTTTCATCTTTTTTATGGAAAATAATTTATGGTTTAAAAAGATGTAAATTAAAGGACTTCCTCAAATCTTAACCATTTATTTCAATTAATAATAAAATATTACTAAATTCTTGAATATTAAATTACAAAGTTGAAACTATATTATGTGTCAATAATATAGCATATTATAATTAATATAATTTATTATATTTATAAACTACTACATGCTAATTATGAAGTGTAATATAATATATCAACATATAATAACATTATGTCAAAACCTTTCAATGTTCTATAGTGTATTACATATACAAAATCGTTGAATTATGAAGAAATGTATTATACAATATATGATGTAATATATAATATACATTTATTTAATATTTAAAATTATTTCTTAAGTTTTACATAATGAAAATTGGATTCTCATCTTGTTTTATTTCTTAAATATTTTTATCAAGTGAAAGCCCAAAATAAATACCAAAATTTCCAAATTATATATATATATTCAATTTAATTTGGTTTAAACAATCATGTAATATGTCATATTGTAACTAAATGATACATTAAAAGGTTATAGTAAATAATAAATAAGTTAACACATTCAAAATGAAATATATTATTTAATGACTGATTATAAATTTTTATGCAAGATTGAGATAATAGTTTTAATAATAAAAGAAAACCTTTGTGAAGTATTTTGATTATATTTGAACATGCCAATTTTATAGTGATTCAAGTTTACCTTGAATTGAAATGAAAAAAAGGCACATTGATGATTCAATTCACTTTCTAAGGTCTTCTAGTGAATTGGGTTAGTGAAATAGACCCACCTTTTGTAGTAATGAATGAATTAAAATAATCATTAATAAAGCCCATTATTTTTTACAACAATGCAATTATTAAGACATCAACCACCTTCCTTTGCAAATCATGGGTTGCATTATAAATTTGATGTTCAAATTGTGGAAAAAATCATGGAGTTCATCAATTCAAGGTTGAATAACATGGTTGACAAACATTTGTTTGCAACTTGTTTTGGTAAATTTGACATGGATAAAAAAAAACCATGAACTCAAGAATAGAAATTGAGCACATGGATGGAATTGGATCATACGGAACACCATTATATGAATGAGATTGACTTGACATGGGTGATATGAATGACATGGATGTATTTTGGCAATATGGATGAAATTTGACATGTTATGGATGAGATTTGATTTCATGGATCAAAACAACATAGATAATTTTAATGGTTGTTTGGATCAAATTCAACCATATTGAGATGATGGTCAAACTAATCTATGAATGTAGTTTCATTTAATTTTGTGTCAAGTTAAATTCCTCCATATCACCAAATGCATTGATGTGGTCAAATTCATCCATGATAAATTGAATTTCATCCATGTGACCTTTCTTTCCATGGACCCTTATTACTTTCATCTAGCTAAGGTTTAAGGGCATCTATTCTTTGTACATTTATGGAACATGTGAAATAAAGGGATTTTTTTGGTATGCTATGAAATGATAATATATCCTATCTTTTTATTAAAATTAAAAATATTCTAAAATAATTTAAGATATATTCTCATAATCATATTCTAAGCAACTTATTTATATTTAAATAAATTATACAGCTTTGTTTTTTCCTAATAAGTTTCACCCTATAGTTTTTTGGACACGATTTCGAAAAAAATGGAAGTAATTCCCTTGGGCTAAAGTATTGCATGCATAAAATTGATTTTCATGACTGCACTTGCCATTGTTACACATTTTAGGTAATGGAATTACTGAAGTTGTAAATAGAATGAAAGTTAGGTTAGGTATGGTGAGCCTGAGCATGTAGCAAGTCAGCATGCAAGCCAACATATAGAGAGATAACATGCCAAAATGTCACAACTCGTTATGTAGTAAGAAGGTGTGCAAATCAACATGCATAAGAAAGCATACCCATTTAGAGCAAAGTAACAATAGCATGGCATGCATAGGAATTTGACCTTTAACAAGTCAATGATCTACGAAGTGGACAATGGTAATTAGTTATAAAAGCAATTAGAGTTTGCTATGAGTTGTTGTGCTATGGTTAGGAAGCTTAATGGCTCTGGTAAGCTAGGTACATGGTAATTAGTCTGGTAGGAAGGATCAAAATTCAAGAACCCAAAAATTTATGTTTTTGTGGGAAATGCACATACCAAAAAAAAAAAACTAATATAAATCATCTAAATGTTATAAATTTCATCCATATAGTATAATTTTCCATATCACTATTATCATTCTTATGCACCTGGTTTTGTCCTTAGTGTCAATTTATTGATATTGAGGATCATTCTCATCTGTGTCATATTTTATCTTGCATTGATCTACGTGGTCAAATTCAAGCATAAACACAAATGCATTTATTATCATGTTTCTTCCATTGGGCAACATTTCATGTGTGATCAATTTGATCCATGACCATAGTTCTATGAATTTGGTAGAATTTGATAACATGAATGATTTGACTATATGGATGGAATTGGACCATATCGTTGATCTACATCACACAAATAAAATCTAAACATGGTTGGTAGTAATGCTCAAAGGGGTGAAACTTGGAAATATGGATAAAATTGACAACATACATGACATGAGAAACATAAAAAATTGTGATTGCATGAATGATGCTAATGCAACATATCATGTTGATTACACAAATGTTACTAGCCATGTGGATGATATTCAACCAAATAGATGATGCTTAATATTCCAAGGACATGAATGTAATATCCATATCATCAATTGCATGATCCATGTGCTTTAAAGAGTGCTACTTGGTGAATTTCATCCATGTGATATTTTCATCATCCATGTTAGTATCTTCATCCATGAACCTAGTTTCACCCATTTGTGTGGACTAATTGTCTGATTTGCCATGTATCATTAATTTCAACCACCTATGTAGTCAAGTCCATCCTTGCATGGTCATATTGAGGATTGTTCTCATCCATCTCAGATCTCATCCCTATGACCAATTGCATCTATGTAGTCAATTTCATGGATGAATGCAATTTCATTTATCATCACATTTTCTCCATAGAGTTGGTTTTATTCGTATAGCCACTTAGGAGCAATACATTTCATCAATTCAAACATAGGTTTGTCCATGCAAGGTACACTTCAATTGTATTATAACTTACCCTTGCCACATTCTCCCCTTTCCAAAACAACATGGCCTATGCCCTTGAGCACATATTGGAACATAGTACCCTACCTACCATTGATGTTCAACAGAAAATTAATTCGGTAAAGGTCAAGCAAATGTTTTTTCAGTTCTTTTTATTAACTAAGAATAAAATAAATAAAAAGTATTGAAACCTATTAGGAAGAAAACCTTAAGACCCACCGGGTCTGGGTCCATGTAGACTTTCTGGGTTTGATTCCTAAACCCAGACCAAAGCCAAAAACCTAGGAACAAGATAACATTGGTTGCTACAACATATCCATGAATCTACTTGAAATACTTCTTTTTTCCCTCCAAGGATGTTCCTCCACCATGCGGAAAATTCTGTACACAAATTTATAATCCTTCAAAAAAAATTGCAATCCTGTTTAAAACTTTCAAATTATTAATTCATGAATTACTATGATCAGTATTCGTGATTTTCAGTGAATGGTCAATGGATTTCAGAAGCAATATGCTAGAGCCTTGCTCAGTTGTCCCCCACCCACAAATTGACACAATTCTAAATAGAAAACGTTGAATCTCAACTCCCCGTAGGTATTATTTGAAGAGCAATCTGGCAATTTAAAAACAACCAAAATACAATACTTTGGTTCCTTTTTTTCATATTCTCCACACCGTGCAGGCCGCTCTTGATACCTTCCGTTTCGTTTCCCCCTGCCACCCCGGCCCACTTGCCCTGCTTGGGGTAGGTCTGAAACACAAACTTTTTGTATTTTGTCCACGTTATCTGGGCGTGTGGTAGCCTGGTTTACTGGCCCTGTAGATACCCACGGGTCCCACCAGTGTTGGGCGGTTCTTGACTTTTATGAAGACCCTCCGGTATGGGTTTGAAAAAATAATATTAGAATGGTTCCAGTTCCATCAAAAACTGGAAACCCAGGTCTGGTTCTGGTTTGGTTCTTGAGTAAACAATAATACAGGTTCTGGTTTTGGTTCTGAAAATCAGACCTGGTTCTGAGTAACCTGGTCTGAAGTCGATGGTGAACTACTGATTAACCCCAGGTTCTGAACTTGTTTTTTGGGCCAAAAATTCTGGTTCTGGGTCCAGAAACTGAACCAGTTTTAGACCTGCTTCCAGTTCCCAGTTCCAAAAATCAAACCGCATTCCAGTTTGATTTTTACTAACTGAAACCAAAACTGACAGTTCTCACAACTCCAACTGGCTAACTGCCCAACACTAACCCCCAAGCCCCCTGGGTCCCCATCCTTTAGGGCCAGGCCCCATTCTGAGATAGGGCAAAATAAGGGGAAGTTAGTAATTTATTTTCTGGTTACTATGAAAATAAACCAAACATGTTTGCACAAAGTACACAGTGAAATCCAGAAATGAAAATAACACTAATGAAGTTTACAATGAAAATAACATAAATGAAATTCAGAACTCAAATGAAATGAGTTACATAGATGAAAGAAGACTATGAGCTTGACTACAATTGATAACATGGATGGAATTGGATCATATGGTTGAACTTCATTACATGGATAAAATTGACAACATGCATGTTATTAATGACATGGATGAAGTTGACAATATTGATGAAATGAATTACATGATCATGTGAGAGAAAAGTATTGTTGTTACTGAAATTTGATTATGTTTTTTTAGTATGTTGACATTTCATATGAATATGGATCTATGTCATGTGATAATAATCCAAGTTCTTGTAGTCTTTCATTATTTTATTTTATTTCGTATATAATTATGACCTGGTGCCCACCAGCCCTTTTAGTCCTTTCCTTTTACTAAGTCCAAGTTTTGTTATCTCTTACTATTTTGATAAATTGAACCCTTTACAAGTCTTCCATCAAATGAATTTTTTTCATTATTGGCTCTTAATGGCTTGGTTAAATATGACTAATTTTATGGTCACTTCCTTAAACCTTTAAGACCAAATGATCTATTGGAAACAGACCATGCCACCTTTCTGAGGAGAGGGGAGGGCTGCTTCACTCCATTCCTAATGCAATAAAGAGATTATGGATGAGTACATTATCACTCCAGTGTTGTTACATATTATTAGTCAAGTAGCTGTAAATTTATCTAGATGAATCAAACATTAGCTAAGGATAATTATTGTTGACCAATTATGCAAATTCTGGTGTACTACAGGTTCACTTGTTTATTTGTGGTTATGATTTGTAGGTTTTGATTTCCAAAGTTCCATTAGAAGCTTTCAACAATCTTCCCAAAGAGCACCAGGTGGGATCTGACTTTTTGTTGTTTTAGATACAGGATTTTTATCCATGTTCCAAGAAGAAATGTGTGTGTTAAGGTTGTAATTCTTGAACTTTCAATTCAAGTTACCTCTCTTAGCATTTCTCAAGGAAGATTTATGTTGTTGCATTGGGGTTTTATATGTTTTGTAGAGTAGAAATGTAATTCATTAATTCAAATTTAGGTGATTTCACATATTAGCATGATGTTTATTTAGGAGATGGAGACAAGTATGTTTCTTATGTTTGATGATGTTCACCTTTTGTTGACCACCACACAAAATAACAGCCAATATGCTAAACTTGTTGAAGAAAAGGTTGGTCCACTCTTTTATGCTACCCACTATATCACAAAGAGTGTGGTGGGTTTGGGCATTTCTTCTGAAAGTATTGCAGTAAATTTTTTACCACATCAATGTTTCATGGTTTTTTTACACATAGTGTCTTCTCTTCTGCAATCAATAATGGAGGTTTCTATGTTTGATCAGATTCCCAATGAAAAAGAGATGCAATCTATTTCTTAACAAGCATGATTTGGTGAAATAAGTGTGGCTAATGGGAGTCAAGTAACAATGTTGGTTTAGTAGCAGCCAATAGCTATACAATGGAAGACCTAAAGGGTTAAAGAAGATGGTGTAGTAGCAAGGTTTTCTTCTTCTCTAAATATTGTTTTGGATTTTTTTTGGAAAGAAAAACCCACATGAAAGGCAGAGAGGTAGAAAAGGTGATGGTAGAGGAAGGCATGGAAAAAACAACTCTTAACAGCCTGGAGTTTTGTTGGAGGGAAATGACAATATTACTATTGCCGATGTAGATGAAGTGGTGGTAAATGGAGGTGATAACACATGCACTGAAGGCAAATGGGCCAGGTGTGTCTCCATAGTAGAAGAGTGTTGAGGTCAATAAGGGGGACACCTATATGGAGGGAACTCCTCCTGTGGAAATGAAAGAACTAGAGATGGTCGTCCATGGCAATGTTTCACAATTTTGGTGTTGACACTTGAAACCTTTGTTCTTCGTTTGTTTGTATTGCTTCGAAAAAGAGAACCATTCAATAGTGGGTTGTAGATAGAGAGAGAAGTGCTCACTTGCATTTGATGAATATCATTTCTTTTCTTGTAGCAAATGAGTAATAATTTTTTGTTCACCCCCTTCCATCTCCAAATCTATTAGCAAGGTCAAAGTTTTTTTTGTATAAATAGGTTGACTGTTTTGGATGAATTTTCTTCTAGGACATGTACAACAATTTCATGGTCATTTCGTGGTCTCATGAGAAGGTATAATCATTCCCACATCCCTTATCATTGTTTGTGCCACACTTTTGAAAGTTGTCATAGAAAGAAAACAAGTGGATGTTGTATTTTTTGATTCAAGTCTTACAAAGTTGTTAACTTGTGTATGATTTTTTGTGAAATTATGACACTACAAGCACTTCTAGACTTTGAAAAAAATAAGATAGGGGGCTCCAAAAATTGGAAATATTTAGAGACTAGGGCACATGGATAGCTCCATTCTGCATATGGATAACTACAAGACAAGGTCTCCTATTATACCTACAGTTCAAGTACCAAACTTTTCATTACCTTTTGAGTTCTATCATTAAATTGTGAATAGTTCAATGACACACATGTATTAGTCACAACATTTGTCTTGTAAAATTTGTTTTGGGCAATCACCATCACCATTTATAGTTCTTGTTGAATGGAGCTTCCTGTCCTTCCTACCAATCAATCATGTTGCCAACACTTCTAGCTCATGTGCAAGTGTGAAGTTATTAAGGGAGAGAGAAAGAGAAAAATAGATGAGCTGAAATTTTTACTTTTCTAATTTTACTTGAAGAATGTTAGGTTATAGACCCATTTCAGGAATCTTGTTTTGGCGATAAAATAGGCAATATAGTTACTCAGAATATATAAATGTTTGCACTTAGAGATTAACCTTTACTAATTAGACACATATGTGAGGTTTTCACATATAAGGTTGAAAAAACAACAAGGAGAAGGTAAGGAAGAGGAAGGAGAAGGTGGAAGCACATCTCTACACTATCATAAGGTATGAGTTTTTATATCCCTCTAAAATTCACAACATTTAGTAGTGGGTTTATTTAGTAATGTGTTGATGGGTTGCAATTTTCTATGATATTGGCTATGATTAAGGAACAAAGAATGGTGTTGTTGCCATGTGCATCCCACAACCTATCAAGTACTGGGGTGTCAGGCATTTGACTAATATGCTTGTTCACTATATCCAAGTATTTGCAATAGTTTTTTAAAAACAAATGTTGTCTTATCCACATATGTAAACCTTTTCACCCTAGTTGGAAATAAGTTATAGGGTAACAAGGAAATAATTTGAAGTTTGTGGGGCATCATTAATCATAGTTTTGATGTGTGGATTGTGTTGTTGTGTGTTGGAGGTTGCATAAACATCAGATAGGTAATAGTAGCCCATTTTATTTCAAATGGTCCCAACATGAGGAAATTAATGCTAATCACCAAGTCACAAACACAATTAGTTGTAGCCAGATTGATCTAATTGCTAGAGTTTATAAATCTAGTCGAATGGTGATTTGAGTTTTTTATTTTCAAGTTTGAGTTTTAAACTTTATGGGGAATTTTCCATATCTAATGCTAATTGTACTCGAATTAGGGCATTTTATAGGGCATTTAATATACACTTTAAGCCCCAGTCTATTTGGGAAATTTTCCAAGTTTCTAAGATTTCTTTTTGTTTCAAAATTTGTGAAAAAACACATTGGTGACTAGTGATTTTTAATTCAAGCTTGTTGCTTTAAAAAATTTGTGAATTTTCCCACCTTGATTGTATTTTCATCAAATTTAGGCCTTTTTCCAATATTTCCAAAATTATCCAAAATAAAAAGTGATGCTGGTCACCATCCACAAGAAGCATTAACCGATTTTGGCAACACATGTATGATTAAATAGAAAACTAGTGATGTGAGTTAAATATTCCACCTTGTTTGGTTATTTGTATATGGCCATTAGGGGATAAAACAAAATATATGGCTTGTTGGAAAAAGCTAGGTAAATGACTAATTTAATCCATAAACCACATTTCCACTACATTCAAGGAATTTAATTTTAATTTATCGTATGAATACTACGAATATGTATAGATTTATATTTTACACATTTGTATAACACTCTCACTGAAAAATCATACAATGCAATATTTTACCTAAAGACATATGTCAACTATGACTAAGCACCACTTCACTTATGATTAATGGGACTTTAAATGGCTACTTTTGGATGATAAATCCAACCCATATATAGATGTAAATCAAATTAGTCACAAACTAGTTGCAGGTTAATCGAAGATGGCTTGACTGATGTCAGGATGATGTCAACACAATGTCACAATAGTCGTAGATAGCAAAAATTTAGTTACAAAGACCAAATAGTTGCTAGTAGTTGTAAATGTAATGGTCACATATTGGCCTTTTTCTTCTAATGGACTTATCATTTTTATTTTATTTTTCGGGATCATACATATTGATTGTGCCCATAATGATAATGAGGTCATTAATTTATTATATGTTTATTGATATTCTACATATTTTGTAAACAAAATTTAATTCATTGGCTGATATCTAAACATTATCAATGACATAAAATACATGCATTCTACAAAATCTTGTGACATCTCACAACTGAAAAATTGTTAAAATCATGGACGTCATGGATTGAATCAACATAGTCTAATTGGACACTAACAAGAATTGAACCAAATCCCAAGAAAGGTCTTTCAAACAACACTTAAAGTATTTTTAAAAGAAAGATAATAAGAAGGCTTATAAAATGAACAAGAATATGGTGAACATACAATCCCACCTTAGCTAGACAATCAAATAATCTTTGAGATGTTCATGGATTTTGACAACTTTACAAAAACATCTCCGAATTGTCTATCATGATCAACAATTGCTTGCATCTGAACGATGTGAACTTTTGGCTTATAGGAAAAGTGATTAGTAGCAAATGAACCTTTTGGCTTTTGTATGTGAATCTATGTGTAGTCAATCACATTGATGAACAAACGAGAGACCACATAAAATTTCCTTGAATTAGTTGGCCATGACTCAAAAGAACTCTTCTCCCCTTGACCATTGGATCTGGCATCTAAACACCTCATTGACAACAATAACAAATTCATGGAGAACTTTATTTACATATGACTTACTGATTACAAACATTTTGCCACAATAAATAAGATTGTTAGCTCCATGTGCGAGTAACTTGTATAATGAACATGCAACATTTAATGTTTAGGATTTTGGTTCTAGGTTTTGGTCTTAAAATTTAGGGTCTTAAAGTTATGGTCTTCAAGGTTGGCGTTTTATGGTTTTGGGTTTATGGTTTGGATCTTGTAAGGTTTAAAGTTTGGGGTTTAAATCATAAAGTTTAGGGTTTAAGGTTTACGTTTTATGGTTTAGGATTTTGGAGTTATTTGTACAATTTAGATGTTTCAGGGTTTCGGTGTTACAATTTAAAATTGGGGTTTTAAGGTTTTTGGTTTAAGGTTTTAGTCATAAGGTTTTGGTTTTTGGGTTTTGGTTTTTTATGGTTTTGGTTTAGGGTTTAGGTTTTAACATGGTGTTAAGGTTTAGGGTGTTAAGGTGTAAGGTTTAATGTTTTGCTGATGGTTTAAGGTTTAAGGTGTTATAACGTTTTGGTCTTAAGGTTTAGAGCCTTATGGTTATGGTTTTTCGGGTTGGTGTTTTAGGGCTTTGAGTTTAAATCTAAAAGTTTAAGGTTTATGGTTTATGGTTTTGGAGTTATTTTTAGTACAATTTAGACATTATAGGGTTTAAGTGTAATGATTTAAAGTTAGGCTATGAAGGTTTAAGGTTTAGGTTTAGAGTTTAAGGATTTGATTTAGGTTTAACGATTTAGGTTTAAGGGGTTAAGGTTTAGGGTTTTGGTTATGCTTTAGGGTTTTGGTCTTAAGGTTTAAGGTCTTACAATTATGGTCTATAAGGTTGGTGTCTTAGGGTTTAAGTGTTATGATTTAAGGTTAGGCTAGGTTTAGGTTTAAGGTGTTAAGTTTAGGATTTACAAATTAAATTTATAGTTTAATGTTTAGATTTTTTGTCTTAAGGTTTAGGGATTTGGTTTAGGGTTTACGATTTAGATTTAGGGTTTTAGGGTTTTGGTTTTAGGGTTAAGGCGGCACAACATATTCAATACCTTATCCTAATGTCAATTTCATCATTAAATAATCTTCAAAATAATGAAATGAAATTTTGTGAAAATAGGACATTGCCATGTTGAAAATTATCATAATTATCATAGGCTACATTCTAAAAAAATTCACAATTCCTATCACAATATTATAGTAGATGATGGAAAAATATATAATTTGAAAATTATGAAACGAATTCATTTTTTGAAAAAAAATTATTTTTTTTGTCAATGTGGTTAGATAATCTAGAATATAATTTATTCTAATTTACCAAGTTGTAAATGGCCTCAAATAATCTCAAATTAACCTCAAAAAGATGTTGACATTTAATATGGATGAAAATTATTTTTGGATAGAACCAGGATAGTTGTGTATTTCAAACAAAGAAAATAGATAAGGTTGTTAGGGTTTTCCCGTCCCCACCTTTTACCATTTCACTTTTCTTTTCTCCCTTTCATTTTCCTCCTATTTCTTCCATTCTATTCTTGTGCTTTCATTCATCTCTCATAGTACCTTCCTTAAGATTTCTCTTTGCATTCCCTCTTCACTTCACATACACATTTTATGTCTCCATCTCTCATTTTTTCTCCTCTGTCATTGATCTACTTTACTTTTTCTTTGCCTTCATAAGGCTATGGGTTATCTTGGCGGTGTACTCAGTAGGTGTGGTCAAATGAACATCTCTTCACCAATTTTCTAAATAGGTATGTCAACATTCATTGCTTTCATTTTCACATTTGAAAACGTTGTTAAAAAAAAGAATCATGTTTTGTATACTTTCCTAGGTTAGATTGTTCCACATTTCTCTTTTCCTTCTACTTCAATAAAGTCATTTTCTTGGGTACATTCACAAAATAAAAAGTTGCGTGTGCACCCTTAGTAAGGACTTTGGTGATTGCTGATTTTAAAATGTTTTTGGTATATATTAAGAACATTCCATTTGTAAGCTGCAAAAAATCATAAGAAAGTCCTTTTGATTCAAAAATATGTTACATTATACCTTTATGTGAATATGTGTTTTAAAAGTCTCTCCAGAATTATGTCATTTATGAGTTTTTTCAAGGAGTAAAAACATTGTAAAACAATGGTTACAATGATTAATCAATGTTTTTGAGAATTCAAATTTCATTATATTCATTTCAAATTATTACACATGTTTTCGCAATATATTAAATACATTATCATCAAAAAGTATAAAAGAAATGTGTAATATAAATATAATTTTTAACACAAAAACATGAAAAACAAAGTGTTGGTTACACTTCCTATGGTTCTTATATTTGTGAATGTACCCTCTTGTATGTTTGTTCATCAACATCTATTTTTTCTCTTATATGTTTACCCATTACAACTAAGGCTTTGCAATGTTGATTGGTTATCTTCATATGTTTATCAGATGTTGTGAACATACATGTGTTGATTTGATCTCACATGTAGGTTGTTGCCTTATGTGTCCATGTTTGAGAGAACAATGTGTCTATATAAATTTTTTTGTCAATGTCCACATGTCTTTATCAAATGCTTCATGTGTCTATGAAATGTTGTCCGTACATAGGTGTCAATTTTCTCTCGTGTGTGGGGTTCATTTATTTAGCTCCTTTGTAATTTCATTTTATTTTTTACATTTTATGAAACCTTGTCCATATGCCTTTGTCCATTTCATGTCACATGTAAGGTTGTTTTTATATATTCCTTTTGACTATCCTTTTGTCCAATTTTTCTAGCATCTAGGGTTTTTTAATTTTATAATCTTACAATGTCTTGTCTTCATGTCTTTATGAGACAATGTCAATATGCTTCCATCCATTTTTTCTTGCATATAAAGTTTTTTTAACTCTCTTCTTCTCCTTATGAAACATTGTGCCTATGTCAATTTTCTGTCACATGTAGGGTCCCTTCTGTATCCATATTTGAGAGTTCATCAGATTACAAGAAATATAGTTTAAACCCAAAAAACTAAATAATAACATCAAGATTATCCTAAACCCAAACGAAAATCGTATGAGAGCATTTATGGTAGGATTAGGGCTCTTACATTTTTTAAAAAAAAACCTTAGGCTCTCTTGTCTTCATCTTAGGAGTGGCATTCAACAATTCTACCTCCACTATAACTATGCATAATATTTTTGTAGCTATCAATTTGTGTTTATAAGAAGCACTACCTCAACCTTCAATTACAAATCACATCAACTTTTAGTTTGCCAATGCCATATCTGTTTTTGAATAATTCTATCTAGCAATGTCTTTTGTTATCTTTCTATTTCACATTTTCTCTGCAAACCTATTTCTAGTTGTATTTCATTTTCCTATCACTAGTAGAAAACAACCCTTTTTTAACCAAAATGTTTTTGATTGCACGTCATTTGCAATTGCGTTGCAACTGGGTTTTTTTAATTAAAAAAAAATATATTGGCAATTCCCATTTAAGTTGACCTGTCTAGATAATTGGTAAATAGTCGAAAGCAGTTTTGACTAGGTGGACAATTGTTGAATATTCCTAACATCAACAAAATTTCTTCAATTTGACAACCTACACTTTCAGTGGATAGTAAGAAGCACGTCCCGACTTCACATGTGTGCTAACTCCACTAGTTTAGTATTCAACTACCGTTAGTGACACCATCAACTAATAAATGGATGATAAAATGTGTTAGGGGTCGGATGAAGCAAAAAATGGATTGCATAAAGGAAATAATAGATGAATGCAAATGACTTCAACTAATGGATTACCATTATTGAAAACAAGTGGCAATTATCATCTAGCATATCAACATTGAATCCATGTACAACTAGTTACAACCATGTTATAATTAGGTAACATATGGATGTTAAAATGTCATAAAACAATTTATATATCAAAATTTCAATTGATTTAAATATTTCATGACACTGTCATCATCAATGTCAATGTCTAAACTCAAAATAGGTTCATCAACTCCCAATAGTGGGAGTAGAACTTTTTGAAGATGAAGCTTTGTGGGCGTTTCGGAGCATCTGGACATTGGTGAGCCCACATCCATTGTCATTTTTTGAAATCCAAAATGATATGTTGAGACCTGAAATTGACATTTCAAACTCAATTTTTTTGAAAATGCATTATTTCCCCATTTTTTTGTTTTTTTTCCCCATCTTCTTGTTTTCATTATTTTATTTGAATTTTTAAATCCTTCATTTTAAAAATATTAAATGTTACTTTTTTCAGATGTATTTTTTTCTCTTAAGGAATTTTTCTTCGTTTTTTCTTCCTTTCAAATTTTTTTTCCTTTCTTTTTTAGATTACTCCATTTTGTTCCATAGAGGATGTGATCATGCTTTTGTAAACACATTTTCTTTTTTTTTCCTTGAAAAAGGGAAGTTTAGTTGTTGAAAACCATCATAATTGTTAATTACTAAAATCTGAAAATTTTAGTAACTAATATGATAATGAAGACCATGAAAACATTATTAATTCAAAATTCCAAAACTAAATTGACCGTGAATACCTTGTTCTAGCCAACATTCCATAACTATTCATCATAGACCATACAATTTTGTTACCTCACCAGGTTGTGTCTTCATATAATTTTCTACCACTCTACTTATTAAGTTGTGGACTACATGTGTCAAATGGACTAGAAGCCCATTTACTAGTTTGGTTAATAGTTTACAAAGATTGTTAAAGAAGTTGGTGTGGATTAGGGTGGTAAGGATCCATGGATGCTAATTTATGGAGATTGTTTTACAACTAAAATATGGGGTTGTTGATGTGACTAATGTATAATGAAGATGGCCTACAATGGAGACACTTTTTGTAGAACCCTGTGATGGCTTCAAAGGATCATGTGTAAAGGGTTTGTGTTGCATTTATATGTTGTGCATATTATACCATGTATTTTTTTGGTTGATTATGTCCAGGAGGGCTTGGGACATTGGTGCGATGGAAGAACTATACATGGCCTAAAAGTATGTTGTGAGTTTATTACTATAACTCCATGAACATTTCTTTGTTAGCTTTTAATGTTGAGTATATTCAGTATAACATTTGGAAAATTAACTTGAAATTCATCCATATTTTTTTTTATATTAATTGTTTCTTTAGTGTTAGGGGGCATGGTGACTAGTAGGTAGGCAAACTTCATCTAGCCTAATGCATGTTAGTTGCCTTACTTATGATTGTTTATGCTTAATAGGGCATGTAATTTTCATTGAATTTAGTGCATATTCTACCCAATGTTGGTGAGGGTTTGGGGCTGGTAAACATGTGCAGGGTATTTGGGAACAATGATATCAAGGCTATGTAGATGAATTATTACTCTCCTTAAGAGTCTTCAAGTAAGTATGAGTAAAAGGTTTGAGTAAATAATATTTGAATATGATGATATGTTGATGCCTTATTATAGATTACCCAATTGATGAAAGGTATTTGCAAGCCAATGAAAGTTTAAAGCATTTGCATTGGTCTAAGAGATTTTGTGGAACATTAATTATTTCCAAAATAGTACATAATTTGTAAATGCATTTGCAAGACATATATGTAGTTTTAGATTTAGTTTACTAAGTGAGGTTGATTTTGATAATAATTGCCTCCTTGATTTTAGTAGCTTGAAAAGGTTGATTTTACATATCCCAAATTTCACATCATAGCTAATTATAACACATGATTACATTTTTGTTGAACATTGCAATTATTTTGCATTTATTTGAGTTGTGGAAACCCCTAATAACTTTGTGTGATGGTTATAAGACATGGTTCATGGAAGTTTATGATTAGGGGCATGGAATCTTTGTCCTTGGAGTTGTCTCCTTTATTGGAGTATAATAGATTTTGTTTGACGCGCTCCCAAGTCCCTAGTTAGTCCCAAGTTAGGTCTAAGTTACTCAAGTTGCGGAATTGTGGAGGATTTGGGGCACGCTCCCAGCTTTCAGCATTAAAAGGGGTAGAGGGGTGTGCTGAAGCTCCGGGATTGGACTAGGAAGAGGGACAAGCTATTCACTCACTCGAACCTGCATCAAACCAACCAACAAGTTGGTTAGTTCACATTTTGGAGCACCCTTGGTGCTAGGACAAGCCATAGGCAATTCTGGACTCACTTGACTCACCATAGCCCGGATTCGGGGGAAGCCACCACCTTCCCCCATATATTATTCTTTGCATCTCTCTACCGCACTTGTATCCGAATGGCACTTTTTCTTGGGACTCCCAAAGTGGAGTCCCGAAACTGTCTTGGTTTGGACTCCCGGGACTTTGGGCGTTCATAACTTCTCGCTCCGACCTCCGATTGGGACGAGGTTTGAAGCAAACTCGTATTTCTCCTTGAGAGTTTTCCAACACTGTGTCGCACTCCACCTGAACACACCAGGATCGGGTCGATTCCCGACTTTTAGTGGTCGGAAGTCAAATTGTCAATTTGACTCTCGACCCTTCTTTTGACCATAACTTGTATTGTAGATGTCCAAATGGATCATGCGAGGCCATTTTGGACATTTACACTTCAAGACCTTTCCAACGGTATAAAAAACACCTTGATGCAAGGTGTTTGGATCCCTACAATTATGTTCTGAGTTTTTGGGAGTCCCGGAGGACTCCCAATTCCCATTTTTGGGAGTGTGAGTGGCGACCTCACACTTCCTTCAAAGTGGGGTTGCGACATCACACTTCTTTCAAAGTGGGGTTGCGACATTGTTGCAACTATAGATTTCCAATGGTTGGTATGTGGGCTGATTTGGTTCTAGATTTAAAATGAACTAAAGAGGAAGTTGCATATTTACAAGTAATTGTAAGAGTCAGTGGAGTATTGCATCTTGAATTCCCTTTAATTGAGGTTTGAAGATAAGAATGCAAACTAGATGTACGAGTGATTTCATTAGATTTCATTTGTTTAGCTTGCATGGTTTGTATACTATAATTATTCCAATAAAGATTCAACTTAATGCCAATTACATTGTAATCCATTGGTCAACTCAATATCAACTATAATGACAAAAGAAAATAAACATGTTGACTTCCTTGCAACTAATCTTGACCTCTTTTCATACATATATTTCCCACTATACTAGTTAGGTTTTATACTTAAGCTTGATTCCTTTCACAATTTTGTTGATGCACCTTGCGCCTTAGCATTATTATTAAATCCAGTCGGCTTATCAATTAAATTTTTACTATTGCTCGACTTTTATTATGGGGGCGTGAGTGTGCCACATGTCATTTCATACTTGTCATTCGTTCAATCTATCATATTGTGCAACATGGTGCACAATTAGAAGTGTCACGTGTTGCCCTGCTATTAACTTAAATGCTCCACAAACATAGTTGCAATATAGTCAACCTTGCAACTCAATCTCTACTATGCTTCGACTAATCCATTAAACATATGAAATCACCATGTGTTACTTCACTATTGGCCAAATGATTTTCGCATCGTAATTACAACATAGTTGACTTTCCAACTAATCTTTTACTTTGGGTCGACTATTAGTTTATGGTTACAAGTGTGCCATGCGTCACCTCATTATTGGACAAATACTCCAACTTGCATACATCTAGCATAGTCAAAATTACAACTAAATGTTTGTTAACGTCATGCCCAGCCAACAGATGAAATTCATCCACCATGTGAGGATAGTTGACAATATCCCTCAACTAGATTGGTAGAACATTTTGCTACTAAAATGGTAAATAGTGGCTATTGATATGGTATTGACGCGTGGCAAACACTTTCAATTGTAATGACACTCTTGACTTGTACTTATCGACTTTGCTAGTTTGCAGTTGAGAAAAACATTTCCCAATTACAAAAAATAATTTGCAATTGTTTTTGTAGTTTTCAACTATGTTTATAATCGAACAATAGTTGAAAATGTAGTTGTAAAAAAACATTCACCATTAGTAAAGGCTCGCCTTGAAATAGATGACACATGAAACCATTGCAATGTCATTGTAAAAAGCAGGCAAAACCAAAAGAGGACCTCCAGAGCCATTTGTTATCCAAGCCATGTTAGCACCACAATGAAAAAAATTGTGGGCTTGTTGATGTTTAAATGGGTCACCCTTGAGATTTGGAGAAAGTTATTTTTAGCACCAAGAAATCTTCATGCCCAAATAGGCAGAAACCTGTGGCATGTGGAGAATAACTATGCATCTTTATTTGCATCAACCATTTTTTTTCTAGTTTGATTTTCTTGAAAATAAATATAAAAATTGAAATAGAAAGTTTTTTCAGGGTTTTAATCACCAAAATTGAGAAAATCGCTTGATTTCTGAGTTTGGTTTTCTATATGTAGCCAAAACTATGGAAGGATAACTAAATATTTTGGTTTTCATATTTGGAATATTTTGTGACTTATTGCATTTTTTGGAGAAAATTCACCATTTTGGAAAAAAATTGAAAGATTTTGCCAATTTTTTTGTGTTTATTGGAAGCACAATAGCAGATGCATTTTTTTCTGCTGACATGTGTAGTTGCAGGCTGTCTACATCATCGAACAATGACCTAGTGCATCCATTTTGTAAAGGCTAAAAACTTTAGTGATATATGAAGGGGTCTATCACACTATGCCCTTGCCATTTACATTAAAAAACATCTTAATGCAAAAGAAGAAATATTTGAAAACTCAAATATTTCACCATGCAAAAATTATAATTTTCAAAAATCCTCTAAAAGAAACCAAAGTCCTTCAAGATACTATAACTCTATAACTAATCTCAAGTTTGAACACAAGCCAAAATAGACCTAATATCATCTTTCAAAAATCTTTGTATAAAAATGGACATATTACCTAGGAGGCCAAAATCCCTTAAGTTGCTATCTACTACTATAAAGAAATGGGTGTCGATGGCTTGATGCAATAATTCATGATTGGCTCGAGCCCCCCCCC